>Ga0307408_100000694_pt1 | contig 27589 bp, 27 predicted proteins | sample 322Cmetagenome_FD_202116 | JGI IMG/M metagenome (GOLD analysis project Ga0307408, IMG submission 202116) | Maize rhizosphere microbial communities from greenhouse at UC Davis, California, United States - 322HYB-C-3 | ecosystem: Host-associated > Plants > Roots > Rhizosphere > Soil | place...
TTTTCAAGACTGCTGCCTTCAACCACTCGGCCACGCTTCCGGAGGGCTGGATTATACATTCCCGGAGCGGATCACGCCAAGAATCGTGCAGTTCGTCGCAAATTCCTGCATTTGTGCCGCAGCGCCCGGTAAAGTCGCCCCACCACTAAAAACCATGGGGGACTGAATGAAATTGCACCAAATCGCCTTCGCTGCAACGGCCCTGGCGGCCGGTTTTGCTTATGCGGATCCTATCAATGTGAGCGTGGCGCCGTCCAAACCGCTGATCGAACAGGGAAAAGGCCAGCAATTGCTGAACATCGACTTCCTGGTCAAAAATGATAGCCAGCACAAGGTTGAACTGAGCGAAGTCGAAGTTTCCGTGCTGGGCGACGCCGGCAAGCTGGTTGCACAATACCGCGTAGGCGCCAATGGCCGCAGTGTGTTTGTGGTGCCGAACCGCTTTATTGAGCCGGGCAAGTCGGAGCTGGTTTTCAATCCGCTGTTTGCTTTCCCACAGGAGCTGGATCTGTCCCGCCTGCGCTACACCTTCAAGTTCGACGTGGGCGATGACACCAAATACACGGTCGAAGTCCCTGTGGCGCCAACTGCCTACAAACCGAAAGCACAGTTGCAGCTTCCGGTTGCCGGTCCAGTCCTGGTGCATGACGGCCATGATTTCTACGGCCATCACCGCCGCCTGCCTTTGCTGGACCCGATGGCGCAGGCGCTGAAATGGAAGCGCAATTTCATGCGCTACAGCTATGACTTCGTCGTCACTGACGACCAGGGCCGCATGTTCAAGGGCGACGGCTCGCGCAATGAGGATTGGTATGGTTGGGGGAAACCGATCCTGGCGCCCGCTGGCGGCAAAGTGATTCGCTCGGTTGCCACGATTCCGGACAATGCCAAGGGCAAGGGGCCGTCATTTGGCCGGGAACAGTTCATCGCTGACCCGAGCATCATGTGGGGCAACCACGTGGAAATCGACCATGGGAACGGTGAAATCAGCCTGCTGGCGCATATGAAGCAGGGCAGCGTGACTGTGAAGGTGGGCGATACCGTGAAGGCGGGGCAGGAGGTCGGTGAAATGGGCTTTTCCGGCGATGCCTTCCTGGTTCACCTGCATTATGACCTGAAGAATGCGCCCGGCTTTGACGCTGACGCGCTGCCGTCACCGTTCAATAACTTCGAGCGCCTGACTGGCAAGAGCTGGCTACGGGTCAGGCAAGGGCAGGTCGACAGCGGCGACGTGGTGCGCCGTATTCCCTGAGCGTTAGCGGATGCGCCGCGTCGTTTCGCGCACCACCAGCTCCACCGGCGGGATGGTGCCTTCCACCTCCTCGCCGTTGAGCAGGCCAAGCATGGACTGCACGGCAGTCTGGCCGATCACGTACAGCGGCTGGCGGATTGTGGTCAGCGGCGGGGTAGTATAGGAGGAGCCGGGCAGGTCGTCGAAGCCGACCAGCGAAACATCGTCCGGCACGCGGATGCCTTTGCGGTACAGGAAAAGCCGTGCGCCATACGCCGTCTGGTCGTTGACCGCGAACACTGCTGTGAAGGGATGCTTGCTGTCGAACAGGCGGTTCATCGCCATCAGGCCGCCGGCTTCCTGCAGGTCGCCTTCCACCACCAGGGCGGGGTCGAAAGGAATATCGGCTTCTTTCAGCGCGCGCTTGTAGCCGGCCAGGCGTTCCACCGAGTCGCGGTTGTCGGCCGGACCCGCCAGGTGGGCGATGCGGCGGTGGCCCATTTCGATCAGGTGGCGCACGGCCAGCCAGGCGCCGTGTTCATTATCGAGCGCGAAGCCGATGGCGCGGCTGGTGCGCAGCACGCGGCCCAGCGAGACGATCGGGCGCTGCGCCGCGAAGCCCAGTACAGCCGCATCGGTCATGCGGCCTGTCAGCAGGATGATGCCGTCCACTTTGCGCGCCAGCAGAAGGCGGATGCGCTGCGCTTCTTCATCGGCGTTCCAGTGGCCGCTGACGATTACCGATGCGTAGCCGGTGCCTTTGAGTCCATCGTCCACGCCGTGCAGGATCTCGTCGAAGAATGGCGAGGCGATATCCTGCACCACGATCCCGATCGTCATCGTGCGCCCATGCTTCAGGCTTTGCGCCATCTGGTTGGGGGCAAAATTCAGCTCGGTGATCGCGGCCTGCACGGCTTGCCGCTTCTCGTCGGCCACTTTGGCGGTGCCGTTCAAGATGCGCGATACGGTGCTGGGAGAAACGCCCGCGCGGCGGGCGACGTCGGTCAGCGTGGCTGGCGAAGGGGCGGTGGAGTGGTCGTTCAAGGGTTTTCTCATTCTGAAAAGCTTTTCAGCTGGAGATTACCATACAACCCGGCAGCACCGGACGCTCAGCGGTTCAGTGTTGCACGAATGGTATGAAAATCGTTTCTGAAAGCGTTTTCATGCTGGGATAACTGGGCCACAAAGGCGCGATGATCGGGCAAATCGGCAACGGCCCGCGCCGAAACGGCGGCGATCGTGGCGAATTCCTGGCGCGCTGCATCGGCCATTGGTTTCAGGCCCGGCAAGGGTGGCATCGCCTTCGGGAAGCCCATGCCATACAGGACGTATTGCCAGCTGGATGGCGGGTACATCTCGAAGTCGGTCAGGAAGTCCATGCGTTGCGGTGGGCGGCAGCGCCACATGGCGAGCTTGTCGCGCAGGCTGTCGGTCCAGGTGGCGGGATCGCAGTTGTCGACCCAGAACTGCTCGCTGCGCTGGCTCAGGCAGTAGTGCAGCTTGATGAAGTCGACGATGCGGGCATAGCGCTCGCTCATGAACTGGTTGAAGTGGCGTGCCAGTGGCGCCATCTCGCCATTGTGCGGGAACAGGGCGCCCAGCATGTGCACTGCCGATTCAACCAGGCCGATGCCGGATGCTTCGAGCGGTTCGAGGAAGCCGCCGGACAGGCCGATCGCTACGCAGTTCTTGACCCAGTGCTGTTCGCGGTAACCAACGCGCATGGGGATCTTGCGCACGTTCAGGCCGTCGGAAGCCGGGCCGGCGTAGGCGCGCAGCACTTGTTCGGCGCGTTCGTCGCTGGTGTGGCGGCTCGAATATACGTAACCGATGCCGCGCCGTTCCTGCAGGCCGATGTCCCAGGTCCATCCAGCTTCGTGTGCGGTGGAGATGGTGGCGGAAGCGATGGGCGTATCCGGCGCCGGGTGGGGCACTTGCACGGCCAGCGCGGTATCGCAAAGCAGGACGTCGCTGACGCTGTGGAATGGCGAGCCAAGCGCGCCGCCGATCAGCAGGGCGCGGAAGCCGGAGCAGTCGATATACAGGTCGGCCGTGAGTGCGCCGTGCCCGCGCGTGTCGACGCTGGCGATGGCGCCATCGAGGTCAAGCTGTACTCCGTCGACGTGGTCCTGTACATGGCGCACGCCCAGTTTGCGCGCGTGTTTGGCCAGCAGCCCGGCAAAGCGCGCGGCGTCGAAGTGGTAGGCGTAGTTCATCGGGCCGTTGTAGTCGCTGTCGCCGGCGCGTTTCGGCGCGCGTTGCGCATCTACCACGCGCTTTTGCATGGTGACCGCTTCGGCGAATGGCACATCGCCCGCCAGGCCTTGCAGCCAGTAGGGCAGCAGCTCCGGCGCGCCCGGGCGCTGGCTCGGCGTGGAGAAGGGATGGAAATAATGATCGTCGCCGTGCAGCCAGTTGCGGAAGGTGATGCCCTGCTTGAAGGTGGCGCTCGATTCGCGCACGAATTCCGCTTCCGGAATGCCCAGCGCGGCAAGCGTCGCGCGCAGGGAAGGGAAGCTGCCTTCGCCGACGCCGATGGCGCCGATTTCAGGTGCTTCCACCAGCGTGATTTCCTTGCTGTCGCCGAACATCTTGGCCAGGTAAGCGGCACACAGCCAGCCCGCGCTGCCGCCGCCAACGATGAGTATTCGCCGTGTTGGAATCGGTACCATTTTTGTCGTCTCCTGAAAAATTCTGTTGACTTTTTATTTTTTGAAAATGTACCATGAAAACGTTTTCAAGAAATAAGAAATCGTTTTCACAACAACTACCGGAGACAACATGAAGTTTTCAGCAATCCAGATCGGGGTGCTGGCCCTGGTCGCGTCCGCCAATAGCGCAACCGCTCAGCAAGCCCCTGCTGCGCCGGCCGCCAACACCGAATCCACCGTCGTGCCAGAAGTCCTGATCACGGCGACCAAGCGCACCACCTCGCTGCAAAAGACCCCAGTGGCCGTTACTGCACTCGATGCCGCGGCGCTGGAAGATGCGCACGTGCAAACCATCCAGGACGTGACCAACCTGGTGCCAAGCTTCCAGGCGACGGGCCAGGGCGACCACGGCGTCATTACCATGACCATGCGCGGTATCGGTAACGACTCCGCGAAGACCGAATACGCCGATCCGGAAGTCGCTTTCTTCGTGGACGGCATCTACTCGCCGCGTCCGGAAGGCGCTACTGCGCTGCTGTTCGACGTGGAAGCGATCGAAGTCCTGCGCGGCCCGCAAGGCACGCTGTGGGGCCGCAACTCCACCGTCGGCGCGGTCAACATGCAGACCGTCAAGCCAAAGCTGAAGGAATTCTCGGGCAGCGTTTCCGGCGGCATCGGCGATTACGCCCGCCTTGGCGCCCGCGCCGCCCTGAACGTGCCGACCGGCGACAACTCCGCCTTGCGCGTGGCGGTCATCCACGAGCAGCACGACGGCTACGTGAAATACCAGAACTTCCCGAACATTTCGCTGGCCGACCAGCGTGCGGCTTACCTGGCCAGCGGCGGCGACCCGGCCAAGTTCCAGCCTATTAATCCGAACAACTATGTCGTCAATGGCCCGCGCTATAACGCGCAGAACCAGAGCGGCGTGCGTGTCAGCTGGCTGTACCAGCCGACCGATCGCCTGAAGTGGAATATCTCCTACGAGCGCTTCCAGGACCGCGGCACCCCGAGCATGAACCTGATGCAGACCCCGCGCGCAGGCCAGGATGAATGGTCGGCCCTGATCGACACTGCGCCATTCCTGCACCGTAACGTGAACACCTTCCGCAGCCGCCTGGAATACGCGGTGAGCCCGGACATGTCGCTGACCTACATCGCCGGCCACTCCAAGTTCTCCGGCTCTTCCACTTATGACCAGGACGGCGGCCGCGTGCTGCCAACCAGCTTTACCACCGGCGGCGACTACCAGGCCAATAACACTGTCTGGTCCAAGTACAGCAGCAACAGCCACGAACTGCAACTGCAGTCGGTTGGCCAGAAGGAAGTGGACTGGCAACTGGGCGCCTACTATGCGGCGGAAGACAACGGCATCCGCTTCGACATCCCGATCATGCATGGCACCCAGCAGGGCAGCGTGAACTGGCAGGGCTCCTTCATCCAGCCGAAAGAAACCGTGGATTCGCGTGCCGTCTTCGGCCAGGCCACCTGGAATGTCGGCAGCATGCACCTGACCGGCGGCCTGCGTTATACCTCGGACAAGCGCACCAATGAAGGCGGCAACGGCTATACCTGGAACTACGATGCCACCGTGCCGCAAGTTCCACTGAGCCCGAGCATCGACCCGACCAAGCCTGGCCAGGGCTACAGCCCAAGCGTGCCATCCAACGATGGCCGCTACAAAGGCAGCAAAACCACCGGCCTGGCGCGCCTGAGCTACGACGTCGACAAGAACCACATGCTGTACGCCAGCGTCGCTACCGGTTACAAGGCCGGCGGCCTGCAGGACGGCGGCCGTACTTACGACCCTGAGACCCTGACCAACTACGAGATCGGCAGCAAGAGCTCCTTCCTCGGTGGTGCACTGCGCATCAACAACGCTCTGTACTACGAAAACTTCAAGGACTTCCAGTTCAGCGCTCCGGTCACCAACCCGGACGGTTCGCACACCTTCGTCACCAGCAATGTGGACGGCGCCAAAGTATGGGGCTTCGAGTCGGAAATCCAGGCCAAGCTGTCGCCTGACGACAAACTGGCATTGGCCCTGGCCTATACCCACACCAAGCTCGGCTACCTGATCGCGGGCTCCAACGACTATGCGCTGCCGTTCTGCCCGGACCTGAACTCGAACTGCCTGAACGTCACCGGCAACATCATGCCGCACGCTCCGAAGTTCTCGGCCCAGCTGAATTACCAGCATACCTTCCGCCTGGCCAATGGCGACACGCTGATCCCGCGCGTTTCGGCACACTACGAAACCAAGTCCGAACTGTCGATCTTCAACCTGGGGCCGGAAGACCAGCAGGCTGCGTACACCAAGTTCGACCTCGGCCTGCGCTACCAGGGGCCGAAGCAGTTCTGGGTCGATGCCTTCGTGCGTAACGCAGGTGACAAGCGTATCAAGACCAGCGCCATGAACGGCGCAAACGTGTGGGTGGCTCAGTACCTGCCTCCACGCACCATCGGTGTTAACGCGGGCATCGAGTTCTAAGCCTGCCGCAACGCGGCCTGCCTCGTCCCCCGGGGCAGGCCATCTCATTAGCTTTTACCAGTGAAATCAAGTATGAAAGACAACCGCCTCCCACCCGATTTTCTCTGGGGCGTAGCCACTAGCGCCTTCCAGGTCGAGGGAGCCAACCAGGAGGACGGCAAAGGCTTCTCCATCTGGGACGTATTCTGCAATACCCCCGGCAAGATCAAGGATGGCAGTGACGGCAGTATCGCCTGCGATCATTACCATCGCTACCGCGAGGACGTCGAGATCATCGACTCCCTCGGCGTCGATGCCTACCGCTTCTCCATTGCCTGGTCGCGCGTGCAACCGGACGGCAAGGGCGCCTGGAACGAGGCTGGCTTTGCCTTCTACGACCGCCTGATCTCGGCCTTGCACGAAAAGGGCAAGCAGGCCTACGTCACGCTGTACCACTGGGACTTGCCACAAGCCTTGCAGGAAGAGGGCGGCTGGCTCAATCGCGCCACTTGCGAATATTTCGCCGAATACGCGGCGGAAGTGGCACGCCGCTTTGGCGACCGTGTGGCCAGCATCGCCACCCACAATGAACCTTGGTGCACCGCCAACCTTGGCTACGGCAACGGCCAGTTCGCACCCGGCGTGCGCGACGCCAAGGCCGCCGTCCAGGTCTCGCACCACCTGCTGCTGTCGCACGGCCTGGCGATGAGCGCGATGCGTGCCGTCGGCTCGAAAGCGAAGCTTGGCATCGTGTTGAACCAGTGGACCGCCGATCCGGCTACCGACAGCGAGGCCGACCGCGCCCTGGCGGAAGTGGAGTACGCGCGTTCGGTACAATGGTTCATGGACCCAATTTTCAAAGGCCGTTATCCGGAAGCCGCACTGCGCCACCATGGCGCCAATGCCCCGCAAGTGGAGCCAGGCGACATGGCCGCCATCCACCAGCCGATCGACTTCCTCGGCGTGAACTATTACTTCCGCGCCTTCTGCAGCGCCGAAAACCCGCCGCGCACGCCGCCGCTGGAAAACGGCCGCACCGACATGGGCTGGGAAATCTACCCGCAAGGGCTGACCGAACTGCTGCTCAAGCTGAAAGGGGAGTACGAGCTGCCGCCGATCTACATCACCGAGAACGGCATGGCCAGCAGCACGCCGCAGCACGACGAGGAGCGCATTTCCTTCATCTCGCGCCACTTCGATGCCATGGCCAGCGCAATGGAGCTGGGTGTCGACGTGCAGGGCTACTTCATGTGGAGCCTGCTGGACAACTTCGAATGGGACTCCGGTTATGCCAAGCGCTTCGGCATCGTCCACGTCGACTACGCCACGCAAAAGCGCACGCTGAAAGACAGCGCGCACTGGTACCGCGACTTCATCAAGGTCCAACGCTCATGAACCGCTCGCCGCTGCAGTGGGTCCCGACCGGCTACTTCGCGATGGCGATGGGCTATATGATGCTGACCAGCGTTACGTCCATCATGTTCAAGAACCTGGGCATGGACAATGGCCGCGCCGCCCAGTATTCGAGCATGCTGATCCTGGCCTACACTATCAAGCCCTTGTTCGCGCCGGTGGTGGAGATGTACCGCACCAAGAAGTTCTTCGTGCTGGTCACCCAGTTGCTGCTCGGCCTGGGCTTCGGCGCCGTGGCCCTGGTCATGGGCATGCCGGGCTCGATGGCCTTGATGATGACGCTGTTCTGGATCATGTCCTTCATCGGCGCCACGATGGACATCGCCAGTGACGGCGTGTACGTCACTTCGCTCAGTTCGCGCAACCAGTCGCTGTACTGCGGCGTGCAAAGCCTGAGCTGGAATATCGGCCCGGTCGTGGCTTCAGGCGTGCTGGTCTACCTTAGTGGGCGGCTGCATTCCGATTACGGCATGGACTGGCTGGGCGCATGGCGCATCGTGTTTGTCGCCGTGGCGATCATGCTGCTGGCAATTACGGCCTGGCACTGGCGCGCGATGCCCGATGGCGCGCGTGCTGCCGATACGCCGGAGAGCCTGGGCCAGGCAGCCTTTATCCTGCGCGACGCCTTCAAGACCTTCTTCGAGAAACGTGGCGTTTGGACCATGGTGGCCTTTGCGTTGCTGTACCGTGTGTCGATCGGCCTGCTGGAAAAGATCGGGCCTTTCTTCATGGTCGATCCGGTGGAAAAGGGCGGCCTGGGCATGTCGAATGAGCTGCTCGGCATCGTCTATGGCACCTACGGCCTGCTGGCGGTGCTGGCTGGCTCCCTGATCGGCGGCTGGTATGTGGCCAAGCGCGGCCTGAAGCCGGTACTGTTTACGCTGTGCTGCGTGCTGAATATCCCGATCGCGACCTTCCTGCTGATGGCGATCTACCAGCCGTCCAGCCTGTGGGTGATCGGCGCCGGCGTGGTGGTCGAGAAGTTCTCCTTCGGCTTCGGCTCGGTGGGCTTCATGATCTACCTGATGCAGCAGCTGGCGCCGGGCAAATACACCACCACGCACTATGCCTTCGGCACTGGCCTGATGGGGATGTGCGGCATGTTGACCGGCATGGTCAGCGGCCACCTGCAGGAGGCCATGGGCTACGTCAGCTACTTCTGGCTGGTGATGGCGGCGACCGTGCCATCCTTCATCGTCACCTGGTACGCGCCGTTCCATCACGAAGAGGCGCGTCCCGTCGCCGAGCCGGATCAGGCGCAGCGCAAGGCTGGCTGACGCTTGCCGTCACGCGCGCCGATCACGTCGCGGATGGCGTTGACCACCACTTCGGGATTGGCCTGCTGCATCTGGTGATCGGAATCGACGATCACCTTGCAGGCTTTCGGATACATGTTCTTGACCATGGTGCGGGTCTGCTCATCGTCGTTAACGGTGCCCAGGTCGACCGCAACTGCGCCTGCCGACTTGGGTACATTGAACAGGCGCACAACGGGAATATCGTCATTCCATGGCATGGTGAGCATGGCCTGGCCGGTGCTGTTGATCTGGTCGACCTCCGCTTCCATGGCCGAATTCAGGAACACGTATTTGGCCATGCGGGTCATGAAGGGAAACTCCTCCGGTCTTTTGATGATGCCGGGGTAAATCGAGTCGACCAGCACCACGCCTTGCACTTCCTGCGGGTAGGCGCGTGCATACAACTGCATGTACAGGCCGCCGAGGGAGTGCCCAACCAGGGTGTAAGGCGGCTGCAAGCCTTGCTGGCGCAGAAGCTGGCGCAATTCTTCGACCACGGTTTTGCCGTCGCGCGGCGTGGACGGCTTGTCGCTCTTGCCGTAGCCGGGGCGGTTGTAGGCGAACACGTTTGCCTCCTTGGCCACTTCAGGGATCACCTTGTCCCATTTGTCGAGGGTGATGCGCGAACCGTTTTCAAAAACCACCGTGGCCGGCGCGCCGGGCTTGGCGATCTTCAGCACTTCAATCTTATGGCCGGCAAAATTTTGCAGCACAGCTTCGCTATGCGCCTGGGCGCTTGCCAGCGCCAGTGCCAGCAAGGGCAGGGTGTGACGAATCAAAGGCACGGATGTCTCCAGGGATGATAACGGGGGCGATTCTGGCGTTTGCCGCCGCAGGCAGCACCGGGATTGCGACGAGTTGTCAAAAATGATGCTTGAATTGCACAAATCCCGGCCCGGCGGCTAGAATAAAAGTCACTACTTTGAGGAGAATCGCCATGACGCCTATCCTGTTCGCACTGCCCGGCAATGAAGCAATGACAGCCCAACTGTCGGCATTGTCAGGCTGGGAGCAGGGAAGTTTGCAGGTGCGGCGCTTCCCGGACGGCGAATCCTATGTGCGCTATCACTCGGAAGTGAAGGGGCGCCAGGTTGTCCTGGTCTGCACCCTGGACCGGCCGGACGACCGTTTCATGCCCCTGTACTTCGCCGCCAGCATTGCGCGCGACCTCGGGGCGGCCAGCGTAGGCCTGGCTTCGCCATACCTGGCGTATATGCGGCACGACGCCATCTTCAACCCCGGCGAGGGCATCACGTCCGCCCATTTTGCGCGGCTGCTGTCAGGAGTGTTCCACTGGATGGTGACGATCGACCCCCACCTGCACCGTCATCACGACCTGGCCGAAATCTATACCATTCCGACCCGCGTGGTACGTGCCGCACCGGCCATTTCGCAATGGATTGCCGCCAATGTGGCGCAGCCGCTGGTGATCGGGCCGGACTCCGAAAGCGAGCAATGGGCCGCGGAAGTGGCGCGCGGCGCCGGCGCCCCCTGCATCGTGCTGGAGAAGGTGCGCCGCGGCGACCATGACGTGGAAGTCTCGGTGCCCGACACCGAACGCTGGCTGCACCACACTCCCGTCATCGTTGACGATATCGCATCCACCGCCCGCACCATGATTGCCGCCGTCGGCCATGTGCGCCGGGCCGGCCTGCCGCCTCCCGTATGCGTCGCGGTCCACCCCCTGTTCGCCGCTGCGGCGTTCGAAGACTTGCAGGCCTCGGGCGTGGCCCGTACCGCGAGCTGCGACACCGTACCGCACAGCAGCAACGCGATTCCTGTGGCGTCCTTGCTGGCCCCTGCCCTGGCAGACATGACACGCGGCGCAGCCTAGGCTATATTCCTGCCTATGTGGAATTGGATTCGTAACTGGTATCGCAAGCTGCGCATGCCCGCAGCCTACCGCGCTTACGAGCGCAGGCTGCGTGCCGCCCATGAGGAAGAGGCACGCAAGAAGTTTTCGACGGTACGCTACGAGGCGCGCCTGCTGGCCGCCAACAAGGCGATGGAGGAGCGCGCCCAGCGACGGTTCGACATGCCGCTCGCCAAGCTGCAGCTTGAAGTGGTGGCGCTGGAAAAGCAGCTCGAGTCCTGCCGCGCCCAGTTGAATAACTTTGAACGCCCGTTCCGCGACGAATACGAGGTGCTGGAAGCGGAAATGGCCCTGCTGGGCGAACGCCGCCGCAACGCTTATGCGTCCAAGGACACCGCTGCCATCGATGAAGTCAATGCCGAAATTGCCGAACTGCAGAAACGTACCAATGCCGTGCGCGGCGACCTCGCCGTGCAGACCGACCTGCGCGACCAGGGCCTGACGCCCGAAAAGCTGCGCCGCACGGTGCAGCGCTGCGAGGGCCGCCTGCAAACCATCCAGGACGAACAGGAACGCATCCAGCGCGAACGCGCCAACTACATGAACCACTCGCCCGACCGCGCCGAAGTCGACGCGATCGAGCGCGAGATGCTGGCGCTGGAACGCAAGCATGTCCAGTTCCTGCGCGACTTCGACTCCCCGGCCGAACGCCGCCGCCGCGAACGCGCCCACGAACAAACCTGGCTCAACGGCGCTTGAACGCCGCCTAAACGCCGCACCTTTAATCTGCATCAAGCCTGGGCATGCTCGCATCAGCCCAGCGCTGCCTATACTTGGCTTGTCGCGCCATGCTTTCGCACGGTGCATCGTCGGGAGGACGGCCATGCGCAACCATTCCCTTGGCAGCAATATCTGTGCGCTGCTGCGCCGGTGCAAACAGATGGAAACCACGTTGCGGCGCGCGGGCTTGCCGGCATTCCTGGCCTGCCTGCCGTTGGCGCTGCTGGCCTGCCAGTATGCGCTGATCCTGCGCGAGAAGAACGCCAGCATCAGCCGTATCAGCCGCAAAATCCAGCGTTGGCAAGGAACGGTGTCGCAACTGTCGGCCCACGACAGCGCCCGCACCGAGTTCATCGACCTGGACCGCAAGATGCGCGAGGATATCGAAGGCGCCTGCGATTCCATGCGCAACCTGCGCGACCTTTGCGTGGAAGTTTGCGAATTGTTTGGCGCAGCCGGATACGAGTCGCCCATGCTGAAGCGCGGTCGCGACCGCTTCGATGAAACGGTCAGGGAGGCTTGCCGCCTTTCCCAATCATTGATCGACCTGATCGACGTGCATGATCGCCGCGCACTGGCAATCCGCCAGCAGCAGCATGCGATCGAGCAAGCCGGCGAGGCAAGCGCGGCAGCGCATGCCGCGCGCGCCGCCGCTGAAGCTTAGAAGCCTTCCAATACAATCTTTCCGCGTGCGCGATTGCTTTCGAGCAGGGCGTGCGCGCGTTTCAGGTTGGCGGCATTGATGGCGCCGAAGCGCTCGCCCAGCGTGGTTTTCAGCACCCCGCTATCGACCAGGCGCGAGACGTCGTTCAAGAGCGCGTGCTGTTGCGCCATGTCGTCGGTTTCGAACATCGAACGCGTGAACATGAATTCCCAATGCAGCGACACACTCTTGCGCTTCAGCAGGCGCACGTCGATTTGGGCTGGATCGTCGATCAGGGCCAGCTTGCCCTGCGGCGCCACCAGCTCGGCCAACGCGGCGAAGTGGTGTTCGCTTTCGTTCAGGCTGGCGATGTAATTGACGGGTGGCAGGCCGAGGCGGCGAATTTCTTCATCCAGTGGCTTGCTGTGGTCGATGACGTGGTGGGCGCCCAGCGACTTCACCCATTCCGCAGTTTCAGGACGGGAAGCCGTGCCGATCACGGTGAGCCCCGTCAATTGGCGAGCCAACTGGACCAGGATCGAGCCGACGCCGCCCGCGGCACCCGTCACCAGCAGGGATTTGCCGGCTTCGCGCGCCGTGTCGCGGCTTGCGCCCAGGCGGTCGAACAGCAGCTCCCATGCGGTGATGGCGGTCAGGGGCAGGGCGGCCGCTTCGGCGAAGCTGAGTTTGGAGGGCTTGTGGCCGACGATGCGTTCATCAACCAGGTGCAATTCGGCATTGGTGCCCGAGCGGCCGAGGGCGCCCGCATACCAGACCTCATCGCCCGGCTTGAACAGGGTCGCATCGGGGCCGGCTGCACGCACAATGCCGCTGGCATCCCAGCCCAGTACCTTGTTTTCGCCTTCGGCGGGCGCGACGTTGCGGCGGATCTTGGTATCGACCGGGTTGACCGAGACCGCCTTGATCTCGACCAGCAGGTCGCGGCCGCTGGCAACCGGTGCAGGCAGTTCGACATCGATCAGGGCTTCGGCATGGTCGATTGGCAGGGAGGCGCGATAGGCGACGGCTTTCATGGTTGTGTCTTTCGTAAAAAGTGGCGATGTCGCTATCTTCGATCATCGCGGCTTCATGAAAAAGACTAAAATCATGGAAACACTTTCAATGGAATGCTGAAAATGCTGCGCCTGGACGACATCGAAGTCTTCGTCAACACGGCTGACCGCGGTAGCCTGTCGGCGGCGGCGCGTGCGCTGGACATTTCGCCGGCCCTGGCCAGCGCGGCCTTGAAACGCCTGGAAGATGAATTGCAATTGCGCTTGTTCGCCCGCACCACGCGCTCACTGCGCCTCACGGCGGAAGGCGAGCACTACCTGCGCCACGCGCGCGAGGCGGTGCGCCAGTTGCGTGAGGGGCACGAGGCGATCAGGCAGGGCCAGCAGGAACTGGCGGGCCTGCTCAAGATTTCGATGCCATCGGACGTGGGCCGCAACGTATTGCTACCCTGGCTGGATGCTTTCCAGGCAGAGTACCCGGCCATCAGCCTGCAGCTATATGTCAGCGACCGGGTCGCGGATATGTACCGCCAGCCAGTAGACCTGGCCCTGCGTTATGGCAAACTTGATGATTCCAGCCTGGTGGCCATGCCTATCGCGCCCGGCAACCGGCGCGCCCTGGTGGCTTCGCCGGAATACCTGCGCCGGCACGGTGCCCCGGCCAACCTGGATGAGCTAACGCGGCACAATTGCTTGCGCTTTGCATTGGATGATGTGCTGTACGACCGCTGGGCCTTCCCCGCCCAGGGCAAAGTGGTGCAGGTCAGGGGCAATCGCAGCAGCGATGATGCCGACCTGGTGCGCCGCTGGGCGGTAGCGGGATTGGGGATTGCCTACAAATCACGGTTGGACGTGACCGCCGACCTCAAGGCCGGTCGCTTGCGTTTGCTGCTACCAGATGTAATGGGTGAAGAGGTGCCATTACAGCTGGTTTGCATGCATCGCTCGCAGGTCACGCCCGTCGTGATTCGATTGCGCGACTATTTGCGCGCTCAATATGAACAGCTATGCGAGGCTGGAGCTTAGCGGGCCTTGGAGAAGATCAGCAGCCAGCGGCTGAACAGCAGTACTTCCAGGTGGCCAGGCTGTACGCCGGTGTCGCACTCGATGATCGGGTTCACAGCGTAGAAGCGCTTGCGGAAGTCACGGCACACCAGCACTTCGCGTTTGCCGAAGCGAACCAGGAAAGACATAGGGGCATATTCCAGGCCAAAGCGGGAGCCGAAGGTGCTGTGCATAGTGGTCATGACGAATTCCTTTTGCTGTGATGTGTTTAACGAGTGATTAGAATAACACAAATACTGTATGAATCAACAGTACTGGATGAAAAATCAGGTTTTTCTGTTAAGCGTTGTATGAGAGATACGATCCGCCTTCCTTTACACCTTGTGGCCGGCCTGGCCCTGCTGATCGTGGCCGTGGCCGCGTTCGACGCCATTGCCGGGGCTGCGGTTGGCCCGGGCGCCCGCCTGGCGGCCCTCGATATCAGCGTGTCGCAATGGCTGCATGCCCGCGCCCGCGAACCGTGGACTACATTGATGCTGGCGGTCAGCCACCTGCATAGCGTGGCCGGCATCGCCTTCCTGACGCTGCTGTTTGCGTGGCAGCTGTGGCGCCGGCAAGCGCATTACTGGCTGCTGACCCTGCTGCTCTCGGTGCCGCCGGGCATGGTGCTGAATGTGCTGCTCAAGCACAGCTACCAGCGTGCGCGGCCCAGTTTTGAAGCGCCGCTGCTGACCTTGCCAACTTTCAGCTTCCCCAGCGGCCATGCGCTGGCCGCGACCGTGTTCTACGGCGTATTGGCCAGCTATCTGTGGACGCGTGCCCGCGGCGCCGGCCAGCACGCGGCCGTGCTTGCCGTTGCGGTGTCGATGGTCGCACTGGTCGCGTTCAGCCGCGTCTATCTCGGCGTACATTACCTGACTGACGTGCTGGCGGCCGTGGCGGAAGGGCTGGGCTGGCTGGCAATCTGTGTGACGGCGGTATCCAGCCTGCGCCGCCACCGGGAGCGAACATGAGGCGCATGGCCGTCATCATCAACGCCGGGGCCGGAGCCGGATACAGCCTGCCGTGGCGTGAGTCGCTGGCCGCACGCTTTGCCCGCCTTGGCCTGCAGGCGGAAATCACGCTTGCCGCCGACGTCAATCACTTGATGGAGGCCGCACGCTCGGCCCTGGCCGCCGGCGCCGGGATCGTTGTGGCGGGGGGCGGTGACGGCACCGTCAATGCCGTTGCGTCAGTGGTCCTCGATAGCGGCGCCGTGTTCGCCGTACTGCCCATGGGAACGCTCAACCATTTTGCGCGCGACCTGCGCATCCCGACCCAACTGGATGCGGCCATCGCCACGCTGGCTGCCGGCCATGTGGCGCAGGTCGACGTGGGGGAGGTCAACGGCCGCATCTTCCTGAACAACTCCAGCCTCGGGCTCTACCCCGACATTGTGCGCGACCGCCAGCGGCAGCAGCGCCGGCTCGGCCGCGGCAAATGGACGGCATTCGGCTGGGCGGCGCTGGCTGCACTGCGGCGTTATCCTTTCCTCAGCGTGCGCTTGACGCTCGGCGAGCAAGGCCATGCGCGGCGCACGCCCTTCGTTTTCATCGGTAATAATGAATACCATATGCAGGGCTTCAATATCGGCGAGCGGGCGCGCATCGATGGCGGCATGCTGAGTGTCTATGTGGCGCAGCGGCCAACCCGATTTGGCTTGCTGAAACTGGCCTTGCGGGCGCTGTTCGGGCGGCTGCGCCAATCGCGCGAGTTCCATGTTTTCCAGGCCGGCGAAATGGTGATCGAAACACGCCACCGCCGCCTGCGGGTGGCGACCGATGGCGAGGTATCGGTCATGACGCCCCCTTTGCGGTATCGAATCCGCCCGGCCGCCTTGCCGGTGATCGTGCCGCGTCCACAGGAGGATTGAATGCGAACCCTGGTCCATATCTCCGATCTGCATTTCGGCCGCGTCGATAATGCGCTGCTGGCGCCCTTGCGCGAGTTGATCGGCGATATGCGGCCGGATGCGGTGGTCGTGTCAGGCGACCTCACGCAGCGTGCCCGCAGCGCGCAATTCCGCCAGGCACGGCATTACCTGGACACCTTGCCCAAGCCGCAGATCGTGGTGCCCGGCAATCACGATATTCCCCTGTATAACGTGGCAGCGCGCTTCTTCCAGCCGCTGGTCAAGTATCGGCGGTACATCACGCGCGACCTGGCGCCGGAGTTCGCCGATGATGAAATTGCCGTGCTGGGCCTGAACACGGCACGTTCGCTGACCTTCAAGGATGGGCGCGTCAATCGCCGCCAGGTCGAATATATACGCCGGCGCTTTGCCCGTTTGCCGCGCAGCGTTACGCGCGTCGTGGTGACCCACCATCCCTTCGACCTGCCGCCGCATAAGGACAATGACGACATTGTCGACCGCGCACCGATGGCGATGGAGGCGTTTGCCCGCTGCGGTGTGGACCTGCTGCTGGCAGGACACCTGCACACCAGCCACAGCCACAACACCTCCGAGCGCTATGAGATCGACGGCTACGCTGCGCTGGTGGTCCAGGCCGGCACCGCCACCTCTACCCGGAGTCGAGGAGAAACGAATTCATTTAATGTGCTGCGCGTGCAGCACGACGAAATTCAGGTGGAGCGTTATAGCTGGATAGAAGGCAGCGGCTTCACCTTGGCCGCTACCGATATCTTTTGCCGTGAGGGCGACATCTGGCACCCAGCTGCTTAAAGAACGCCAGTTGGCAAGCAGCGCAAGCTGGCCGCCAATCAGCGCAGTCAAAAACGCCATCAATGTGTAGTGAAGCCTATTGAAGCGGCAATTCCATTCTTGCTGTGATGCGTCGATCTTGTCATAGAGTCTGTTGAAACTACGGTCTAGCCTGTAGTTGAATTTCTCATAACTGGCGTCGAACTTGTCAGTCAAACCTCAGAGCCAGTAGTCCCACACGCGAGCAAGCCATTCTTTCAAGCGGTTGGAAAGCGGGCGCTTGTTCCATTCCACCAGGGTGATCTCCCTGGAGTTGTGCAGGTCTTCCTTGAACGCCCGCTCCATTTCGAGCCCGAACACATCGCCCATCACGATCACATTCATCTCGCTGTTATGGAGGAAACTGCGGCGGTCGAGGTTGGTCGAACCAACCGTGGACCACACGCCGTCGATCACCACGGTCTTGGCATGCAGCACCGACAGCTTGAGTTCGTAGATCTTGACGCCGGCTTCCAGCAGCGGCTGATAGAACGCCCGGCCTGCATGGAATACCAGTCCGCTGTCCGACACGCTTGGCAGCACCAGCTGCACGTCGACGCCGCGCCGCGCTGCATCGGTCAGTGCCTCCATGGTCTGGGCGTCGGGCACGAAATAGGCGCAGGTGATGTGGATCGACTTCTTTGCCTCCTGCATCGCCAGCAGCATCGCCTTGAAGATCTCAAAGTGGCCATCGGGCCGCGAGCCCAGCACCCGCACCACCTTGTCGCCTGCCGGGGCAACCTGCAGGAAATACTTCGCATCGCGCAGGTCGTCCGCATCCTGTTCGATCCATGCTTGCACGAACAGCCATTGCATCGCCTGCACCGCCGGGCCCTCGATGCGGACGTGGGTGTCGCGCCAGCCCACATCGTCTTCGGTCAGCGGCTGATGCCCGCCGCCGGAGCCGACGCCGGAACCAATGCGCGAGCCGCCTCCCGAGCCGATCCCGGAACCGCCGCTGCCGCCAGGCTTGCCGTTGCCGCCCAAGCCGCCCCGGAACGGCGAACTCTTCGAATAGGTGTCGCTGATATTGATCCCGCCTGCGAAGCCCACTTTGCCGTCCACGATCAGCATCTTGCGATGGTCCCGGTTGTTCAGCTTCCACCCATTGCCGCGCGCCTTGGCCGGATTGATCGGATTAAAAGCCAGCAGCTTCACGCCGCCGGCCTTCATATGGTCGAAGAATTCCTGCGGCACGCCGATGGTGCCGACGCTGTCGTAGATGACGTTGACCACCACGCCTTCGCGCTGCTTCTGGATCAGCAGCTCGGCGAACTTCATCCCCAGGTCATCCTGGTCGAAGATATACGTCTCGAAATTGATATGGTCCTTGGCTGCGGCAATGGCCTTCATCATCTCGGCCATGGTCTGCGGACCGTCGAACAGCAGTTGGACCTTGTTGCCGGCGATGAGCGGCACGCCGGTCGCCGCTTCTTCCAGCGCCGCCTGGCCCTTCAGGTCGAGCGTGGACTTGGCCCAGCGTTTTTTCAGCAATTGTTCGGTAGTCTGCCGAGGCAGCTTGCCGGCAGCCGTCACCACATCGGGCACCGTGCCGGCGCGCGCCTTGGCCCGGTCCGCGTCGACCTCCGGCAATGATGCGCAGGCCAGCAAGGTCCAGCCCGCGAGGATAAAAACCAGCCAACGACTTGCCTTCATTGATCACCTCCACGGCAAGTCTAAGACAGCACCGAACGGTTGAATGTTCGCTGCCGAACATAGTTAGCTGTAGTTCAGCCGGGCTGCCTCACGCCGCAATTCGGCCCGGAAGTCGGGATGCGCAATCGATATCAGCGCCTCGGCCCGCTGCTTGGCCGATTTGCCGCGCAACTGTGCCACGCCATATTCGGTGACCACGTAATTGATGTCATTCTTGCTGGTGGTCACATGTGTACCGGCACAAAGCGTGGGCACGATGCGCGAAATGCTGCCTTCCCTGGCGGTCGATGGCAGCACGATGAAGGACTTGCCGCCGCGCGAGCGATTGGCGGCACGCACGAAGTCCGCCTGCCCGCCAGTACCGGAATAGGGCAGGTGGGCCAGGCTTTCCGAACCGCATTGGCCCAGCAGGTCGATCTGCAGGCTGGCATTGATCGACACCAGTTTGTCGTTCTGCCCTGCGATATACGGATCGTTGGTAAAGCTGACCGGATGCATTTCCAGCATCGGGTTGTGGTGCATGAAGTCGTACAGCTTGCGCGAACCGAGCGCGAAAGTTGCCACCATCCGGCCTGGCATGAAGGACTTGCGGCGGTTGGTCACGGCGCCGCACTCCACCAGCTTGAGTATGCCGTCGCCAATCATTTCCGTGTGGATGCCCAGCTCCTGCTTGCTGGTAAGTTGCATCACCACTGCATCGGGAATGCCGCCATAGCCGATCTGCAAAGTCGAGCCATCTTCAATCATCGGCGCCACGTGGGCAGCGATCGCTTCTTGCACCGGACCAATCTGCGGCAAGCCGACTTCGATCACCGGCTGATTGTTTTCCACGACTGCCGTCACTTGCGAAATATGGATATGGCATTGGCCATGTGCAAATGGCACATTGGGGTTCGATTCCAGCACGATTACACGTGCTTTCTTCAGCGCAGCCATGGTGTAGTCGGCGCCCAGGCTGAGCGAGAAGTTGCCGTGCTGGTCCATCTCGGAGGCCAGGGCAAACACCACGTCGGCAGGCATCTGCCCATGCTCGATCAGGGACGGGATCTCGGAGAAATAGGCCGGCACGAAATCTGCCCAGCCTGCCTGTCCGGCCGCCCGCGAGGCGCCCCCAAAGAACAGTGCGCAATGCCTTACATGATGCGCCGTTTCCTGGTCGAAGTAATCGTATTTGCGCATGGCGAGGATTTGCGCCACCTGCACGCCTTGGAAATTCCGGCGCTGTGCCGACAGTTCCTGCAGCAGGGCAGGCGGCTCGCCGGCACCGGTGGGAACAATGATCATGTCGCCATCACGCACGAGGCGGATGGCGTCGGCGGCGCTGCAACGCTTGCTGGACATGCTGGGTCTCCCGATAGTTTTGTTTGTGTGCGCACAGATTGCATGACCGTGCTTACCCTAAGCTGACATCCATGAAAGCTCTTGCCATCCTGCTCACAATGCCTGCACTGGCGCTGGCGCAGACCAGGGAACCGCCGGCGGCTCAGGGCGTCCAGCCTTATGGCGTGGTCGATGCCGGCGTGGTGCTGGAACGTGGCTGCACGCAGGACTGCGCAAGGAGCAAGGTTTCTCCCGGTATATCGGAAGGCTCGCGTATCGGCATCACGGGGCGCGAACCGCTGGGCGGCAATGGCACCTCCGCAGTCTTCACCCTGGAAGGCGGCGTTGAGAACGATACCGGCCGCTCGGAAGAGGGGCGGCTGCTGGGCCGGCAAGCCTGGGTCGGACTCGACGGACCCTGGGGCATGTTGACGCTCGGGCGCCAGTACAACCTGCAATACGAAGCACTGGCGGAGGTAGCCGATCCATTCCACGGCGGCCTCGCCGGTACCGCTACCAACCTGATGGGCTTCACCACCAAGCGTTACGACAATGCGATCAAGTACCGCACGCCATCCGGGCATCAGTGGAGTGCCGGCGCCATCTACAGTTTCGGCGAGTCCGAATTCAGTACCTCGCGCAACCGGGCGTATGGCGCGACGCTGGGCTTTGCCAACGGCTTGTTCAATATCCGCATCGCCCACCAGCGCAAGCGCAATCCGATCGAAGCGGTTGGCACCACGCAGCCGGTCGATCTATCCGCGCGCAACACCCTGGTGGCGGCCAACCTGAACTTTGGCGCAGCGACGGTATTTGCCGCCTACGGCATCAACCGTGGCCTGGGCAGTTCGCCGTGGGACCCGGCGAATCCGTATGGCGCCCTGGCATTGTCCACGCCTTCGCTCTACAGCCACGACATGCTGGCCGGCCTGTCGTACACCAGTGGCCGCGCCACTTACATGGTGTCCTTCATTCACAAGGACGACCGCAGCCCGCCCAACCAGGATGCCGACCAGGCCGCAGTTGGCATGGTGTATTCCCTGTCCAAGCGCACCGCGGTGCACGCCTCGTTCGCCCATATCCGCAACCGCAACGGCGCGCCCTATACGGCCGGCACCGCGACCGACATGGGCAAGGGCAACCGCGCCATTACCTTCGGCCTGCGCCACGCTTTCTGATGTGCTACATTCCCAAGCTGGAACTTTCAGCGGGGAACACCATGTATCTGACTTACTTCAATGGGAACTGGGCGGAAGGCAATGCGCCACTGTTCGGAGCAATGGACCACAGCGTCTGGCTTGGCTCGTCCGTTTTCGACGGCGCGCGCGCCATGCGCGGCAAACTGCCGGATCTGCGTCCGCACCTGGAGCGCGTGATCCGCTCGGCGCGCAGCCTGGGCCTGGAATGCCCGCTCAGCGTGGATGAAATGGAAAAGCTGGTGAAGGAGGGCGTGGCCCGCTTCCCTGCCGACGCCGAGCTGTACATCCGCCCCCTGGTATTTGCCACCGATGGCCTGCTGATTCCGGTCGCTGAAAAATCCGCCTTTGCGCTGACCCTGTTCGATGCACCGGTGCCGCCATTCACTGGCTTCTCCGCCTGCCTGTCGGCCATGCGCCGCCCGGACGCGGACATGGCGCCGACCGATGCCAAGGCTTCCGCGCTGTACGCCAATTCCACGCGCGTGCTGCGTGAAGCGAAAGAGCGCGGTTGCGACAACGCCGTGGTTTGCGACAGCCAAGGCAATGTGGCGGAATTCGCCACCGCCAACCTGTTCTTCGTCACGCCTGAGGGCAAGGTGGTCACGCCGGCCTTGAACGGCACTTTCCTGGCCGGCATTACGCGCGCCCGCGTGATCAAGCTGCTGGCCGAGGCCGGCATTGAGGTGGAACAGCGCGCGGTCAAGCCGGAGGAGCTGGACCGCGCCAGCGAGATTTTCAATACCGGCAACTTCGGCAAGGTCATGCCTTGCGTGCGCTATAACGGCCGCGAACTGCCGGCCGGTCCGGTTGCCGCCAAGGCCCGCGAGCTGTACTGGGCCTTTATTGCGCGCGGCGAGTAGGCGCCTGCAGGTCCGCCCCTGGCTTGCTGGGCGGCGCGGCCGGCGCCGGCGCTGCCACGCTGCCGCAGTCCGCGCCCAGCCAGCGGCCGCTGCCTTCGACCACCATGTTCTGCGGCTTGCCCTGCGCTGAACTGTTCACGTTCATGCGCATGCTATAGGCCGTGTTGCCGTTGAAAATCACCTGGCCGTTGCCGCTCGACGGCGGCCGGGTGCAGTTGAAGGTCACGTTCAAGCCGCCGGGCACCGGCGTGCGCGTCGTGGTGCACTGGCCGGGCTGGCCGGCCGGCAGGTCCTGCTTTTCGGCCATGTCCCTGGTCAGGCAATATGTCAGATTGACGCCGCCGTTATCGCCCAGCCCCAGGTTGACGCCGTGGCGCGCCATCATCTGTTCCATCGCCTTGCGCTGTTCCGGCGCCATATTCGCCATCTGCTGCTGGGCCGCCGCCATGACCGCCATCATTTCGGGGCTGGCGGAGGCAATGCGGTTATCCAGTTCCCACAGCCCCGGTTTCAATGTCTGCGCCATCGCCGGCGCGGCAGCCAGGCAAAGCAGGAAGAAGGATTGGATGTTCATGCGGGCTCCTTGGGGGCGGGATGGACGGCCCGGAGCGGCAGGCCCCGGGCCGTTGAGGACTGCTTAGCCTTGCGGCTGGCGTGGCTCGGCCACGAAGATTTCCACGCGGCGGTTGCGCGCACGGCCGCCTGCATCGTCGTTCGAGGCAATCGGCTCTTGCTCGCCGCGGCCTTCGATCACGATGCGGGTCGGCGATACGCCGCGTGTCGCCAGGTAGTCGCGCGTATGGGCTGCGCGGTCGACCGACAGTGGCTGGTTGACGCCGGGGCTGCCGGTGCTGTCGGTGTGGCCGACAATGCTCACCGTGGTGGCCGGGTTTTCATTGAGCGTGGTGGCAAAGCGGTCCAGCACAGGGCGGAAGTCCGGCTTGATATCGGAGCGCCCCGTATCGAACGAGATATCGCTCGGGATTTCCAGCTTCAGGCGGTTGTCGCCGGTTTGCGTGACTTGCACGCCGGTGCCCTTGGTGGCTTGTTCCATCTGCTGCTTTTGCGCTTCCATGCGCTTGGACCAGACGTTGCCGACCACGGCGCCAACTGCTGCGCCGATGGCCGCGCCGCCGGCAGCCCGTTTGCCGCCGCCTGGGCCGGTCGCCGCGCCCAGCACGGCGCCGATGCCGGCACCGACGCCGGCGCCGGTGGCAGTGCCGCGCTGGGTGGCAGACATATCCGCACAGCCGGTCGTAGCAAGCACGGCAATCAACAGGGCAGCAAGGGTTTTATTGGGCATGAGCTTCTCCTTCTTTAAAAATGCTCGAAAAAAGCGGGACGGGACCTGCGCCGCAGTCCCCGCCCCGCTAGTGTACGCCGGCTTGGCCGGCTTAACTAAATGCCGCGCCCACTGATCAGGCGCAACAGGATCATGATAACTGCCACGACCAGCAAAATATGAATGAAACCGCCTACCGTGTAGGAGGTTACCAGGCCGAGCAGCCACAAGATGATGAGTACGACAGCGATCGTATAGAGCATGATGTTTTCCTCTCATATTCCGTAATCCTGGATGCATTATTGCTGCGTCCAACCGCGCCATCTGTACGTTGTCGAACATCAGCGTCGTTGCAGGCGGCCCTTGACGACTTTTACGTGGTCGCCTGCTTGCCAGTTGGCCGAGCTGCTGCTGACGGTGCGCAGCTTGCCGTCATCCATGCGCACGCGCACCTGGTAGGTGGTGGTCGACTTCATATTGCCTTCCACCTGGTTGCCGACCACGGCGCCGCCGACTGCGCCGGCCACGGTGGCCAGCTTGCGGCCGGAGCCGCCGCCGACCTGGTTGCCCAGCAGGCCGCCGACAATGGCGCCGCCCGCCGCGCCAAGGCCGCTGCCCTGGCCGCGCTGGGTCACCGTTCGCACCGATTCCACCACGCCGCAGCTATGGCATACGGCCGGTGCCGGGGCGGCCGTCTGGGCCGCGGCACGGGGAGCGGGCGGGGCTTCGGCAGGCGCCGCGCCGCCGCCATAGCTGCCAGCTGCGCCCGCGCTGCCCGAGTAGCCGGACGTGTCGGCCACGCGGTTGGCCGGCGCATAGCCGGCCGGCGCCGGCGGCGGGCCCATATCGCGCGGGTCGACCTGCACTGGCGCCTCGGCTACCGGCGGCCCCATCTTCGCGCCCGATTGCGGCAGCCAGCCCATCACGGCAGCAATGCCGACCCCGCAAAACAGCACCACGGCGATGGCCGCAATCAGCAGCATCGGGTGGGTGGTATAACTGGTTTCTCGTTGCATGCTGTAATTCCTTTCCTGTTGGATAGCCGCATTGTGGCGGCCGAGGTGGCCAGCTTCCGTGCGTCAGCGTACATACAGTCTTTTTAATTGCCGATACGCTCCGCCTAAACTCCACCAGGCTGACGGCAATGACCCTGAATCTTCATACCGTTCCAAGCAGTGAATCGCCTCCACCCCGCATCGGCAACCGCCTGCTGGCAGACCTGCCGGACGACGACCTCGAGCACATCGAGGGCTTGTGCGAACTGGTGGACCTTGAGGCCGGCGACATCTTGTTCGAGGCCGGCCAGCCCATCGACTACATCTACTTCCCGCTCGATACGCTGATCTCGCTGCTGGCGGTGGCCGAAGGCCGCATGACGCTGGAGGTCGGTTCGGCCGGGCGCGAAGGCATGGTTGGCGCTTCGGTCGCGCTTGGGCAGCGCTTCGCCCAGGTGCGCGCCGTGGTCCAGCGCAGCGGCCATGCACTGCGGATGGAGGCGGAAGACTTCATTGCCGAATTCGCTGGAATGGATTCGCTGCAGCACCTGCTGCATCGCTATACCGACAGCCTGCTGGCGCAAGCCATCCAGATCGCGGTGTGCAGCCGCTTCCACGTGCTGGAAGCGCGCCTGGCGCGCTCGCTGCTGGTGACGCGCAACCGCCTGCAGTCCGACCGCTTCCACATGACCCACGAATTCCTGGCCCATGCGCTGGGCGTGCGCCGCGTTGGCGTGACCAAGGCCGCAAGTGCCTTGCAGGGGCAGGGGCTGATCAGCTACAGCCGGGGCAATATCGAAATACTGGACCCGGCCGGGCTGGAAGCGGTGTCCTGCCATTGCTACCAGCGGGTCCGCACGCCGTCTTAGCGGCGTGGTTTGTCGACCTGGTTACCGATCACGCCGCCCACCACGGCACCGCCCACCGTACCGGTGGTGGAGCCACCCGTCAGCACGGAACCGGCGACAGCGCCGACACCGGCGCCAATGGCCGTGTTTTTATCCTGTTGCGACATCGAGGAGCATGCACCCAGGCCCAGCATGGCGGTGGCGACAGCAAGGCGGGCTGCGATCTGTTTGGTTTTCATGATGTTTCCTCCGTAACTTGGAATGCTGCTTCCAGCTTACGGCGGCGGGCCAATGTGATCTGTTCGCTATTTCACGGTGTAACGGTTTGTTACCTTTGCGTCTTGCCGGGCGGCGGCGCCTTGGGTTTTTCGCGGGCCGCAGCCAGCAGGGCGGCGCACTGGTTGTCGCCTTCGCCGCCGGCACTGATCAGGGGAACCAGGGCTGCCGGTGCGGCCAGGGCGCCCAGCGCCAGGGCGCCGCCGGCGCGCATGGCAATCACGCCCTTGTCGATATCGACGTCGGGCTGCTTGAGCGAGCCGCGCACGTAGATCGGCGCACGCAGCGAGATGATGCGCAAGCCCTTGCTCTCGGGCTTGAGCGTCAGGTCGATCTTTTCGCTGGCCAGGTTGACCGCGCCGTTGATGCGCACGGTGGCATCTTCCGTGTCGGCAATGAAGTAGCGTGTTTGCGCCAGGCCGTCGCGCACGCCGAAGTCGCCGGCCAGGCAGTTCAGGTGCACCGGCTTGTCGCCAAACAGCTTGGTCAGCACGATATTGCCGATGTTCAGGCCCATCTGCTCCAGCAGCAGCTTGCTGACCGTGCCGTCGTTGACCAGGGTTTTCAATTCGCCGTTCGAATGGGCCAGCAGGGTGGCCACCGAGTTGCCTTTCGCGCTCAGCTTGGCGTCGGCATTGATTTCACCGATGGTGGCCTGCTTGAGTTCGGGCAGCTTGGGCAGCAGTTGCCTGAGCTTGATGTGCCGCGCCGTGGCATCGAGCGTGGCGGCCACGGCCTGGCCGCTGCTGCCGTCCAGCGTGGCCTTGGAGGCCACGCGGCCGCCGGCGAAGTCGAAGTTGAGCGGCGTCAGGCGCAGCACGCCGTCCTTCAGGTGGAACTCCGTGTCCAGTTTGCTGAGCGGCAGCTCCTTGGTGCGCACGATGCGCTCGGCGCGGAAGCTGACGTCGGCGTCGATGGCGGTCCAGCGTTCGGTCTTGAAGGTTTCCACCGGCAACAGCTTGCCGGCCGGCTGCACGGCCGCGACCCCGCGTTCTTCCTTTTTGGCGTTGGAGTCGGCGCCGATCAGCGGGCCCAGGTCGGCAAATTGCAGCAGGCGCGAATGCACGGCGCCGGTCAGCAGGCCGCGCGGCTGGCGCTGCTGGTACGACAGGGTGCCGGCAATATCGCTGTCGCCGACGCGGCCGGTGAATTTCTCATACGTCCACTGGCTCGCGCCTTGCGCCAGGTGGCCGCTCAGGCGGCCGGCGGTGCTGAACGGCGGCGTTTCCGGCAGCAATAACCCGGTCAGTGCATACAGCCGCGCGGCCGATGCACCGGCCACTTTCAGCTGCAGGTCGATTGCAGCGAGCTGGGCCGGATTGGTCAGCGTGCCTTCCGCTGCCACGCTGACCAGGCCGACCTTGGCATCGGCCTGGATCGGGAAGGGCAGGCTGGTGTCGCGCAAGGCCAGCACGGCGCCGGTCTTGCCCTTGCCGCTGATGTCCTGCTGGTTCCACTTGCCGGCCAGCGTCCATTGCACGCCGTAGCGCGGGTCGTTGTCGAGCGTGTCGACGTGGGCGGTGGCGGCAATCTTTTGCAGCGCATCGTCAAGCCTGATGGTGCCGCGCGTGAACACCACGCGGTCCAGTTCCATGCGCCATTCGGACGGCGGACGCTTGGGCAGGGTCCAGTTGTTCTTGCCGTCGGCCTGGCGCAGCAGGTCCAGCCGGGGCTGGTCGAAACGCAGTTCGGGAATGGCGATCTTGCGGCCCAGCAGGGCAAACGGGCTCAGCGAAAACGCCAGGCTCTGCGCGGCTGCGGTGTCGCCTTGCGGCAAGCCGGCAGGGTTACCGACGTGCACATCGCGCGCCACCAGGTGGGGCCAGGGGATCTGGTCGCGCCAGCTGCGCGCCTGCGGCGGCAGCGGCGGTTTCTGCCACGTCAGCGACAGATTGCCGCGCAGTTCCACCGGCCTTTGCAGCGCTTCGGTGGCACGCGCGCCCAGCCAGGGGCGGGCGCGGTTCCAGTCATAGTTCAACAGGATCACCAGGGCCACCGCCGGAATGGCCAGCAGCAAGCCCAGCACGGCCAGGCCAACTTTTGCGCGGCGAGAAATTGAAGGTGCCATGGCGACAGCTTACACCCGGCAGCCCGGC
>Ga0307408_100000695_pt1 | contig 27526 bp, 21 predicted proteins | sample 322Cmetagenome_FD_202116 | JGI IMG/M metagenome (GOLD analysis project Ga0307408, IMG submission 202116) | Maize rhizosphere microbial communities from greenhouse at UC Davis, California, United States - 322HYB-C-3 | ecosystem: Host-associated > Plants > Roots > Rhizosphere > Soil | place...
AGGCTGAGGACATTGTTGAAGCCTGCGCGCGACTTCGCCCATCCGTGCAACAGCCATGCCTTGCCATCATCGTCCCACAGCGGCGCAGGATCGATCAGGCCCTTGCCTGCCATGAGCAGCCGGGGCTTGCTCCAGGGTCCTGCGAAGTTCTTCGCCGTGATGACGTAAATGCCGAAATCCGGATCCGGATAGAAGATCCAGAACTTGCCATCGTGGTAGCGCAGGCATGGCGCCCACACGCCTTTGCCGTGCTGCGGCGTGCGGAAGGCGTCCTCCGGCACCAGCCGCGGCAGGGCGTGGCCGACCAGACGCCAGTTCACCATATCGCCGGACTCCAGCAACGGCAGGCCTGGCACGTTGGTGAAGCTCGAAGAGGTCATGTAGTAGCGCTTGCCGACGCGGATCACATCGGGGTCCGAATAGTCGGCGTGCAGGACCGGATTTCGGTAGCGTCCATCGCCCATGTCCGGCGACCACGGCGCACGCGCGATTTGCGGCACGCCAAGCGTACGGCTCAGGAAGGCCTGCATGGCGTCGACGGTTGGCGCCAGCCAGGGATCGAACAGCCAGAATGAATGCGGCGTGCCGGGCAGGTTCACGTGCTCGGCCGGGATCTTGAATTGGGCCAGCCGCCCTGTCAAAGCTTCCCGCCCTACGCTGAAGCGTGGCCGCCCACTGGTGATGAACATTATCGGCGCACTGCTTGCGCCGGCATGCGTCAGGGGCGACGCATCTCGCCAGCGCGCCTCCTGTTCGGCATAACGCCCTCCCAACCATGCTCCGGCCGCGGACGGATTCTTGGCCGGGTCGTCTTCATGCTTGCGCGCTTCTTCGGACGTGAAGTCGGACAGCCCGTCGATGTTGACCGCCGCCTGTACCGCACTGGACGCGTCGCCGCCATTTGCCATGCCGACCAGCGCAGCGATCTGGCCGCCCGCCGATCCGCCCGCGATAGCGATGCGCTTGTCGTCCAGGCCATATTGCAAAGCTGCCGCACGCAGCCAGCGAATCGCCTGCCTTACGTCGTCGATCGCCGCCGGATACTGCGCTTCACCCGACAGGCGATAGTCGACCGTGGCGGCCGCAAAGCCCCGGGCTGCGAGGCGCGCGGCCAGCGGCGCCATATTTTCCCGCGTACCGCTGCGCCAGCCGCCGCCATGGACCAGTACGACCAGCGGCGAAGCGCGTTCGCGGCCTTCGCCATGTGCTCCAGGCAGGTAAAGGTCCAGTTGCATGGCGTGATCGCCGCGCCGGACATAGGTCAGCCCGCGCAGGACCCGCACCGGAGCCGGCGCTTCGCCGCTGGCAATTGCAATATATGGGTATTGGCCAGCCAGCTTTGCGTAGGTGGTTTCGGCGTTATATGGCGCCTCGGAAGCCGCCAGGGCATTCACGCCAACGGCGAGCCAGGCAACGGCCAGCGCCGCGTGCAGCCTGATCATGCAATCTCCTCAACAGCGAAACGCACAGTGCGCCGCAAATCCTGCCCAGGCGCCAGCACGGTTAGACCGTTGGCCTGCGCGCCCCCCGGCAGGTTGTGCGCATTGATCGGATGGTCGACCGGCTCGAAACAGAAGAAGTCCTTGCCCGGCGGGGCATACAGGATGTAGTAGCTCATGTCCGCGCTGATGCGCAGGCGCAGGCGCCGGGAAGGCCAGTCGATCTGCGCGCTGCCATCCCACCCTGTGAAAGCGTTATCGACGCCTTCTGGAGGCAATGGCCGCGGTACAGCCCCCGCAAAGTCCCAGGCCTGCGGCAGTGTAGACCGCTCGGCGGGCAGCTTGTCGGCGCCGGAAAGCCAGACGCCATCCGCTGGAGCCCGGACCAGGGCGTCGTCGGGAGCGGGCATCCACGGGTGCAAGCCAAGGCCAAACGGCAGCGGATGGCTGCCGTTATTGGTGACCTTGAGCGTCACGCGCAAAGTGTTGGAAGAAAGCGTGTACGCCAGATGGGCGGTGAACGCAAAGGGCGAACCGTCGCGGCGATACAGCGAGAGCACGACGCTGCTTTCGTCCCTCGCCTCGACATGCCACGGCAGGCGCCAGCCTTCACCGTGGATCGGGCAAGGCTCGCCTTCCCGCGTTGGCGCCGGAGTGATGCGCCGGCCTTCAAACGCAAAGCCGGCAGGGGCGATCCGGTTCGACCAGGGGACAAGCGGGAAACAGGCCATCTGGCCGGGAAGCGGCAGCGCTACGCCGTCTGGCGCCGGCCGCAGCACAGCCATCGGCGCAGCGCCACCCAGCCAGTCAAGCCGCGCCAGGCCGCCACCGGCAGCGGGCAGCACTACCGCCCGCAGGCTGCCGCTGCGCAGCTCGATCATTTGAACATCGGGCCGTCGAGCAGGAATTTACCGCCCTGGTAGATGGTGGTGACATCGTCCTTCTCCGGGAACTCGGAAGTGTCCGGGAACAGGTGCGCGAACTTGGCCGACGAATCCTTCGGGCGATAACCCAGGTGGGCCGCATAGCGGTTATCCCACCACACCGAATCATTGTCCGACATGCCGAACACGATGGTGTGTCCCACGCGCGGCGCGAACAGCGAGCAGCGCAGCAGCTCCGTCAAATCGTCATACGACAGGTAGGTCGACATCATGCGCTTGTTGGCCGGCTGCGGGAAGCTGGAACCGATACGTATGCAGACGGTCTCGATGCCGAAGCGGTCGTAGTAGTAGCGCGACATCTGCTCGCCGAAAACCTTGGAGATGCCGTACATGCTGTCCGGGCGGGTCGGCATGTTCGCATCCAGCATATCGGTGGTCTTGTAGTAACCGATCGCATGGTTCGAGCTGGCGAACATCAGGCGCTTCACGCCGTGCTTGTAGGCCGCCTCGTACAGGTTCGCCACGCCCAGGATATTGGCCTGCATGATCGCCTCGAACGGCGCCTCGGTCGAGATGCCACCGAAATGCAGCACCGCATCCACGCCCTCCATCAGCTTCATCACGGCCGCCTTGTCGGACAGGTCGCACGGCACCAGTTCCTCGCCGGGACGCGCCTCGCCCATGTCCGCGATATCGCTCAGGCGCACCACTTCAGCCCAAGGCTTGATGCGGTCGCGCAGCACCTTGCCCAGGCCGCCGGCGGCACCGGTCATCAGGATGCGCTTGAATGGTTTTCCAGTTTGGCTCATGTCTCTTACTCCGTCATCAGGTTACCGGCGCCGGATTGAACAGCGCCAGTGAATTATGGATCTTCCAGTGTTCGGCCCAGGTTTCCTTGCCGCTCGCCACGTCCAGCATCAGGCGGAACAGCTCCCAGCCCACATCTTCGATGGTAGCCTCACCGCTGGCAATGCGGCCGGCGTTCACGTCCATCAGGTCGTGCCAGCGCTGCGCCAGGTCATTGCGGGTGGCGACCTTGATCACCGGCACCGCCGCCAGGCCGTAAGGCGTGCCGCGGCCGGTGGTGAAGACGTGGATATTCATGCCCGCCGCCATCTGCAGCGTACCGCAAATGAAATCGCTGGCCGGCGTCGCCGCGTAGATCAGGCCTTTCTGTGTCAGCTTGTCGCCCGGCGACGGCACGCCGTGGATCGCGCCCGAGCCGGACTTCACGATCGAACCCATGGCTTTCTCCACGATGTTCGACAGGCCGCCCTTCTTGTTGCCCGGCGTCGTGTTGGCGCTGCGGTCGACGCCGCCGCGCTTCAGGTAATCGTCATACCACTGCATCTCGCGGATCATTGCCGCGGCCACTTCCGGCGTCTCAGCACGAGAAGTCAGTTGGTCAATGCCATCGCGTACTTCCGTCACTTCAGAGAACATCACGGCAGCACCGGCGCGCACTAGCAGGTCGGTGGCGAAGCCCACCGCCGGATTGGCCGTCACACCGGAGAAGGCATCGCTGCCGCCGCACTGCACGCCGACCACCAGTTCGGAGGCCGGCACGGTTTCACGCTGGCGCGCATTCAGCACCTTGAGATGATGCTCCGCCGTGCGCATGATCGAATCGATCATCGAATTGAAGCCGACGTGTGCGCCATCCTGCAGGCACACCACGTCCGGCTCGCCGGCCGCCGAATTGAGGTTGGCCGACGCGATCGGGATGCTCCCGGCCGGGAACAGGCGCGTTGGCGGCAGCTTCTCGCAGCCAAGGCTGACCACCATCACCTGGTTGCCGAAATTGGGGTTCTTGCTGATATTGCGCAGCGTGCGGATCGGCACATCGGCGCCCGGCGCATCGATCGCCACGCCGCAACCGTAGATGTGCTCAAGCCCCACCACGTCGTCCACATTCGGATAGCGCGGCAGCAGTTCTTCCTTGATGCGCTTGACCGCGTGGTCGACCACGCCCGACACGCACTGCACGGTGGTGGTCACGGCCAGGATATTGCGCGTACCGACCGAACCATCCGCATTGCGGTAGCCCTGGAAGGTGTAGCCCTCCAGCGGCGGCAGCGGCGCCGGCTTGCGGGTGCCGATCGGCAGGCCATCGAGCGAACGGGCGCCAGGCATGCGCAGCACCTTTTCCGAGACCCAGGAACCGCGTGGAATCGCCTGGTCCGCGTAACCGATGGTCACGTTGTAGCGCGTCACGGGATCGCCTTCGGCCAGGTCGACCAGGGCGACTTTATGCCCTTGTGGCACGCCTTCCACCAGCGTCAGGCCGTCCGGGAATACCGAGCCGGCCGGCAAGCCGCCGTCATTGACCACGATGGCAACATTGTCTGCCTCGTGCATCTTGATGTAGCGTGCGAGTTTCATTAGCTATCCTTTTGATGATCCTGAACTTCATTTTCAGTATGCCACATAAAAACGACGATTGGCTAGTCCACCTTGCATATTTGGTCTGACCAAATTAGAATGGCCTGACCAGATGACGCAGTTACACCACACTTGAAACGTCGCACGGAGACCCATGAAGCCGACATCGTCCCTGCTGGCAGCCGCCCTGGCCTGCCTGTTCGCCCTGAGCCCTGCCCACGCGGAAGGCCCCTACCGCAATACCGACAACAAAAATCCGAACGACGCTGGTGAAGGCAGCTACCCGGTCCCGTACAAGATGCCGACCGTCGCCGAGATCATCGGCACGCTGCAGAAAGTACGCGGCTACATGGACAGCGTGACCCCAACCCGCATCATCAACAAGAAAACCGGCGAAGCAATCACCGACCTGAAAACGCCCGTGGCCGACGCGATCTTCGAACCGAGCAAGGGCGACTTCGGCATCCAGGTATACGAAATGGGCGTGGTGCATTCCGGCCTGCTGCGCGCGGCCGAAGCGACCGGCGACCGCAGTTTCACGGCCATGACCGAACGCCACTTCAACTTCTTCAAACAGGCCAAGCCTTACTTCGCCGCCCAGGAAAAGCAGTTCAAGCTGGAACGCGGCAACAGCTTCTCGCGTTTCCTCGATCCGCGCTCCCTCGATGACTCGGGTTCGATGTGCGCCGCCCTGATGCGCGCCCGCGCCGCCAAGGTCGGCCCCGACCTCGCGGACATGATCGCCACCTGCAGCGACTGGGTCGCCAACAAGCAGTACCGCCTGAAAGACGGCACCCTGGCGCGCAAGCGCCCGCAAGCCGAATCGCTGTGGGGCGACGACCTGTACATGGGCGTTCCGGCACTGGCCGAAATGGGCCGCATGACCGGCAAGCGCGCCTATTACGACGACGCCGTGAACAATGTGCTCAACATGGCGGGCTACCTGTTCAACCCGCAAACCAACCTGTTCACGCACGGCTGGCACGCCGGCATGAAAGACGCGCCGAACTTCTACTGGTCGCGCGCCAATGGCTGGGCGGTGCTGGCCATGTCCGACCTGCTCGACGTGCTGCCGAAAGACCACCCGGGCTACCCGAAAGTACTGGCGCAACTGCGCCTGTCCCTGAAAGGCATCGCCGAACGCCAGTCCGGCAGAGGCCTGTGGCACCAGATGATCGACCGTAACGACTCCTACCTCGAGACCTCGGCCTCGGCCATCTTCACCTACGTGATCGCCCACGCCGTCAACCAGGGCTGGATCTCGCCTGCGCCGTACGGCTCCATCGCACAAGCCGGCTGGGCCGGACTGCAAACGAAGATCACCGGCCAGGGCGAAGTGGAGGGCACCTGCGTCGGCACCACCCTGGCCGGCGACATGGTGTACTACTACAACCGCCCCACCAGCAAACACGCCCTGCACGGCTACGGCCCCGTGCTGCTGGCCGGCGCCGAAATGATCAAGCTGGTCGGCAATCCCAAGCTCGATATCCAGTACCGCGTGCGCACCTATCACTACCTGCCGAAAGGCGGTGAGACCGATTACCGCGAACACCACTAAGGACCTGCCATGAAGACGACCCGCATCCTCTGTGCACTGGCCGCCGCCTTTGCCGCATGCTCCGCCGGCGCGGCAGAGCGCCTGACCATCACGCTGCAGCAAGACCTCGACATCGCACGGCCGTCGGAGACTGTGACCGTGCCGTGGTCGGAAGTGAACAAGGCCCTGCCGCATGCCCTGGTGCAGAAAATCGCGGTGCGCGACGCATCCGGCCGCGTGGTGCCGCACCAGGTCACCAACGTCGCGCCGCAAGCCAAAGATCCGCAGAACGTCGGCATCGCCTACGGCGAACTGATTTTCCAGCACAGCTTCAAGGCCGGTGAAAAGTCCGCCACCTACACAGTTGAAAAGACCGACAGCGTCGCACCGGTCTTCGCTGCGCAAACCTTCGCCCGCTACGTGCCCGAGCGCCTGGACGATTTCGGCTGGGAGAACGACAAGATCGGCCACCGCACCTACGGCCCCACACTGGCAGCCCCCGCCCCGGCAGGCGTCGTGAAGGAAGTGCTGGTGACCTCCGGCCTGGACCTGTGGTTCAAGCGCGTACCCTACCCGATCGTCGACCGCTGGTACAACAAAGGCCACGACCACTACCACCATGACGAAGGCGAAGGCATGGACATGTACAACGTCGGCCGCTCGCGCGGCGCCGGCGGTACCGGCGTATGGGACGGCGGCAAACTGCATGTCTCCACCAACTACGCAAGCTGGAAAGTACTGGCCAACGGCCCTGTGCGTTCGATCTTCGAACTGAGCTACGCCGCATGGGACGCCGCCGGCGTCCCGGTCACCGAGACCAAGCGCTTCACCGTTGACGCCGGCCAGCAGCTGGACATGATCGAGTCGACATTCAGCTATGCAGGCGACAAGCCGCTGACCATCGCGGTCGGCCTGAACAAGACCCCAAGCGACAAAGGCCAGAACCCGCAAATCGCCACCAGGCGCGAAGGCAAGGTACTGCTGCAGTGGATCGAGCAAGCGAGCAACGGCGCCTTCGGCACGGCAGTCATCGTCCCCACCGCACAAGGCTTCGCAGAAGACAGCCTGAATGAACTGATCCTCGCACCAACTAGCGCAGGCAAGCCACTCCGCTACTACGCCGGCGGCGCCTGGAGCCGGGCCGGCGAAATCACCAGCCGCGAGCAATGGGAATCCTACATCGCCAACGCCGCCGCCCGCGCCGCCAATCCGGTGCGCACCACCCTGAAGGCCACCCCATGAGCACCGAAGTCAAAGCCGAGTCCGCGTCAACCTTGGGGCCAGGCTCCTTGGTTGACACGAGCCCATCCGTGCCGCAGCGCCGTGTCCTGCTGCGCGCGGCGCTTGCCGGCAGCGCGCTGGCGGCTTCGCAGCCCTTGTTCGCCCGGATGGCTGCCATTGCCGCGGAAGCACCGGCAGGCAGCGATCCATGGCTGCGGGCGCAGCAGATCGCATCGCGCTTCGCAATTCCGCTTTCCTTCCGCAAGCAGGACTTCCCGGTAGTGAAATACGGCGCCAAGCCATGCAAGCTGGTGGAAGTGCAAGGCCAGGTTGCGTCGCTCGAACCCGGCACGCTGCAAACACCGGCAAAAGGCAGCCATGACTGCTACCCCGCCATCACGGCCGCTATCGCCGCAGCACACAAGGCAGGCGGTGGCCGCGTGGTCATTCCGCAAGGCGTGTGGTACATCAAAGGCCCCCTGGTGCTGCTTTCCAACGTCCACGTGCACCTGGCAAAAGGCGCGCGCCTGATGTTCAGCGCCAATCCGGACGACTACGCCAAGTACGGCGACTTCGACTGCGGCAAGAACGGCAAGCTGGTTCGCAGCCGCTGGCAAGGCAACGATTGCCTGAACTTCTCGCCGCTGGTCTACGCCCATGGCCAGAAGAATATCGCCCTCACCGGCGAAGACTGGACCTCGGTGCTGGACGGCCAGGGCGGCGTCCCTTTCGAGAACAACCCGAGCGAATGCTGGTGGGACTGGAAAGGCCGCGGCAAGCCCGCGCGCGCTCGCACCGAAACAGCCCTCAATCCGAACAACGCCTCGCAGGTGCAGCGCGCGCCCGGAGAACGTATCCTGATCGAAGGTCCGGACAACCGCTGGCAAAGCGACTCGCGCTACCTGCCAGCACTCTCCGAAGCCCGCATTCCTGCCGACAAGCGCATATTCGGCCACGGCCACTTCCTGCGCCCCTGCATGGTGGAACTGATCGAATGCGAAAACGTCCTGCTCCAGGGCTACCAGATCGTCGGCGCGCCGTTCTGGTTGCATCACCCGGTCGCCAGCCACAATGTCCACTTCAAGGACGTGAACATGGAAAGCCTTGGCCCGAACAGCGACGGCTTCGATCCGGAAGCCTGCGACGGCGTGCTGGTGGAAGGCTGCACGTTCAATAACGGCGACGACTGCATTGCCATCAAGGCCGGCAAGAACAAGGACACCCACTACGGCCCGACCCGCAACATCCTGATCCGCCACTGCGTGATGAACAGCGGCCACGGCGGCGTCACGCTGGGCAGCGAAATGGCCGGCGGCATCGAGCACGTCTACGCCGAGCAGATCGAATTCAGGAACCTGCACTGGGCAAGCGACGCGCTCAATACCGCGATCCGCCTGAAAACCAATATGAACCGCGGCGGTTTCCTGCGCCACCTCTACGTGCGCGATTGCACGCTACCGAACGGCGTGCAGACCAACCCCAGTTTCTACAGGCCCCTGCCCGGCACCGCCAGGCCATCCGGCCCGGTCGCTTCAGGCGCCGGCGCCGTGATCACATTCGACTGCGATTACGCCCCAGCCGACGACGTGGTGCGCAACCGTCCGCCAGAGGTTTCCGACATCGAGATCTCCGGCCTCAAGGTAAGCAACGTCGCCACGCCCACCGGCACGGTGTCCTGCTACCAGGCCATCGTGATGCTGGGCCCAGTCGCCAGCAGCTATAACGGAACCCCGGGCGCCGCAATCCCGCCGGTCGCGCGCGTGAAAATCCGCGACTGCGACTTCGGCACCCCGCGCAATGCCGAGCAACCGTGGCTTCTGCACAACGTCCGCGGCCTGGTCCTCGACAACGTCACCATAGGCGAAAAGCGCTACAGCGGGGAGTTTTCCGCCGACGCCTGATCTGGACAGGCCAATTTTGCAAATAAATACATTTGGACTGACCACATTGCAAAAGCATTAGCATAAAATACCAAAACCGGCCTGACCACTTACAAGAGCCGGCAGGAAAAATAAAACAGGAGATGGCATGAAGTTCACGGATCAAAGCGAGGCTTTGCGCAAGTTCGCGCTGCGCCTCGTCGGCACTTACTCAGTCACCGCGCTGGCCATGGGCCTCGCCCACGCCCAGGCCACCGCACCAGCCGCACCGGCTGCGGAACCGGAAATGAAGGTGGTGGTCACCGGCCTGCGCGCAGCGCTGGAATCGGCGCTGAACAAGAAGCGCGAAGACAATGGCATCGTCGACGTCATCAAAGCCGAAGACATGGGCAAATTCCCCGATACCAACCTGGCCGAATCGCTGCAGCGCGTGCCGGGCGTTGTGATCGACCGCGACGCAGGCGAAGGCCGCAGCATCACCGTGCGCGGCCTGGGGCAAGACTTCACCCGCGTGCGCATCAACGGCCTGGAAGCGCTGGCCACCACTGGCGGCACCGACAGCTCCGGCGGCACCAACCGCTCGCGCGGCTTCGACTTCAACGTGTTCGCTTCCGAACTGTTTTCCTCGCTGACCGTGCGCAAGAGCTCCTCGGCCGATGTGGACGAAGGCTCGCTGGGCGCCACCGTCGACCTGCAAACCATGCGCCCCTTCGACCTGAAAGGCTTCAACGCCACCATCACGGCCAAGGGCAAGTACAACGACCTGTCGAAGAAGACCGACCCGCGCGTGGCCTTCCTGCTGTCCGACACCTTCGCCGACCGCAAGGTGGGCGTGCTGCTGTCCGGCGCCTTCTCCAAGCGCCAGTTGCTGGAAGAGGGCTTCTCCACCGTGCGCTGGGATAACGGCCCGTCGAGCGGCGGCTGGTGCGCACCGCAAGGCGTCGCGGCTAACCCGAGCAACTCCACCGCTGCGACTTGCGGCCCTGCTGCACAAGGCGTGCCACGCCTGCCTGCATCGCAAGCGGCAACCGATGCCTACAACCTGGCCAGCAACGCCAACAACTTCCATCCGCGCCTGCCGCGCTACGGCCGCCTGACCCACGACCAGGACCGCGTCGGCCTGACCGGCGCCGTGCAGTGGCGCCCGATGCAAGGCTCGCTGGTGACCTTCGACATGCTGTATGCGAAGCTCGACGCAACGCGCCAGGAAGACTTCCTGGAAGCGATTTCGTTCAGCCGCTCGGCCAGCCAGGGCGGCAAGCCGCAAACTTCGGTCGTGGAAGCGCAGTACGCGCCGAACGGCAACCTGTTGTACGGCAAGTTCAATGGCGTCGACATGCGCGCCGAGTCGCGCTTCGACGAGCTGTCCACCACCTTTACCCAGCCTACGCTGACCCTCGACCAGCGCCTGACCGACACGCTGCAGCTGCAGGCTCGCGTCGGCCGCGCCACCTCCAAGTTCCGCAATCCGGTGCAGACCACCACCACGCTCGATGCGCTGAACGTGAACGGCTACACCATCGATTTCCGCCAGGACGATCGCCACCCGCTCATTACGCTGCCGTTCGACCCGGCCGCTGGCGCCAGCATGGGAATCGTCGGCGTGCCGCAGGTCGCAAGCGGCACGCAGCCGACCACTATTCCCAATACCACCAGCAGCGAAATCCGCATCCGCCCGCAAGGCGCCAACAACCGCAACGACACGGCGACCGTGGACCTGGCATGGGAGGCGTCGGACGCGCTGACAATCAAGGGCGGCCTGAATCGCAAGAAGTACGAATTCGATTCCTACGAATCGCGCCGCGTGAACCAGAACGACACGATCTTCGCGCCGCCCGCCGGTTCCGGCAACCTGACGACCACCGTGAGCGGCTTCGGCAAGGGCCAGAACCTGCCGGCCGGCACCTATACCACCTGGCTGATTCCCGACCTGAACGCCATCGCCAAGGCCTACGACATCTACTGCAACTGCATCAAGAGCGGTCCTGCCGGCGGCCCGGGCGACTTCACCCTGTCCTCCATCACCAACGGCAATGCGCGCGGCAACAACCGCTCTGTCGAGGAGGAGGACAAAGGCTTCTACCTGATGGGCGAGTTCAAGACGGAGCTGGGCAGCATTCCGCTGCGCGGCAACTTTGGCGCCCGCTACGTCAAGACCGAGCTTTCCGCAACCGGCTACCAGGCTGCAGGGGGCGGAACCGCGGTCACCGTCCACAATGAATACTCGGACACCCTGCCGTCCCTGAACATCGCTGCCACGTTGACGCCGGACCTGATCGCCCGCTTTGCCGCGGCCAAAGTCATGACCCGCCCGCAACTGAACAACCTGTCGCCGGGCGGCACCATCGCTACCACCGGAACGCCGAGCATCACCACCGGCAATCCGCTGCTCGCGCCATTCCGCGCCAAGACCTTCGACACCAGCCTCGAATACTACTTCGGCAAGAACGCCTTTGTCGGCCTGGGACTGTTCCAGAAGAACATCAGCACTTACATCCAGTCGCTGCGCACCAACATGGCGTACAAGGACACCGGACTGCCCATGTCGCTGCTGCCAGCCAACTTCACCGGCGAAGAGGTATTCCAGGTTACGGCGCCAATCAACACCGACGGCGGCAAGCTGAAAGGCTTCGAGCTGAATTACCAGCAGCCATTCACCTTCCTGCCGGCATGGGGCAAGGACTTCGGCGCGCTGCTGAACTACACCCACGTGAAGTCGAAGATCGAGTACGTGGTTTCGCCCACCAGCGACACCCGCATCACCGACGACTTGCTGAACCTTTCGCCGCGCTCGTGGAACGCCACGCTGTACTACGACAACGGCAAGCTCAGTGCCCGCATTTCGGCTTCCTCCCGTTCCTCGTTCGTGACCCGCGTGCCGGGCCAGAACAACAACGACGTCGAAGGCAAGAACAAGTCGCTCAACGTGGACATGTCCGTGTCGTACAAAGTCAACGACAAGCTGGAACTCACGCTGGAAGGCGTGAACCTGACCAACGAAGAGAACGACCAGTTCGTGAGCCGCGCGCGCAACAGCGTGGTGGTGAACAACGTGACCGGCCGTGAGTTCCTGGCCGGTCTGCGCTACAAGTTCTAAGGTGTTTCAAAGGCGTCTCTCCGCCTCTGCTTCCAGCCCCGCCTAGTGCGGGGCTTTTTTTGGTGCCAGGTCCGTCATTCGGACAGCGCGGCCACGCGATTTTGGGAGCAAAATGTCCGAATGACAGACCTGGCACCGAATTGGAGGCCCAATGGCTAGCGATATGCAATTGACGGATATTCCCGGCGAGAGCCCGCATTTCGTACGCTCGGTCACCGAGATGGGGGACGCGCGCGATGTCATTGCCAGCGAAGATATCTACGCCAGCAACGGCACCAAGATCCTGGCCAAGGGCGCCCGCATCGACAGCAAACAGTTCGAAAAGCTCACCCGCTACAAGCTCTCCGCCCCGCTCGACCAGGTACTCTCCTCCGACAAGGCCGTCGATGCGGCCACGCTGGCGATCGAATTCGACCGCATCCTCGAGCACGACACAACCTACCGCCAGCTCCTGGCGCGGGCCGGCGACCCGCGCCAGCTAAAGCATTGCACCGCCAACCTGCGCCTGCACTCGACCATCGAACTGCGCCTGACCGTGATGGCGGACAAGCACAACGAAATGTTCGAGCACACGCTGCGTACTGCCATCATCGCCTTCGCCTGCGCCCAGCGCATGGGCGTCCCGGCCACCGACCTGACTGCCGTCTTGCTGGCGGCCTTATGCCACGACTTCGGCGAGATGCATACCGACCCGCGCATCCTCGACCAGGCGCACCAGGTCACGGCGGAGGAGCGCCGCTTCGTCCATGTTCATCCGGTAACCGCTTACGTTCTGCTCAAGGAATTGCCAGGCTTCCCCGCCGCCGCGAGCAGGGCGGTGCTACAGCACCATGAACGGCTGGATGGCAGCGGCTACCCGCACGCGCTGCACGGCGCCCAGGTCGACCGGCTGGCACGCATCGTTGCCGCCGCCGACGTAAGCGAAACCGTGCTGCGCCGCCTCGACATGCAGCGCCTGGAAATGCTGTACCGGATCAACAAGCCGCGTTTCGATGGCGACGTTCTGGCCATCCTGCGCGACCTGCTGCAACCGCAGGCCGGACAGCCGGCGGAAACAGGCCCTGCCGCCGATCAATCGGAGCGCCTGAATCATCTGTCGCGATTGCTTCAAGCCTGGTTCGACCTGAGGGCCATGCTGCATCAGCGCCCTGCTGCCGACGCCCCCGGCTCGCCGATAGCATTCCTGTTCGAGCGCATGGCATCAATCCGTTCGCTGGTGCTGCAGGCCGGCTTCAACCCGGACGACATGACCAGCATGCTGGCGATGATGCAGGACGACCCCGGGGTGCTGGCGGAATTGCGCGCCATGCTGGACGAAATGGATTGGCTGTTGGCCGACCTGGCCAATGAAATCGACCGCCGCTCGCCGGAACTGGACGGCTTGTCGCAAGGCGCGCTGAAAGACCTGATGCAGCATCTGCGCCCCGATGTTCATTAACAAAACGGTTGCAAATGCTTACACCGATTACATGGCGCGATGTTTTTCGCGGGCAGCCCCCACCCTATACTGCAGCCACGCGCTTCGCGAAAACCAACCAAAGAAAGGGAACGCCATGAAAACCACCAAGCTGTTCGCCGCCGTCCTGGTATCGTCTTTTGTCCTGCCAGCCTTCGCCCAGTCCACCCCGAATCTGGACAAGCGCGAAGAGCGCCAGCAAGCCCGTATCGCCCAGGGCATCGAGTCGGGCCAGCTGACCGCAAAGGAAGCGCAGCATCTGGAGGCGCGCGAAGCCAAACTGGCCAACGACGAAGCAATGGCCAAGGCCGACGGCAAGGTCACCCGCAAGGAGCGCCACAAACTGCAGCGCGAGGCTGACCGCAATAGCGCCGCAATCCATCACCAGAAGCACGACAAGCAGACCCGCTGATCGTCCAATGCCGCCTGGCCCGTGTCGCGCCCGTGCCGGCGCGGCACGGCATCCTCTCCCCGCCCTGCCCCTCCCATTCCCTCCGCTGGTCCAGCGCCTTGTCGATATAATTCGACAACACATCTCGATGACACGCACAGGAGATCCATATGGCAGAGGGACCCGCCGCTCAGCGCTATGACGCCATCGTCGTCGGCAGTGGCCCCGGCGGCGCCAGCGTCGCGCACACACTGGCGCGGCATGGCCAGCGCGTATTGGTACTGGAACAGGGCAGCGGCGCGCCGCTAAAGGGCACGCTGGCGCAAATGGCGGGCATCGGCGCCATCCCCGGCAAGGGCGCGTTCTTCCACCGCGACGCATCGTTGCTGGTGCGCGGACTGGCAACCGGCGGCAGTTCCACGCTGAATTTCGCCACCGCCGCGCCACCGCCACTGGAACGCTTTGCTGCGCTGGGCATCGACCTGGCCCCTTCGCTTGCGGAATGCCGCGCCGAACTGCCGATAGGCCAGTTACCCGATGAATTGCTCGGCCCCATGGCGCAACGCATCATGCAGGCCGCGCAGGCTTCCGGCCTACCGTGGCAAAAACTCGACAAAATGATCCGCCCCGCCATCTGCCGCACCGGCTGTTGGCGATGCGTGTATGGCTGCCCTTATGGCGCGAAGTGGACTGCGCGCGACCTGCTCGATGAAGCGCGCCTGCGCGGCGCCCACATCCTCGATTGCGCCCAGGCCCGGCGCGTGCTGTTCGATCAAGGCCGTGCCGTCGGCGTCGAATACACCCGCGGCGGGGCGCCCCACGCGGCCCATGCCGGCGCGGTAATCCTGGCCGGCGGCGGAATCGGCAGCCCGCGCCTGCTGCATGCCTCGGGCCTGGCGCCGCGCAGCCTGTCCTTCTTCAGCGATCCGGTAGTGGCGGTGATGGGCACGGTCGACGACATCGACGGCGGCGCCGAAGTGCCGATGGCCGCCGGCATGGCATTGCCGGAACAAGGCCTGTCTTTCGCCGACCTGACCCTGCCCAAGCCCATGTACCAGGCCTTTGCGCTGCAGGTCGGCCGCATTGACCGGCTGTTCGCGCATCGCCGCACGCTCAGCATCATGGTCAAGATCCGCGACCAGGCCGGCGGCGGCATCGGTCCGCACTGGGTCGATAAGACCTTGCAGCCGGCCGACCGCGAACGCTTGCGCCAGGGCACCGCGCTAGCGCGGCGCATCCTGTCCCAGGCCGGCGCGCGACATGTGTTCCAGAGCTGGCATTTCGCCGCCCACCCAGGCGGTGCGCTGGCCGTCGGCGGCGGCGGTCCCGCCGCCGTGGACAGCGATTTGCGGACCTCGACCCCGGGCCTTTACGTTTGCGACGCTTCCGTCCTGCCTGCCCCATGGGGCCTGCCGCCCACCCTCACGCTGCTTGCACTCGGCAAGCGGCTGGGGCGCCGACTACAGGATTTTATGTAGTCAGAATACTTTTCATTAATCGCCTTTTTTGCTGCGTTTACACCACAACACAAGCGTGCGCGTAGTCAAACTACTTCATACTTTGTCCACCAAAACAAAGAAAGGAAGGACTATGGAGACTCAACGCAACAAAGTGTTCGCGGCATTCCTGGCCGCTTTCGCCCTCAACGCGCAAGCCGCACCGGATACTGCAGTCGGCAACAAGCAAGGCTTCAATACGGACGTGATCTACCAGATCGTGACCGACCGCCTGGCGGACGGCAACAGCGCTAACAACCCCACCGGCAGCGCCTTCAGCTCCGGTTGCACGCAGAAAAAACTGTTCTGCGGCGGCGACTGGAAAGGCATCCAGAACAAGATCGAGGACGGCTACCTGACCGGCATGGGCATTACCGCGATATGGATTTCGCAGCCGGTGGAAAACATCACCGCGGTACTGAACTACTCCGGCACCAACAGCACCGCCTATCACGGCTACTGGGCACGCGACTTCAAGCGCGCCAATCCGGCCTTCGGCACGATGACCGACTTCACCAATATGATCAACGCGGCCCATGCCCGAAACATCAAGGTGATCATCGACTTCGCGCCCAACCATACATCGCCTGCTTCGGCCACCGATACAACCTTCGGCGAGAACGGCAAGCTGTATGACAACGGCGCGCTGCTGGCCGGTTACGGCTCCGACCCGAACGGCTACTTCCACCATAATGGCGGCACCGACTTCTCCACGCTGGAAAGCGGCATCTACCGCAACCTGTTCGACCTGGCGGACCTGAACCACAACAGCGCCACAGTGGACGCCTACATGAAGGCTGCCATCAAGGTATGGCTGGACCTGGGCATCGACGGGATCCGCATGGACGCGGTCAAGCACATGCCGTTCGGCTGGCAAAAGAGCCTGATGTCCTATATCTACGGTTACAAACCAGTGTTCACCTTCGGCGAATGGTTCTTGAGCGAAAACGAGGTCGATCCGGCCAACCACTACTTCGCCAACCGCAGCGGCATGAGCCTGCTGGACTTCCAGTTTGCACAGAAAGTGCGCCAGGTCTTCAAGGATGGTTCTGCGAACATGACTTCGCTGAACCAGATGGTGAGCGATACCGCCGGCCAGTACTCCCATGTGGGCGACCAGGTCACCTTCATCGACAACCACGACATGCCGCGCTTCCAGGTAGCGGGCGCCAGCGGCCGCAAACTGGAACAGGCGTTGGCATTTACCCTCACCTCACGCGGCGTGCCCGCCATCTACTACGGCACCGAACAGTACATGCAGGGCACCGGCGATCCGGACAACCGCGCGATGATGACGTCCTTTTCCACCACCACGCCGGCGTACGGCCTGGTGGCGCGCCTGGCCCCGCTGCGAAAATCCAATCCCGCCATCGCCTACGGCACCACGCAGCAGCGCTGGGTCAACAACGACGTGCTGATCTATGAACGCAACTTCGGCAACAACGTCGCCGTGGTCGCAATCAACCGCAACCTGTCCACCGCGACCTCGATCAGCGGCTTCATCGCCGGACTGCCGGCAGGCAGCTACACCGACGTGCTGAATGGGCTGGGCTTCAACGGCAACAACATCACCGTCGGTGCCAACGGTGCGGTCGGCAACTTCACGCTGGCAGCCGGCGCCATCGCCGTGTGGCAGTACACCGCTGCGGCGGCTTCGCCGAAACTGGGGCACGTAGGACCTAATATGTCGATGCCCGGCAAGACCATCACCATTGACGGCCGCGGCTTCGGCGCCACCAAAGGCACCGTGAAATTCGGCAGCACGGTGGTCAGCGGCGCCAGCATCCTGTCATGGGAAGACACCCAGATCAAGGTGCTGGTGCCGAGCGTGGCCGCCGGCTTGAGCGGGGTGAGCGTCGTCACGGCAGGCGCAGTTGCCAGCGATAGCTGGAACAACTTCGAAATCCTCAGTGGCCCGCAAGTAACGGTGCGCTTCGTTGTCAGCAACGCCACCACGGTATCAGGCGAGAACGTCTACCTGACCGGGGACAAGTTCGAACTTACCAACTGGAGCGCAACCGCGCCGCTTGGCGCCTTGTTCAACCAGGTGGTCTACAGCTACCCGAACTGGTACACCGACGTCAGCGTCCCGGCCGGCACCACGATCAGCTACAAGTTCCTGAAGAAGAGCGCCAATCCTACTGTGTGGGAAGGGGGGAGCAACCACACCTTCACCACGCCGGCCAGCGGCACGGCGACGGTGAACGTCAACTGGCAGCCATAATCAGGGCTTCAGCTTCATGATCGTGTGCTGAGTCGCCACGTATAGCGCGCCCTTCCTGTCCACAGCAAGGGCGCGCAGCTTTCCGGCCTCCTCCGGCAATCCCTTTCCCTCGGTGGAGACTTCTCCGTTCGCCGATATCTTGCGCAACACTCCATCGTCGATCAGGTAGATGTTGTTGCCGGCATCGGTCGCCGCGTGGGTGATGTTGCGGAAGCGCGCCAGCAAGCCAGCGCCATCGTCGCTGCCTTTGCGCTCGCGGCTGCCCGCCGCCAGCCATTGATAGCCGTCGGCGCCGACCCGGCTGATGTAATGGCCGTGCAGCATGAAGACGTCGTCGCTAGGAGCGACCAGCACATCGCCGCAACCGTCGCCTGCTTGCAGCGCGATCTTGCGCGCCACGCCGCGCGGCCGGATGCGCCACAGCACATTATCGGCGCAATACCAGGCCTGGCCGGTGGCATCCGCCGCGATGCGGTGCTGGCCCAGGCCGGGCAACATGAAGGGTTCCGCATCCTGCGCCACATACGCCCAGATGCGACGCAGGGCAGGCATGAAACCGGTCTGCTCGGGCGTCATGCCCGGCGGGCCGCTCACCAGGGAGATCATGCCTTCCGTACTGACGCCAGCCAGCCCGCCGTTGGCAGTAACGAAGACGCCGGTGCTGGAGCGCGCAACCATCGGGCCGTGCAGGTCCACCTGGGCTGCCACCTGCGATTCGCGCAGCTTGCGAAAACTGCCGGCCTCCAGCAAGGTGCGCACGACGCCGTCCTTGTCGATGCGGCGCAGCTGGTCGCCGTCCAGCACGTAAAGACCGCCATCACGACCCACTGCAAGCTGGGTAATATCGCCGAAGCGCGCCTGCAGCGCCGGGCCATCGCGGTTCAGCGAGGCAGCGTATTGCAGCGCAAATGGCTGCTGCCGGCCGTTGGCGTCCCATCGCATTGCAGCCAGCCGCTCGGCCAGCAGTACGTGCAGGCCGCCCTCACGATCGCGCACAACGCCTGACAATTCGCCGGTAACGTCGCCGGTGCCCAGCAAGGGCACGATCATGCCGTTACGTTCGATGCGGTAGATGGTGCCGGCGGCAGGTACGGTCGCCAGCAGCCGGCCCTGGGAATCCGCGGCCAGTTGCCCGGCCGGCATGGCGCGCGCCTTGCCGGCGGTCGGCATGCTCGGGGCTGCATAGCGGCGCAGGCATTTTCCGCGCCGGCATTCGTCCGCTGTCCACGCCACGGCACTTGCATCGTGCTCGGCCTCGGCCGGCCGTCCCTCTTTTGCTTCGCGTACCGCTTTCTCGGCAACCCCGCGCACCGCCGCGATCACGCTGGCGGAAACGCGCTCGGCGGAGCGCCCCGGTTGCGGCCCCGCCTGCCCCTGGCCAGTTGGCGCCGCCGATTGCAGGTTGAGCGGCTGCCAGTTGCCCTGTTCATCGATGCGCAAGGCGCTGGCAGCGTCGGACAACACGATTCCACCGCGCGCATCGAGCGCGATGCCTTGCGGCTGCAACGGCAGGCCCTGGACCACCGTGCTGACCACGCCGTCGGCCGAGATCCGCCGCAATGCGCTATTCCCGGCATCTGCCACCAGCAGGCCGCCCGCCGCATCGAGCGCCAGGCCGGCCGGGCGGTCGAAACGAGCCGCGATACCCTTGCCGTCATTGCGCCCTGCAGTACCTGCCTGGCCGGCAACCGTGCGCACTTCGCCGGCCGCCGAAATCGCCTTCACCGCGTGATTGCCTGCATCGGCCACATACACCGTATCGTCGGCGGCTACCGCCAGCCCGGCCGGGGCAATGAAGCGCCCCGGCAAAGTTGCCAGCCTGCCGTCCGGCTTCAACGCACGCACTTCCGCGCCATCGGTGAAATAGATGGTGTCGTCGCGCCCCACCGCGATGCCACGCGGCGCCTCCAGCTTCTCGCCGCGCAAGGCGCTGGGCGCCCCCGCCACGACCTCCCACCGGGCAGCGCAGGCGGCATGGGACAGCAGCAGGGCCGCTGCGGCGGCAATCAGACTTTTTTTATTCATCCAGCGGGCGGGAAGTAGGAAGGCGCAACAGATAGGCCGTCACGCCGCAGGCAACCAGGAACAGCATGACTTTCAGCGAGAGGAAAGGCACCCTGTACATCGAATAGAACATCGACGGCCACATCATCGCCATGGCCAGGATCTTGCCGCGCAGCGGGATGCCGCGGCCGTCCTCGTAGTCTCGCAGGTAGCGGCCAAAGCGGCCGTGGTTGCGCAGCCAGTTGTGCAATTTGTCCGAACTGCGCGCGAAACAGGCCGACGCCAGCAGCAGGAAGGGCGTGGTGGGCAGCAGCGGCAGGAATACGCCCAGGATCGCGAGGACCATGAACAGGCAGCCGAAAGTGACCAGGACGATTTTCATCGCCCCATTATAGCGGCGGGCAGGCCCTCGTATGCGCGTTGTGCACTTCGCGGCAAATCGCCGGGTCGCCGGCATCAAAACTCGCTTTCGGGTAGGCGCAAAACAGCGGGAAGGATTCGCGCTGGCACAACTGCGTCCACATATGTTCCAGCCGCATGGTGGCGCGATACAGTTTTTCTTCCCATAGCAAGGCCACCATTTCGCCGAATGCGCGTACCGTCGGGCGCTTCTCGCGCGCCTTGGCGAGCAACTCCTCTACCATCGAATTGAAACGCGATTCGGCAGGCCAGCCATCGAACATGAAGCGCGCCAGGCATGCGCGGGCATCGCGCACGATGTACTGCCCGCTCGACGCAGCGGCGCTGACGCTGATGCCGTTGCGCTCCAGGCGCCCGGCCAGCGCGGCCCTGTGCTCCGGCGTGGCAATGATGATGACCGCGTCGTCGTTGCGGAATCCCTCCATCACAAAAGCTTCCAGCGTATCGAGGAAGGATTCTTCATTTTCATACATCTGCACCACGTGGTCGCAATGCGAAATATGCTGCCAGAACTCCTCTATCGCTTCCAGCTGCTGCGTCGGCTGCATTCTCTTGGCTCCAGAATCAAAGTGACCAAGAGTAGCAAATAAAAACGGTAAAAGATGCGCGCTTTGTCACGCACCGCGGCCGTGCAGGTGCACCGCCAGCCATAATGCGCCATCGGATACCTTTTCAACGGTATGCGGCGTGCGCGCCGGCAGGAACAGGTAGTCGCCCGCCTTCAGCGGCACCCTGCGCCCTGCCACCTCAAGCACGGCCTCGCCGGTCAGCAGGATGACCCATTCGTCCTGCTCCTGCACGTACTCCTGCGATTCGATCTTCGACGTGCTGACGATACGCTCGATCACCAATCCCTGGTGCGACAGCAGCGTATCGAAGCGCTCACCCGTTGCGGGCGGCAGTGCATCCTCGTACAGATTTCCCATTTCCTTTTTCCTGGTCAGTGCGCGCCATCATGGCAGGCGTAGCATACACCTCGCCCTGCGCGTCGATCAGCATGGCCTCCTTCAGCTCGAGCCGTTGCGCCATGTCGCACCAGCCTTGCGGGCCGACCACGAACAGCGGCTTGGAGTTCCCATCCGAGCGCAAGCCCGCATCGGCGCCGCCGGAGGTGATGATGGTCACGGATGCCACCAGGTCGACCGTCTGCCCGGTGCGCGCATCGATGATGTGGGCGTGACGCTTGCCTTCCTTCATGAAATAACGCTCATAGTCGCCGCTGGTGCCGATCGCCTCATTGTCGTGCAAGGCCACGCGCGCCACCATCTCAGGCCCGCGAGGATTACGGATTCCGACCATCCATGGCCGCGAGCCAGGCTGGCCGAGCGCGATGGCATTGCCGCCGACATTCACCAATGCCGCCTTGACATGGGCCTGGCGCAGGATTTGCGCGGCGCGGTCCAGGGCATAGCCCTTGGCGTAGCCGCCCAGGTCCAGCATGACGGTGCGGTTGCTGCTGGTAATACGGTTGCCGTCGAAGTGCAAGTCCGCCATGCGCGGATTGGCCCTCACCAGGCTGTCGATCTCCGCTGCCGGCGGGCCGCCAGCGGTAATGTCGTTTTTCTGGAAACCCCACAGTCGGATCAGACGTCCGATCGCGGGGTTGAAAGTATCGCCGGAGCGCGCCGACAGTTCGGCAGCGGAGCGCAACAGCCCCACCATCTCCTCATCTGCTTCGAAGGGCTCGCCACGGGCGATTGCATCGTTCAGCGCCGTCAACTGACTTGGCTGCCAGGCGTGGTACTTGTGATGCAGGCGGTCGAACTCGCGCAGCACGGCAGCGCCCTGCCCGCGTGCCTCAGCTTCGGAAGGCCCGTAAATACTGACCTCCACCTGCGTGCCGAACACATGTCCCCGCACATGGTGCACCTCGTCCCTGGCCGTGCAGGCCGCCAGCAAGGGCAGCAGCACGGCGCAAGCCAACAGCCGCCGGCGCTGCATCATCAGCCCTTGGCCATGAAGTCGATGGCGGCTTTCACCTCGTCGTCCTTCAGGCCGGGATTACCGCCTTTGGGAGGCATCATCTTGAAGCCGTTCAGGCCGTGGGTGTACAGCACTTCCTTGCCCTGCTTGATACGCGGGCCCCAGGCGGCCTTGTCGCCGACTTTAGGTGCGCCCAGCACGCCGGCGGCGTGGCACGAGGCGCAGTTGGCCGAATAGATTTTTTCGCCGTTGACGCCGGCGCCCTTGGCAGGTGCGGCAGCCATAACCGCAGGCGCCAATACGGCGGCAGCGATAGCGACGGTCAGCTTGGTAAATGCTTTCATGCTTGTCTTCCTCTTGGTTGGTGGGTGAAAAGATACTCAGCGCATGGAGTCGTCATGCGCGTCGTGGCCCGGCCTGGTGCCCAGCTTGAGCACGTCGGGCTTGAGTTGGGTGTAATCGAGCACGCGGCCGCCTTCGCCGGCTGCGAAAGCTTGCGCGTCTTCCTTGCTGGCAAAAGTACCGACAGTCGGCCCCATGGCGCCCTGGGCGCGGCTGTCGATGACATAGAATGCGTTGCGGGCTTCGATCCAGTGACCGCGCGGCTTGTTCCAGTCGGCCTTGCCCATGTCCTGCACGTAGCTGGCGCCGATGCCGCGCTGGCCGTCCTCGCCGAACAGGACTTCAAACAGTTCCGAAAGGCTGCAGAAATAGTCGATACGCCCGTCCTTGAACACAATTTGCGCCTTGGGTCCGGGATAGTCCTTGAGGCTCATGCCGTCCAGCGCGCAAGCTGCGTCGTCCGAGGGCTCGCCGGCAGCCAGGGAGCGCGCAGCATCGCCGCAGGCGGCCAGCATCACCAGCACCGCAATGGCGGCGGCATTTCGCTTGAACTTCATTTGAATCTCCAGGTTGCAATGGCAAAGGGAACCGCGATCCAGGCCAGCATTACGCCGGCCAGCAGGCCAGGACTGGTCAACTGCTCCGGCATCACGGTGGCCAGGCCATACAGGCCCTGCACCTGCTCGGAGCTGAAGATATTCAGCAGGCGGAACACGTCCGCGGGATTCAGCATCAGCAAGGCGCCGAACACGCTGCTGTCCAGGGCGCCCTGCGACAACACCAGCACGCCCATCAGCACCATGTCGAACACCAGCACGAACAGGAACCACAGGCCGATGGCCAGGCCGCTGGCGCGGATGCGGTTATGCGCCAGCACCGACAGGCATAGCGACATGCTGAGGAAGGCCAGCCCCAGCAAGATTGCGCTGCCGGCGAAGCCGAAGAAATGCATGGCGTCACGCGCGTCGAGCTGGTTGGAGAGCGCCAGCAGCGCTACGCCAAAACCCAGGGCCGTCGACACAGCCAGTGCAGCGGCCAGCCCGGCAAACTTTCCGAGCAGGAGTTCAAAGCGCGTGATCGGTAGTGACAGCAGCAACTCCAGCGAACCGCGTTCGCGCTCGCCGACAATCGCGTCGTAGCCAAGAAGTAGCGCAATCAAGGGCACCAGGTAGGTGACAAGGCTGGACAGGCTGACAATGGTAACGTCGATTCCCCGGTATCCCACGCTGCCTTGCTGCGCCATGCCGAACCAGGCAATGGCCAGCGCAAACACCGCAAATACCAGCGCCACCGCCAGCACCCAACGGTTGCGCAGGCGGTCGCGGAAATCGCGGGAGGCGATGGTGGCTGCTGCCGACCAGTCAAGCCGCGCGTGCATGACGGCCTCCCATGCCGAAGAACAGGTCTTCCAGCGAAGGTTCGTGGATCGCCACGTCGTCGATGGAATCACCAAGAGTGGAAATGAGCTGCAGCATCTGGATCTTCTGCCGCGGCGCACAGGGAACACGGATGCAATCGCGCTCCACGCGCACCTGATGGCCGCGCAGCGCTGCGATCACGCGGCCCGTTCCGCCAGCGCGCGCCACCAGGCGGATCTCCGCCGGCATGGCCGCCCCCGCGCGCAACTGCGCCAGCGTGCCTTGCGCCGCAATCCTCCCTTCGCTCAGGATGACAAGCTCGTCGACCCGCTCCTGGATTTCAGCCAGGATGTGCGAGGTGATGACGATCGTTGCACCCTCCTCGCGAAGCTGGTGCAGGATGTGGTAGAAGTCGTGGATGCCGTCCGGATCGAGGCCATTGGTCGGCTCGTCGAGGAACACCAGTTGCGGCGCACCGAGCAATAATTGCGCGAAGCCCAGGCGCTGGCGCATGCCCTTCGAATATCCGCCAACCCGACGGTCCGCCGCGGCCGACAGGCCAACCCGCTCCAGCACATTGCCGCAAGAACTGCGCGCGACTTTTTTCAGGTCGGCGAACAGGTGCAGCAATTCCATGCCGGTCAGGTTGTCGTAGGCGACAAAGCTTTCCGGCAAATAGCCGATGCGGCGCCGCACATCGCGGAAAGCACCGTCATTGGTCCTCACGCCGCAGATGCGCACTTCGCCAGACGTCGGCTCCAGCAAACCAAGCATCATCTTGAACAGGGTACTCTTGCCGGCGCCGTTATGCCCGATCAGGCCCACCATGCGGCCGCGCCCTACGGACAGGTCGACGCCGTCGACCGCCTGCAGCGCTCCAAAGCGCCTGCCCACGGCACGCAAGTCAATCAGCTTGTCGTCCATGCCATCTTCTCCAATCAGTGTTCCAGGGCTGCATGCGGGCATGCTTGTCGATCACGCTCGGCGCGCGCAGCAAGGGGAATTGCCGCGACACGAAGCGTAGCGTTTGCACGGCAGGGCTGCTCAGCAAGAGCTTGAGCAGCGGGTATTGCCAGTGCAGGCGGTCGACCACGTCGTTGGCCTGGTACAACACATCGCCGTTGCCGTCGTTGTCCTGGTCCCAGCCGCTGTAATTGCTCCAGTAGTTGCCCTTGCTACGCCCCCATTCGACGTCCTTCGACGCGACGAACTTGACCTGTTCCGCGTTGTGGATAAAGTCGTTTCCATCCACAGTGTTGTTACTCGAGCCGGCCGTCAGGTGCACGCCGGTACGATTGCCGATCACCAGGTTGCCGCGCAAAGTGTTGAATTCGGCGTCGTAGATAAAGAATCCGCGCCCATTGCCGGCGACGACGTTGTTCTCGATGACGGAATCCTGGATCGTGCGCAGCATGATGCCGTGGTCTTCGTTACCCCAGGCGACGTTGTTGCGCACCGTGAGGTTGCGCACTTCCATCAACGCCAGCCCGGCGCGGCTCTGGTACACGGTGTTGCCTTCCCAGGAGCTGTTGTGAGTGTTCATATAGTGCGTTCCGTAGCGCACGTGATGCACGGTGTTGCCGCGGAATGTAGCGCGGCGCGAGTAGTCGACGTAAATCCCGTCGCGCACATAACTGATCGTGTTGTCGATGACCTGTGTGTCGTCGGTGTTGTAGACCTGGATGCCGTTGCCGCGCATCTGCGACATCAGGTCGCGGCGGCCGGTCACCAGGTTGCCTTGCAACACAGCGCCTCGGGACTGTTCAAGCCAGATGCCGAACAGGTTGGTGACCAGGTCGCAATTGGCGATAACGATGCGGTCGGAGCCTGGCATGACGTAGATGCCGGCGTTCTGCGAGCCAAGGTCGGTGCCGCTGTCGCGCACGATCAGGCCGCGAATCGACACATCCGCGGACTTGACGCGAATGACGTCGCCCTGGTAACCGGCGGCAATAGTCGGCTTGCCCATGCCTTCCAGGCGCAGCGGCTTGTCTATCAGGATGCGTTCCTTGTAGCTGCCGGCCAGGACCTGGATGGTGTCGCCGGGTTGTGCCCGTGCCACCGCAGCGGCGATCGATTCCCCGCTGCGTACCTGCAGCACAGCCGCGTGTACGCCTGCCGGGGAGCAGGCCAGCATCGCGGTGATGGACGCAGCCAGGACGGCCGCGCAAACCCTGAGGACACTCATGGTTTTACCCTGCCTTCCTTTTCAGCTCACTGCGCACCGCATCCAGCGAAATAAAATAGCCGCGTTCATCGATAGGCGTCAGCGGCTGGCCGTTCTTCTCGCGCGTCTTGCGCTCCTTGGCCAGCGGCGGGCAGGCATGGTCGTCGTAGTACATCACCATGCAGTCCAGGCAAAGCAGGCATTCCTTCTGGTCGATGCGGCCCTGCGCATCGATTGCGTGCGAACCGCAGCCCTTGGCGCAGGCGGTGCAGGTCACGCACTCCTGCTTGCGTTTCAGGCCGAACAGGCGGAAGAAGCTCGGCACGGCCAAGCCGGCGCCCAGCGGGCAGATGTATTTGCAATAAGGGCGCTCGCTCAGGATCGAAATGCCCAGGATGACCGCCACGAAGGCTGCGAACGGCCAGCCGCGATTCAGCACGCCCACCAGGAAAGTTGTCTTGAACGGCTCGATCTCGGCCAGGTGTTCGGCCAGTTCCATCGAATGGAAGGACACGCCAACCAGCACCGCGAACACGCCGTACTTCACCCATTTCAGCTTGTCGTGCACCCGCTTCGGCAGCAGGCCCTGGAAACGGCCCAGTCCCATCAGCGTGCCAAGCTTGTATGCCAGGTGCTGCAGCGAGCCGAATGGACACAGCCAGCCGCAGAACAGGCCGCGCCCCCACAGCACCACGGTCACCACCATGAACCACCAGAAGATGAAGATGAACGGGTCGGACAGGAACAGCTCCCACTTCCACTGGTAGACCAGAGAATGGAACCAGGTCATCACCTGCGTGATGGAAGGCTGCGCCTTCAGGTACAACCCGAAGAAGCCGACCGCGATCACCCACAGGATGGTGCGAGGAACGCTGATCAGCGGCTTGCTCTTGCGGTTGGACGCGCGCACCAGGCGGTCGCGTTGTGAATACAGGCCTGCAGTCGCCAGCAGCGCCAGTACGAACAGGGTGATCTCGCCCTTGCGCGCCAGCCAGGCGGCCTTCCACGCAGGAACCGGGCGCTCGACTTTCGGACGGCCGCCTTCCAGGTAGCGTGCCGGGGTCCAGTACTCTTCGTCGAAGTGCACGAAGACCTTGGCGTGCGTCTGCATGTCCAGCTTGTTGGCCAGCAGGCTCAGTTGCCACGGCCACGCAGGGTTGAAGTTTGCTGAACGGACGATGAAGATCGCCGATTCCGTGTACTCCGGCGCATCGGCCGGCTCAAGGTGATACAGGTTCAGGTAATCGGTATCGCGGAAGGTAAAGCGGTCCGTATCCTGGCGCACCTGGATGCGGTCGTAGATAC
>Ga0307408_100000696_pt1 | contig 27481 bp, 23 predicted proteins | sample 322Cmetagenome_FD_202116 | JGI IMG/M metagenome (GOLD analysis project Ga0307408, IMG submission 202116) | Maize rhizosphere microbial communities from greenhouse at UC Davis, California, United States - 322HYB-C-3 | ecosystem: Host-associated > Plants > Roots > Rhizosphere > Soil | place...
CATTCGGTCGGAATAAAAGTGTCAATTTTATATTATAGGGTTAACTTTTCCAACGGCACAGGCTTTGCCTATATTATTGTGCCCTCCCAAAGGGCATGTTTTTCATAGGTAGATGTAGGGCCGGGATTACTTCCCTGCCCTTTTTTATTGGACCGAAAGCTTCATTGAGTTTCTTATTCGCTTCTCTTAATTCATGCTGAAAGATCGCGCGTGTCCTTATATTTCCGGATACCTTGACATATTGAGTAAAAAATAACCCTTGCAGGTAAGATTTTCCCCGGTTTTGTAACAAGAAAGTGACGTTTTTGTGCGATTATGCAATAATTAGGCATGGCATAAGCTTTGCCTATATAATTGTGCCCTCCCAAAGGGCATGTTTTTCATAGGTAGATGTAGGGTCGGATAACTTCCGGCCCTTTTTTATTCGCTGAATTTCCATTGGAATGTTTTAGCGGGTCTGCGGACGGGTATGGACTGTCTGTCTAATACTGCTCGATTTGTATCCTTATCCCGCTGTGTGTCTTTTGCTCTTTTTTCTTTTAGGCAGCACCTTGGCTCATGCTTCATTTCTCCTTCAATTCTTTTTTAACTCAAAACTCGGTTTCAAATTCATTTAAACTAAAGGGGGCTGAACATGGCTACCTTGAATGATGATGGAAGGAAAAACGGACTCGGCAAGCATTAAGTCATATAGCTTCATTAAGCTTTTGGCCTCGACCGCTGTTAGTTATTAAGAAAATAAAAGCTAAGTATTCAAGTATATCTCAACATGTTGAGTAAAAAATAACTCCTATTGGTAACATTTTCCCCGTTTTTGTAACAAGAAAGTGACGTTTTTTGTGCGATTATGCAATAATTAGGCATGGCATAGGCTTTGCCTATATAATTGCGCCCTCCCAAAGGGCATGTTTTTCATAGGTAGATGTAGGGTCGGATAATTTCCGGCCCTTTTTTATTGGCGAAATTTTATTGGGATTCTTATTAGCCCCTTGCACGAAAAAAAAATCAGTCATCTCCTTACCTCAGGATCTTTGAGTAAAAAATAACCCTGTCGGCAATATTTTCCCCGGTTTTGTAATAATAAAGTGACGATGGGCATGATTAAGACAATATTTAGGCATGGCATAGGCTTTGCCTATATGATTGTGCCCTCCCAAAGGGCATGTTTTTCATAGGTAGATGTAGGGCCGGGATTACTTCCCTGCCCTTTTTTATTGGGCAAGAATATCGGTCCATTGCAGATATTGAAATTACTTCAGCTTCAAGATTAAAAAACACTTATTTTCGCTCTGAAACAGAATAGATTCTTAATTTCTAATTGCGCTCCATTGAAACCGATAGTATCACTTTTAGTTTTAATAAATTTCACGTTTTTTGCTAAATCGCAGGGTATCAGTTCGTTTAAAGCATTTGATATTGGTGCCGGAATGAGCATGAATTCTGTAGCCGGCGATGCCGAAGCTTCTGAATATACTAAGGCAATAAACCTAAATTTAAACTACAATTTTAGCCCATATATTAATATTGTGGGAGAATTACAATTTGGCAGTCTTGCCGGTGGTAACGCATTTAAGGACTTATCAGGAAGACAGTTTCAAAATAATTTTAAAACGATAGGACTGAGGGCTCAGCTACAAATTGGAGCTTTTACCGGTGGTGAAGGGACCGCATTAAAAAATCTGTACCTGGGTGCAGGTGCTGGATTTATTGATAATGATATTAAGAGTATAAATCGCCAGTCATTCTTGCTGGTAGATTTTCCGGAAACACCTGGTGTTAACAATAGTGTAAATACCTTTATTCCGGTTAGGCTTGGCTACGAGGCTAAAGTGCAAAATTCATACGGAGAAACCTTATTTAAAGTTGACCTCGCTTATCAGCACAATTTTATACTTGGTGATGAAGTTAACGGCTTCACTACCGGAAAATATAAGGATACGTTTTCACAACTAAATCTCGGAATTAAGGTATGTGCTTTTGGCCGGCACTGGAAGCGCGGCTATTAGTTTTTAGATAAGGTGGCCGTGTATTCTTTTATAGCAAGCGTGTCGCCAATGCTCAGATTTGCATGCCCCTTACTATTATATTTATTATTTATCTGAAAATATTCTTCAAAAGGCCCGTTGCTACCCTGCTCACGTTTATAGAACCCGCAAACAAAAGGCATATCCAATTTTGCACCGTTATTGGTTAAATATAATTCGCTAAGGGTTTTTACTTCAAGCTCATCGGTGCTTATAGTTGTCTTCTGTTCGAACTTTGGCGTATATGTTCTAAGTCCGATAACTACTCTATAAAGTAAAAGGGCGTCTTCGCTAAAGCTTTCCGTTAAAGTATCCGAGTCCGTAATTTTTATGGCATCTGCTAGTTTTTCAACTTTACCGTCCAGTGTTGAAAAAAATGTGGGCTCAGATCCGCTTATGTTGCACTTATTTCCTGAAAGGAACATGGCATGAATGGGAGCATCCAGAAAGGCATATGATTCAGTTGTACCACCAATTTTTAAATACTCATTGTCAGTTCCCAGACGGCTTATAAAGGAGCTTATGATTTGTGCGTTGGTAATTTCACCGTCTTTGGTAAATAAACGGACACTGCCCGAATTCTTTAGTTGGCTTGAGTAGTAAACTGAGTTTTGAGCCGGAAGTATAACCGTTGAAGGCGTGTTTGGGTTCCCTGTAGAAGTTTGGTCTGTAATTTCTTTACGCTCATATCCAGAAAAATCCGGAAGGTCTTTTCTGCAAGATGGCAATATGCAAAGCGCTAAGAGGCTTAAATAGAGATGCGTTAATTGTTTCATGATAAGGAGCGCTAAAAGTACAGATAATCTGACTATTTAAGGTAATTGAAGATGAGTGGCTTTTTGTATCTCTTTAAGTTTTTTTCTGCCTCCGAGATGCTTTATGAGTTTTTGGGAAGGTGAATAAACGAACAAAGCGGGGTATTTTTCTGGCCGGAACTTTTCTATAAACTCTGGCTTCGTATCCAGCAAAACCTGAACGTTCGGTTGGTTATTGAGTTCCCGGGCATAAGTTTCCATAAATGCCACAACGGCTTCTTTGGTGTCCAGAGAAACAATAAACAAATTAACGTCTTCAAATTTTGAATAGTTCCTGCTAATTAGTTCAGTTTCTTTCTGGCAGTGCGGGCAACTAGTGTCGACTAGCAAAAAAACAATATTCGTGTTAGTAGGGAGATCGCTTTTTTTGAATTCATCTCCCTGTAAGGTATAAAAAGTAAAGTCAGGAATCTCTTTTGCTAGTGTATTCTGGGCTTTTATGATATGTATCGACATAAACAAAAGCAATGCAGATAGCAGGGATTTCATTTTTGATAAATTGTTTCGTTGCCTTAAATAAGGGGAGCATTGGCTTTAGATGCCGCAATTTATTAAAAAAACCTGGAACTAATCCTCTAATTCCTGGCAATAAAGTCCCGAAGTTTCTAATAAGGATTCAATAAAACGTGGAGGCAAGCCATGGGTTACAACCCGCAAAATCCTATCACGGTCGGATAGGTCGAAATTCCAGTCGATAATAGATACAACTGGCTGAAGAAGGGCTTTAACGCGGTTAACCTGTTCTTGCTTTTGTACGTTGGTTCTAAAAACTAATATTTTCATTGGTGAGGCCTATATTCACTAATACTTAGAGCGCGATTTGTTTGACTTGTTTCTGGCTACGCGATTTTTTTCAAAAGTACTAGTGTCTATTGACAACCCTATGTCAGTAGGAATTGCGATTTTTCCTTAAAATGTTGAATGAGCCTTTCCTGTCGTTCTATCTGAAAGGAGGAATTACATGAACTTGAGAGGTTCTAAGGCCGCGTTCTGCAATTGCTTTGGCAGTAGATGCGAGATATGTTTAACTCCGAAGGGAGAAAGAGGTGGGGCTACATGGAGTTTTTAGAAGTCCACTTAAATAAGTGCATTCACAACAAAGCCCGGAAACTATGCCGGGCTTTGTTATTAAAATTTTGTTGTGTGTTACGCTACTTCAACCAAACGTTTCTTTTTGCGGATTTTCGCTTTTACGCCTGCAATAACTGGCGGGATGGTTGCCAATAACGTTATAGCAACGATAACTACCGTGAAGTTTTCTTTTACTATCGGGATATTACCAAAAACAAAGCCAAGAGCCAAAAAGGTAACGATCCATAGAATTCCGCCGCTGATATTATAGATTGCGAATAACTTTAAGCGCATTTTTCCAACTCCAGCAACAAATGGAACAAAAGTTCTCAAAACCGGGAAATAGCGGCTGAATATTACGGCTTTTCCGCCGTGTTTAGTGAAGAAATCGTTGGTGCTGTTATAGTATTCCTGTTTTAGAAACTTGTTGCTAGGTTTAAACACTCGTGGCCCCAGTGCGCTCCCGATTGCATAATTAAGGAAGTTGCCGCCAATTGCGGCCAAGCTTAAAATCAGCGCTAAAAGGTAAATATTCAGGCCGGTGCCACCTGCTGCAATTAAAGCTCCTGCCGCAAATAGTAATGGGTCACCAGGTAAAAAAGGAGTGACTACGAATCCAGTTTCAGCGAAAATGATGATGAAAAGAATAAGGTAGGTCCAAACTTTATAGTCTTTAATAATGTCGTTGAGGTGTTGGTCTACATGAAGCAGAAAATCTAAAATCCCTTGTAATACTTCCATTAATTTGAAATTAGTATAGGCATCTTTTACGGATGCTTAAAATTGAAATACAGCGTTTTCGCAATGCTAGCTTTGTAAACGTATTGATTCGGTATATTATTTTAATACCGTTTTTCTCATCATCAATAAGCCGCTAAATGTAAGGCTTTCAGATCAAACTTTGGCGGCGAAAAAAACGAATCTGACTGGTTTACGCATTTCGGAAAAAAGGGTTTTGCATTCTGACATTGTAAAGACACAGGCTTTTCTATATTTGTTGACTTAATCAACTATTGTAATGAGCAACGATTCGGGCGCATCTATTGGCTACGTAATTGGTACCACCAGAAGATTAATTCTAAAGGAACTGGGAGCCGTCTTTATACAAAACAATATTCCGATAACAATTGAACAGTTTATTTTTTTGCACATCCTTCGAAGTATGGAAGGGGAGGTTACGCAGCAAGATATGGCCAATAATACTTGTAAAGATAAGTCGGCTGTACTGCGGACTATAGATGCTTTGGAAAGACAAGGGCTTGTGCAACGTACCCAGTTGTCGGGTGACAGGCGCAAAAATACTTTGAGCGTTACTGCAAAATGCGAGGAACTTTTTAAAACATTGCTTGAACTCGAAGCTCAAACTATGGGCACTCTTACCGAAGGAATCAATAGTGAAGAGTACCAAGCCACGATACGCGTTTTAAAAAAGATTCAGGAGAACGCAACTCGCTTAACATCCCTTAAATAATCACCACTCACACATAAAAATCGCTATGAATAAATTACTTACTTCAACATTGGGAATTGCTTTCAGTATCCCAATGTTGTTAAGCTCTTGCGGCAATAATAAGGCGTCTGCTCCAGCTGCGGACCCAAATCTGGTGAAAGATTACCAGGTTATTACCATAGAGCCACAGGTTGCAGAAATGCATTCGGATTTTCCGGCAACTATAGAAGGACAACAAACCGTTGAAATACGCCCCAGGGTGGATGGATATATTGAGCACATCTATGTTGAAGAAGGGGCAGTGGTTGCCAGAGGCCAGCGTTTATTTAAAATCAACGGAGATTTATTTGAACAGCAAGTGCGTTCTGCTGCTGCGAATGTTAAAATTGCCCAGGCTAATGTAAATTCTGCCGAGATGCAGGTTAATAAAGTTCGCCCGCTGGTTGAAAAAGACATCATTAGCAAATACGAGTTGCAAACAGCTCAATATAATTTGCAATCTGTGCAGGCTGCATTGGCACAGGCAAAAGCGCAGCTGAGTAATGCAAAAACAAATTTGTCGTACACCTATGTAACCAGTCCGGCCAATGGAGTGATTGGCGGTATTCCTTATAAAGTAGGGGCGCTTGTTAGCAGCAATATTGCCCAGCCACTAACTACGGTTGCAAACGTGAGTAAGATGTATGCTTATTTTTCGATGAATGAAAAGCAGCTGCTGGATTTTTCCCGTAATACAGAAGGAGCAACTTTGCAGGCAAAGCTGAAAAAGCTTCCACAAGTTGAACTTGTGCTTTCAGATGGCTCGGTATATAACGAGAAAGGCAGGATAGAAACGGCGAGTGGTTTAATTAATACCCAAACCGGATCATCTAATTTCAAAGCTACATTTTCAAACCCCCTTGGCTTGTTGCGTAGCGGAAGTACAGGGATCGTTCGCATCCCGGCAACCATAAACAACGCCTTGTTGGTTCCGCAGAAATCTACTTACGAAATCCAGGGTAAGCGCTTTGTGTATGTAGTAGAGGCAGATTCTGTTAAATCTGTCCCTATAGACGTTAACCCTTCTGCTGCCGGACAATCCTTTGTTGTTAAAGGCGGGCTAAAAGCCGGTGATAAAATTGTGATTGAAGGCATTGCCGGGCTCCGCGAAGGCGCAAAAATAAAACCGGTAGTGGTAAAAGCAGATAGCGTATTTAAAAGCCTCGAGCCCTGATTTCAAGGAATTGGGAAGCTTCAATAAGCTAGCTATTACGTTCTAATGGAACTCTAAAAACTCCATATAACCTTTCTCTTTTGTCCAAAGGACTCCTTGGAGGAGGAGAAGGATAAGGCTAAAAATCAGCTGTTTTTAGAGGCATCGCAAATATTGTTTTGATCTGTGGTTCAGCAGCAATGAATGAGCCCTGCAATTACTCTCAACTCTAATCTTATGTTTAAAAAATTTATAGAGAGGCCGGTTTTATCAACGGTAATATCTATCATCATAGTAATATTGGGTATACTAGGGTTAACCACCCTGCCAATTGCCCAATATCCCGACATTGCGCCGCCAACGGTGCAGGTAACAGCTTCATACCAGGGCGCCAACGCCGATGTGGTTATGAACAGCGTGGTTGTGCCGCTGGAAGAGCAGATTAACGGTGTGGAAAACATGACTTACATGACTTCCTCTGCCGGAAACGATGGTACTGCAACCATCACGGTTAACTTTAAATTGGGTACCAACCCGGATCTGGCTGCTGTGAACGTGCAAAACCGCGTGGCAAGGGCAACCAGCTTATTGCCGCAGGAAGTTACAAGGGCGGGTGTAATTACAACCAAACGGCAGAGCAGTAACCTGGTAATTTTCACCCTGAAAAGTGACAACCCGGCTTATGATCAAACCTTTCTTCAAAATTATGCAAGCATCAACCTTATCCCGCAAATAAAGCGTATTCCTGGTGTGGGCGACGCTACGGTTTTTGGCTTGATGGAATATTCGATGAGGATATGGCTTAAGCCGGATGTAATGGCAGCTTATGGGCTTGTGCCTTCGGATGTAAGTGCCGCCCTTGCTGAGCAAAACATTGAAGCAGCGCCGGGGCAGTTTGGAGAGGAGGCTAAGCAAGCTTTTCAATACGTAATTAAATATCGCGGCCGCTTAAAAAATGCCGGGGAGTTTGGTGATATGATTATCCGCTCGGCCGGCGATGGACAGATTCTTCGCCTTAAAGATATTGCGCGGATTGAGCTTGGCGCCATGAGTTATGCCAGTACAACTAAAGTAGATGGTAAACCAGGAATTGGTGTTGCCATTGCACAAACGGCTGGTTCTAACGCAAAAGATGTAATCGATGGAACGATTGAGGTTTTGGAAGGTGCTAAAAAATCTTTTCCCAAAGGGATTGATTATGTAACTATCGTTAACGTAAACGACTTTTTGGATGCATCTATTGAAAAGGTGATACATACGCTGATAGAGGCTTTCATCCTGGTATTTATTGTGGTATTTATTTTCTTGCAGGATTTTAGGTCCACCCTGATTCCGGCTATTGCAGTGCCGGTGGCAATTATTGGTACCTTTTTCTTCCTGCAGTTGTTCGGCTTTACCATTAACCTTTTAACCTTGTTCGCACTGGTACTGGCAATTGGTATTGTGGTGGATGATGCCATTGTGGTGGTTGAGGCGGTTCATGCTAAGCTGGACCACGGCTATACTTCTGCCAGGGATGCCACAATTGATGCCATGGGCGAAATCTCAGGTGCTATTATTTCTATCACCCTGGTTATGGCTGCGGTGTTTATCCCGGTATCTTTCATTACTGGCTCTGCCGGGGTATTTTACAAGCAGTTTGGTTTAACGCTGGCTATTGCCATTATTCTTTCGGCGGTTAATGCCCTTACTTTAAGCCCGGCTCTGTGTGCGGTCTTTTTGAAGCCTCATAAAGAAGATGGCCATCACAAGCAAGGATTTTTACAACGTTTCTACACCAGCTTTAATACCGCCTTTGAAGTTACCACCCGAAAATATAAACGGTCGGTAACCTTTTTAATTAAGCGTAAAGAATTGGCTTTAGGCGGAATCGTGGTATTTGCAGGTTTATTTTATTTCCTGATGAAAACGACCCCAGGAGCCTTTGTGCCTAACGAAGATATGGGTGTTGTGATGTCAGATATTAGCCTGGCGCCTGGCGCATCCCGTGAGCGTACCGATGAGGTTACGAAAAAGATTGCAGCAATTGCCAACACCATCCCCGAAGTGCAGAATGTATTGCGTATTACTGGCCGCGGGCTTATTAGTGGTAGCGGTAGTAACTATGGGATGGTTATTATGCGATTAAAGCCATGGGCTGAACGGGCAGGAAAAGGGCAGGATGTACAGGCAATAGTGGGGCAGATGTTTGCTAAAACTGCCGGCATCCGCGATGCGAAAGTAATATTCTTCTCGCCGCCAACCATTCAGGGTTTTGGTACATCGGGCGGTTTTGAGTTCCAACTACAAGATAAAAGCGGTGGCGATATTCCGAAATTCTTCAAAGTAAGCCAGGATTTTCTGGCTGCATTAAATCAGCGTCCGGAGATTCAGTATGCTTCTACACCGTTTAACCCAAATTTCCCTCAATATCAAATTGATGTGAATGTAGCCAGGGTTAAAGAAGCTGGCTTGACCGTAAATGATGTTTTAAATACCATGCAGGGTTATTACGGAGGTGTTTACGCATCCAACTTTAACCAGTTTGGAAAGCAATACAGGGTAATGTTCCAGGCTGAACCAAATTTCAGGGCAAATGCGGAAGGCTTGAACAACATTTATGTACGCACACCGAAGGGAGTAATGGCTCCGGTAAGCGAGTTTATTACACTGGAGCGTGTATTCGGCCCGCAATCGATCTCAAGGTTCAACTTGTTTACCTCAATGGCAGTAACAGGGGCACCAAAGCCAGGGTTTAGTTCAGGAGATGCCATCAGGGCTGTCCAGGAGGTTGCAGCTCAAACACTTCCAGCAGGTTATGGCTACGAGTTTTCGGGTATTACACGTGAGGAGCTATCGGCAGGAGGGCAGACTGTATTTATTTTCTTGCTGGTGATTGTGTTTGTTTACTTCCTGTTAAGTGCTCAGTATGAGAGTTATATTCTGCCTTTTGCTGTGCTTCTATCATTGCCTGTGGGCTTGGCAGGTGCTTTTATTTTCGCAAAGATTTTCGGTATCACCAATAATATTTATGTGCAGATAACCCTGATTATGTTGGTTGGCTTGCTGGCCAAGAATGCTATCCTGATTGTGGAGTTTGCTGTTGAGCGGCGTCGCCAGGGCATGCTACTGGCCCAAGCGGCAATTGCAGGTGCGAATGCCCGCTTACGGCCTATCTTAATGACTTCGTTCGCATTTATTTTGGGGCTAGTGCCTTTAATGCTAACTACTGGCGCAGGTGCTGCGGGTAACCGCTCAATAGGTACCGGCGCTGTAGGAGGGATGCTTATCGGTACTGTTTTCGGTGTTTTTGTAATCCCGGTGCTGTTCATCATTTTTCAGGGCATCCACGAAAAGATCAGCGGTGCCCCCCATTCTCCGCGTGAGGATGTGGAAGAGGATGAACGTGCCATTGTGGCTAATTAGCAGATTTCAAATGGCGAAGCGGAAGGGGCTTATCCCTTCTGCATAGTATGCAACAAAACCTTAAATATAGAGAACAATGAACAACAGATATACAAGGAATTGGCTTATTGCATTGTCTGTACTGGCAATTACATCCTGCAAAGTCAATTCTTATAAAACTCCTGAAACAAAATTGGACGGGCTTTTCCGTGATGCGGCAAGTACTGATACAAGCAGCTTAGCGAATTTGCAATGGAAGCAGCTTTTTACAGATCCAGAGCTGCAAAAATTGATAGATGAAGGCCTAAATAATAATCCCGGATTACAAATCGCAGCTACGCGTATTCAACAGTCCGAAGCTTATTTCAGGCAGAGCCAGGCAGCTTTATTGCCATCCTTTGGGGCGGCAGCAAGTGCAACATTTAATAAGCTATCCGATGCTCAAAGCAGGGGTTTTATAAATACAGCTACCCTGTATCAATTAGGCTTAAACTCTAGCTGGGAAGCTGATATTTGGGGAAAACTGAATAGTACAAAACGTGCAAACTTAGCCAGCTTATGGCAAAGCGAGGCGGCAAAGAGAGCCGTGCAAACCAGCCTGATTGCTAACATAGCCAACTATTATTACTTACTTATAGCGCTCGACCAGCAGCTGGCCATTACTCAGCAAACGCTGGAAAACTGGATCAAAACGGTTGAAACCATGAAGACCCTCAAAGAGGCTGCCCGGGTTACAGGAGCTGCTGTGGTTCAAAGTGAAGCAAACCGATATGCGGCAGAGGTGACTATTCCGGACTTGAAACAGCGGATTCGTGAAACGGAGAATGCTTTAAGCGTCCTTTTAGGCCGAGCGCCTGGTGCCATCCAGCGTGGCAATTTTGAGCAACAAAGCCTGCAAACTTCATTACCGCTTGGTGTGCCTGCGCAATTGTTAAGCAACCGTCCGGATGTGCAGCAGGCGGAGTTTGCTTACAGGTTCTATTTCGAAAATACAAATTCTGCAAGGGCTTACTTTTATCCCTCATTAACCATCACCGGATCGGGAGGACTTTCAGCTCTTGAATTGAAAGATTTTTTTAATCCGGGTTCAGTGTTTGCAAGTTTTGTAGGGGGCTTATCTCAGCCGATTTTCAATAAACGCATAAATAAAACCCGGCTTGAGGTGGCTAAGGCACAGCAGCAGGAAGCTTTGATCAATTTCCAGAACTCGTTATTGCTAGCCGGCCAGGAAGTTTCAGATGCTCTTTCTGCTTATCAAAATGCAGTTGATAAAGGCAATAGCAGGCAAAACCAAATTGCAGCGCTTCAAAAATCAATCGAATTTACTGAAGAACTTTTGCGTTATGGCTCGGCTAATTATGTAGAGGTTATCAGTGCCCAGCAAAGTTACCTGGCGGCGCAATTAAATCGAGTGAACGATAAGCTGCAGCAATATCAGGCGGTGGTTAAGTTGTACCGTTCTCTTGGCGGTGGCCGGAAATAATGAAAGGAACTTAGTTGAGAGTGGGTAATGTTTGAAATGGCGCTTTTAATAGGCGCCATTTTTATGGCTTAAAACACAAAAAGAGTTCTGTAGAACTCTTTAAGGGGTGTTATGTGAAGTTTAATGTAAATGTGTGGTTAAGCAGCTTTCAAATCTTCCTTATTGTTTTCTTCTTTCCTCATTTTGTGTTTTAGCAAATCCACCTTAAGGATAAACAATAATTCTATCTGGGTTAGTTTGTCTAGCAAAGAGACTGTATTTAAAAGATCCATAGAGTTTAAAGTTGATTGACCATATAATACCAAGAATATGCCAAAGCCATAAAAGCTATAGAAACGCATAAAATTCAAGATTGGGCGATTTGAGTGTATGTTAAACTGTACACTTCGCCCGGTTTAATAGTATTGAAAAAATGATCACTCAGCCTGTTTTAAGTAGCGTTTGTAGTTTTTGATACGTAAGTTCTAAAACTATCATATCATGAGATTATTAAACACCACTTTAGCTATCGTGCTGCTAATTACAGGAGCCTCTTGTAAAAAAAGTGTAGATTTCACAGAAACTCCGGAACAAGCGGAGGCAAGGGCAGATGTAAATGCCGCATCGGCAATTTTAAGGGTCGAAACTTTTGTTAACGAACTGGAATTTATTGCAAGGCAGATGGCTGTTGCGCAACCTCCTACCAGTTTCCTAAACTGTGCAAGCATTACTAAAACAGATATTCCGGATGGCAAAAAGGTTGAAATTGCGTTTTCGGCAGTGAATACTTGCTCTGATAATACAACCCGTTCCGGGAAGCTATTAATCACTTATCAAACAGCTACCGGGAACATATTTATTACATCGAACAACTACACGGTTGGTGGCTTATTAGTATCCGGCAACTATAGCTTTCAACCAATTACTGAACAGCAAAAAAGTTTTTTAAAGTTGGTTGTGCCTGATGGTAAGCTAACCAATGCTTACGGCGAATATATATCGTTTAACATGGAGCGGAAAAACGAGTTTAAGGCTGGTAGTGAAACCACTGATATAAATGACGATATTTTCGAAACCTCTGGCACCAGCTATGATGTTGAACTGAAACAGGGAGGTACAGCTACATTGATAGATGCCAGCAGCCATTCGGCATATACGGTAAAATATTCATGTACAGAGAAGTATTTGCCTCATAACGGAAAGGTGAAATTTAAACGTACTAATGGAAATGATCGCTACCTTGTTTGGGGCACGGGCAATTGCAGCGATCAGGCTTCAGTAGCAAATACCCCTTAATCTTTTTAATTCTAAACTAAAAATGTTAGAAGGCTGGTTTTATACCGGCCTTTTTGCTTTTTGTAGGTGCAATCAAAGATAGCTGTTCCCATCTGTGTGCCTGTTGTTGAAATATTTCACTTCACAATCTTTAATGAGAGAAATACACATATTTCAGGGAAAACTATAAATACAATCTTTTTTAAAGGCTCAGTAATGTCTCATTTATAAGGTTGTGCATATTTTTTACAAGCCTTTCTTATCTTCAGAGCTTCACAGTATTGCTTCACATCTGCAGTTTCTTATCAAACTTACAATCAGATGGTTCTGTTTAGGTTTATAGTTTTGTACAGCAAGTTCTTGCCAATACGCATTAGTTACTTGTTGTCAAACGCAATTATTTAAGTATAATTTAATGCTGCCTGGGATATGAGGAGTACGATGTTTTATAGAAGGTTCATTGTTATTATATTGTTAATAATTAACTCAGGACAATTGTCTGCGGACACCTTTACCGTAACGAGCGTTGCCGATTCTGGCCCCGGATCACTTAGGGAAGCACTCGAAAGTGCCGCTGCAAACGGTGTCGCCGAAAAAGACTATATCTCCTTCAACCTTCCGGGTAATAGCAATAAGGTGATAACCCTGTTAACTGAGCTGCCAGCGCTTACTTCCAATCTTGTAGTAGATGGAACCACCCAGCCGGGGGCTTTTATCGGTCAAAGTACCACTAAAATCAAAATAACCGTAGATCGGGAAACCTATATATCATCTCGTGAGATTACCTCGCCATTTTTTATGCTGAACGCTAAAGACGTGGAGATCTATGGCTTTTATGTTACCGGTTTTTATGGCCTTCGCTTTCAGGAAGATAGTGCCCAGGGAACGGGTATATATGTTCTCTCATCTCAGAATATCACTATTGGAGCGCCGGGAAAGGGAAATCTGTTTACCATAAACGATAATGGTATCATTGTCAATCGCGCATACCTATCAACCATTTATTGCAGAAATATTAAAATACAATCTAATTGGGTTGGCTTGAATACCGACGGGACCGCATTTGCAGACAATACGTCTATGCCAACCGGAATATTTATCAACGCAGAGGATTCTGAAGTAGGAGGGGATACCGACGATGCCGGAAATATTTTGAGTGGTTACTTTTCAGTTGCGCTTTTGTTTGGAGGTACAGACATCAAAGTAAGTAAAAATAAATTCGGCCTGGATGCATTCAACACCCCCGCTTCTTATAATGTACGGGTTCAAAACAATGCGCCATCTTCCGGTATGGTGTTTAAAGATAATAGGTCTAATAGCTTATTTTTAGAGCTTATAGGCGCTATTAATTTTAAAATTACCGGAAACCGCGATTTAATAAATACAAGTTCTCCTGCCGGGAATATCTCTTTAACCAATTGCAAGAACGGGATTATCGGTACAGATGACCCTAACGATATCAATGTGCTAATGCTCGATAAGCTATCAATAACGGCAAGTGGCAGCGAGAAGATTATTATCGGGAAAAATAGTTTCATCTGTACCCAGAAAGCTTACAGAAATACAGATTCGGGCTTGCCCCAAATTCAAGTGCTTGTAAACAACAACACAGAGTATTCTGGAACTGCCAGCCCTAATTCTGAGGTGTACATTTATAACGATAACACTAACTGTACGCAATGTAGCCCCGTGGCTTTCTACCAAAAGGTTACTGCAGATGCAAACGGGAACTGGAAAATTCTGGGTGATTTTACCAATAACCGCTTTATCTCTAATACCAGGCTGCTTGATGCCTCTTCAACCTTTACGCAGCCAGAATTAGGCTCTGCATCTAAAGCTTTTGAAACCGTAAACCCAACTTGTGGCTTACTAAATGGCAGTATTAAAGTGCTTGAAACTTTACACGTTTTAAAGGTTGAATGGTATAACGAACAAGGCCAGAAAGTGGGCGAAGGGTTAGGGGTTACAGGCCTTGGCCCAGGGAAGTATTATGCAAAAGGGTTTAACGGAAAATGTGCTACCCGTTCTGAAGATATCATTCTTTACGATTCTTCTCCGCAAATTTCAGATCAAAACCTGATAGTAAAACAGCCATCTTGTGGCTTGAACAGTGGCTCTATTCGTGGAATAGCAGCAGTAAACTCCATAGGCGGAGAGCTGCAAATAAAATGGGTAAATGAAAGTAACACAGAAGTTGCTACCGGTTTAGACGCGAGTGCCCTTGCTCCCGGCCAGTATAAATTAATTGTAACCAACGCTGATAATTGCGCAAAAAGCTACGGGCCAATTGTACTTCAAAACGTGCCTGCAGCTTCAATTAATTCCCAAAACATAATTATTGAGCAAAGCAGCTGTATCCAGCCTACTGGTAAAATTAAAGGAATTTCGGCTACCGGAACCGGAACTATGGTATACACCTGGAAAAATGAGGCGCAGCAAATTGTTGGCAGCACTTTGGACCTTTCGAATGTACCAGGTGGTAAATATACATTAGAGGTAAGCGACGATAGTGGCTGCTCGCCCGCTGTGGCGATTTATGACGTAAGCGAAGTTAATGGGGTTACAATTGACAATCAAACTGCTATAATAAAGAACACCACATGCGAAAATGCAAACGGAAGTATCACCGGCCTTGCGATAGGTGGTGCAACGAGTTACGAATGGCGTAACGAACAAGGCCAGGTGGTAGGTACCCATGCAGATTTGACAAATGTTTTACCTGGCCGATATCAGCTGAAAGCATCAAATAATAATCAGTGCAGTAAAACCAGTCAGTTTTTTACTATTGTAAAATCACAAAGCACTCAGGTTTACTCTTCGGCATTCCGATTTAAAAATGCCTCATGTGGCCTAAACAATGGTTCTATTGAAGTGATATTTAGCGGTAGTATGCCTACCGCATATCGTTGGGCAGATTTAGAGGGAAACACTATTGGCAATTCAGCCGGTATAAATAGTCTGGCAGGAGGCACGTATAAACTTTATATAGCCGACGAGTACAATTGCGAATCTTTCTATCGCGATTATACGATATCTACCATAAGCCCGCTTACAATGTCAGATGGGCTTGCCACTCTTGTGCCCGATCAATGTAATTCAGGCGCAGGTGCAATAAGCGGTATTACAATACAGGGAGGCAGCGCCCCATATTCTTTCACGTGGATGGATAAGGAAGGTAAGCCTGTTAACCGAAACCTCGATTTAACGAATGCTCATCCGGGCACATATACGCTAACTGTTTCCGACCAGGAAGGTTGTACTATTCAAAGCAGGCAATTTACTATTGTAAGTCAAATGGCGGTGCTAACGGCTCCTAAAGTGAAGCCAACACTAATTTGTGCCCCAGGGGCTGCGGTTATTGAGGTTGAGGCTCCTCTGGATGGAGAATATCGCCTTTACGATTCGGAAACCTCAGTGCAGCCCCTGGCTACAAGTACAAACGGAATGTTTACTATCACAGTAACCGAGCCTCGTAGCTTTTATATTTCTTTAAGTTCTGGAGGTTGTGAAAGCGGCCGGACTGCAGCCGGGGTACAAATATCCGCAAGTGCCTTAAAAGTTAGCAACATTATTACCCCAAACAGTGACGGAATTAACGATGATTGGGAGATTAAGGGGATAGAGAATTATCCGCAGGCGCACATCAAAATATTCTCAAGATATGGGCAGGAGGTATTTTCCTGTGTAGGCAATTCCAATACGTTTAGAGGGCAGCGAGAGGGAACCACGCTTCCGTTCGGAACTTACTACTACATAATTCAGCTAAGGAAAGGCTGCAATCCCTTAAGCGGAAGCTTAACTATTGTGAGATAGCGCTCCTATGAGTTGAACTGCTTGATACACTAGCTTCTAACGAGATCTTTTTTCGTAACATGCACTATTACAGTTTCGTACACGCTTTTAATTGCGAAAGTTTATGAAAAAAGAGATCTTTTTTACGTTGGTGGGAATTGCATTAATGGCAAGTGTTAATGCGAATGAAGTTACCTTGGTGGGCAAAATAAAGCCACTTAAAGCTGTTGTTAAAAGCTCTGTGGTACTGGAAATTGCACAGGGGCCAGTAACAAAGGAACTGCTCGTAAATTTCTCCGAAGCAAGCAGTAATTCTGCACTCACTATTACCGATTTAAAAGGTGTCAAGGTTTTAAGTGTAGCGGTTGAACCGGGCGCAAGCAAAGCCAGCATCAATGTTTCAAAGCTCTCTTCCGGAACCTATTTTTTGGTTTTCAACAGTGGTGAAGCCAGGGCTTCAAAGCTCTTTGTAAAACAGTAGGCCGAAGGGGTAGCAGGTTAAATAAGGCTCAATAACAGAGAAATATAAAAACTTAGCTTTACTTTGTTGTTCGAAAGAACATATTGATACTATCGCAGAGTACTCAATGCCATGGAGCTTGGTTGTCATGCTGCAGGCATAGTGCGCAATATTATCAAGTAGTAAGGCTTAATTACTGTGAGCAAAAAACAAGATATTAATTTTCTAAAGCAGGATTTACTGCAAGTAACAAAGCTATTCTGGCTGTCTGGAAAAGGAACTACTTACTTAAATATCTTTCTGCAATTTGTTTTAGCTGCGCTGCCAGCTGCGAGTCTTTATTGCCTTAAGTTATTAATCGAATCACTCTTTAGCCGAGATGCGGCCTTTGATAAAATCATTGAAATTGTAATTGGATTTGGCGGTATTCAGTTATTAATTGCCTTGGCTACGCAGTATAGCAACTACATTAACACCCTTCATCAGCAAAAAATAACCGACTATCTTTCATCGAAGGTATTGCATAAGGCAATTGAGGTTGATTATGAGTACTATGAAAATCCGGCATATCATGATTCCCTTCATTTGGCGCAGCAGCAATCGATATACAAAGCAGCGCAGTTACTTACCAGTTTTAATGCAGCATTGTTAAATAGCCTTTCATTAATTCTTTTAGTTGGGCTCTTTTTTACATTGGACAGTACTTTCGGTCTCTTGTTCACTGCTTTATCAGTTCCGCTGGCTTGTATAAAATGGTATTCAGGTTTTGCGCTCGCCAGGCTCGAGAATCGGTTAACGCCTATGGAAAGGGAGGCAAATTATCTCCATAACATAATAACCGGTGTTAATTATGCCAAGGAAGTTCGGGCTCTGGGATTTGGAGAATCTATCATCACTAAATTCAAAGATATCCGCCTTTATATTCACAATGAAAAGAAGCGCTTACACCTCAGGTTTACCATTTATAGCTTGCTGGCCGAAACGCTGGAGATAGCAGCTATGGTTTTCATTTTTGGCATGTTAGCTAAGGATGTATGGGCTAACCATATTTCTGCAGGGCTTTTTGTGGTTTATATTCAGGGCTTTCAAAGGCTGCAGAGTACTTCCAGAAACTTTTTACACGCCCTGGTGCAAGTTTTTCAGCAAAGGATTTTTCTTAAAGGGCTCTTTTCTTTTTTAAGGATAAAGCCTAACAGTGCCAGGGGGAACGAGGGCTTCCCAGGAATAAAGAAAGGTTTGAAAATTGAGGATGTGGGCTTTACCTACCCAGGGCGTAGTAAGGCGGTGTTGAATGGAATATCAATGGAATGCCGTCCGGGTGAGATCATTGCAATAGTTGGTGAGAATGGATCAGGTAAATCAACGCTGGTGAAGTTAATTAACAGGCTTTACTCTTTGCAAACCGGATCAATAACTATTGATGATAAACCCCTGGATGAAATTAACATAACTTCTTTCCGCGAGGAAAGCATTGTGCTGTTTCAGGATTTTGAAAAGTACTTTTTTAGTATCGAAGATAACATCACCTTGGGAAGCAAACCGCATGAGAATTCATCCAGCCGCGTGGCGAGTGCAGCAGGCTTATCTGGCGCCGAAGGTTTTATCAGGCATTTTCCTGACGGTTATCAAACACGTTTAGGAAGGTTATTCGACGGAAGCGAACAGCTTAGTGGTGGGCAATGGCAAAAATTAGCATTGTCCAGAGTATTTTATAAAAATGCCCGCCTGGTTATTCTGGATGAGCCCACCAGTGCGCTCGACCCTCAGGCAGAGTTTGATCTTTTTAATAATATAAAGAATCACTCTGCTGATAAGATGGTACTACTTGTATCGCACCGCTTATACAATTTGAAGTTGGCGGACAGGATTTATGTAATGGAAAAGGGGCAGATTGCAGAATGTGGTTCTTTTGACGAGCTGATTGATAAAGAGGGACTTTTTAAAAAATTATACGAATTGCAAAAGCTATAGAAGCGCTGCAGTGCGATTTGCGCTCTTAAAAATTTCCAAACCATACAGCCATTAATGCAAAGGGGCTTCAGGTTTTAATCTCTGGTAGATAGAAGATTTGAGCCTTTTAGAAATTCCAGCACTTTACTAACTGAGTCCCTTTTGGTTTCCATCGCCGTTTTGAGATGTATCGAAGGGCTTTGAGGAGGTTCGTAGGGACTGCTTATGCCGGTGAAATTATTTATTTTACCCTGAGCTGCCAATTTATATAACCCCTTGGGATCGCGGGCTTTGCAGGTTTCAATGGGGGCGTCAACAAAAATCTCAACGAAGCAGTCGCTTCCAATAATTTCTCGAGCTAATGTACGGTCTGCAGCAAATGGCGATATGAGGCTGGTAATGACTACAACCCCGGCATCATTCATCAATCTGGCAATTTCTGCTACCCGCCTGATGTTCTCTTTTCTGCCGGCATTAGAAAAATCAAGGTCTTTGTTTATACCCATTCGGGTTGCATCACCATCTAAAAGTATTGTGCGGATCCCGCTAGAAAATAATTGTTGCTCTAACTGCACCGCAATAGACGTTTTGCCGGATGCAGGAAGCCCGGTTAACCACAAAACAAACGAGAGGTGCTGGTTGAGCTTTTCTTTTTCGCCTCTGCTTATGGGAGTGTAATTTTTATTGTCCAATACTGTTGTGATTAGGGAGATGGTAAAATCTAATATCGTAAATGTATGCAATTAAAAGAAACTGAGGTTTACTCTATGCTATGGCCCCAACAGCAAGCTTATTTTAAATAAAGACGTTCTGCCATTGTCATTATCAGCCGCTAAGTATAAGAGGTAAGAACCCCGCTTTTCTTTGGTTACTGCCACTGATTCAATCTTCATTTTATCGAAGGCTTCGCTGATTGCCGAGAGCGGAATCCAGCTATTAACAACAACCGAGTCCTGCTTTAACTTCTTCGAAATCTTATCAATCAAGCCAATGTTACTGTTGCCAATTGTGCCATCCTCATATGCACTCGAAGTTGCTTCGGTTGAAAACGATGCAACAAGTAAATCGTCGGCTGCTAAATAAAAAAGCCCTGAAACGCCAAATTTAGCATCAGGGACAATGAGAGGTAGTATTTTGGGGGAAGAGTCAAAGTTGCTTTCTGCACTTATTAGATAATTACGTTTCTGCTTTAAGTTGTTTCGGTTAGCAAATAGGATACCTCCCTTAATGAACGTTGCGCCTTCAATATTGAGGCTTTGTAATCCTTGCGCCCTAAGGTTTTTATAAAAAGCGGTTAAGCTCAGGCGTTCGGCATTCCGGATTTTAAGGTTGATTTTAAATAGGCTATCCCGAAATGGAGAGACAGCCCCCGAGCCCCAAAGCCAAAGAAAGCTTCCTGTGGACGACTGTTCGACCTCGCCGGCTTCGATGTCTGCTTTAATTGATTTGCCTACACGCCCATTACCGGTAAATAAAACCATCGAGTCGAGAATGTTGAAACCTGTGTCGAGAATCAGTAACTGCCTTGAATCATCACCCATTAAAAACAAAGTATCGCCTTTTAAACTCAGTGTAGAGCCGGAAGGGTAGTTTATTTCCTTTGCTTTAAGGAGTTCCCCTTTTATAAGCGTGTACTTGCTAGAAGGAGAATTTTGCTTGCATGATGCGAGGATTAATAGTAAAAAGAAGAGAGTGAAGTTAACAGAGTTCAAAGCGAAATGAGTTGATACCGGGCCACGATAATTATCATGACTTAACAGACATCAAATTCATTTGGTTTGAGGCTTGAACGTCATATACAATTCAGCATATGCAGCCTGTTTTTGCTCATCGTTCTGATAATAAAGGACATTATCTTTCCTTGAATAGAGTACAATTTCCGATGAGTTAGGCTTGCGTATTTCAACCTGGTAAAAAGGAGCAAATGAACTGGATCGAATAAATAATTGCCCGCTATCTTTAAGGAGGGGAAGCGTTAAGCTTGAGATGTAGACGGCCCGGACATTTAAATAAACAAATTGTCCATCCATGTCTACCTGCTTTAGCCGATAATAATTTGTCCCGAATGAAGGATCCAGATCTGTAGCTGTATAGTGATTTATTGTGGAAGAGTATGGCTGAGCGGCATATACAGTGGCTATTTCATAAAAACCCAGCCCATCTAACGAACGCTGGACACTGAAATGTGAATTATTTGCCTCAGTTGCTGTTGACCAGGATAGCAGAACATTGTTTTGGGTAGCTCGGCCTGTAAATGATAGTAGTTTTACCGGTAATGTATATTCGTTTTGTCCCATAGTTGATTCAAAGCTATGGGAGTTTGTAGAAACAGAGTGGCTGGCGCTTAACATAATGGAATCATTCTCCAATTCTATTTCTTTAATATCGCTTGCCCTGTCCGCTATTTTTTCATGTAATTTTTTCGATGAACTATCGTAGTAAATTATTTTAAATTCATTTAAATACCAGGTTCCGTTAATTGATTTCGGATTATTATTGTCTTTCTTACAGGCAAATAAGGCAATAGATAAAATTGTGATAAGTAAGGCTTGTTTCATTAAAGAAATATTTTTTTCAAAAGAGCATAATTTGTACTGCTTCTGAAAATCAAATTTAAAACCGCGAGGCCATCAATTTAACATCCGCCCTGCTCCAAGCCCTATTATAGCGGGTATTAACCATAGCCGCTTCTATATTTTTTGCCTGCGCTTCCAAGGCTGCTTTCAACCCAAATAGCGACCAGCCGTTTTCTGGGTGCCGCCCTAAATCTTCGCGATAAATCTTTTCTGCCTCGGCATAACGTTTAGCATTGAGTAAAGCTGCCCCTAAAAATTGGCGGACAGGTATTGGCCAGGTTGGGGGTTCATTGTAAATCAGGTTTTCTTCCATTTTAACGGCATCCTGCAAAAATGCTAAGCCTTTGTCAGTACGGCCTTCTGCTATTTCAAGCTCTCCTTTCAATATTGCATTTGCTATTCCAACAGCGTTGGATACGGGGTCTAAAGAGGCATAAGTGGTTTTGAGAGCCTCCAGCTTGCTTAGCGAATCAAGCCACGCCGACTCTTGCCTGGCCTGGGCTAAATTGTTTTTTCTGGTTAAAGCAAGCCCCCGCCCAAAATGCCAGATGCTTTGCATATAGGGAAGGTTATCAGCTGGTTTTGGCTGAGATAGCATGTCGTCCCATTTTCCAAAACGAATCATGGCGTAATAAGGGACAATAGAAAGTTCCTGAAAAAATGCATTATCTGCCAATTGTTCTTTAGGGACTTTGGCAATCAGCCGTTTAGCCGTTTCTAAGGATAGTTGGCTTTGTCCAAGCATATTGGTTGTAAAGTATAAGAAATGGATGTTGTGGCCATAGTACATGGCATAAACTCCAGCGGGCAGTACCTTGCCATACTGCTCTTCGTCTACCCTAATTGCTTTTATATTAGCCTGGGCTGCTTTATCGAAATTGCCAGTGCGTATATAAATGTGCGATGGCATATGCACGATATGGCCGGCACGAGGCATCAGATAAGCTAGGGCCGCTGCGCTTTTTAGTCCTTTTTCAGGATTAGTTGAGCCTTCCACAAGATGTATCATGAGGTGATTTGCTCCTGTGTGCTGGGGATATTTGGCAAGCACATCATCAAGAACCTTCAGCACCTCGAGGGCTTTAGGTTTAAAACTTCTGTTTTTTTCCCAATACTGCCATGGGAAAGTATTCATTAAAGCATCTGCATATAAGGTTTGTGCATCAGCATCGCCTGGATAATCGTTGGCAAGCTTTTTCATTGCGGCGATATAGGCATTATCCATTTCTTCGCGCTTTTGTGCATCTCCGCCATAGCGAAGTGCCAGGGCATTTATATAAGCAGCATCCTGCGCAGAGGCTTTTCCAATCAGCTGTTTAGCTTTCTGTATAGATTCGTAAGCCAGTTTCTCGCTGGCTTCAGTCATTGGTAAATTAATATTCGGTCCGTAAGCATGCGCAATTCCCCAATAAGCCATGGCACAATCTGGATCAAGCTTGATGGCTTCGTTGAACGAACGAACAGCCTCCTCGTGGTTAAAAGCATAAATAAGGCTCAGCCCCTGGTTAAAAAAACTTTGCGCCTTAACAGATTGGGTGCTCACCTTATGCTGCCAGTTACCCAGCCCTGGCATAATCTCTATGGGCGCCAGGCTATCGGCAGAATAGAAATTACCTGCCGGGATGCCGCAAAAAGCAACATTCTTACTCAAAAGAGGATTAATAATTTCAGCAGGTTTAAGGAAAGGCGCTTCTTTTTTGCCGCTTTCTGATAGCATGAGGCTGAATCCTACCAAAACAAGAGGTAGAGCAGTTTTCATAGGAGAGATATTTTAGATGTATATAAATTTAATCAAATGGATTGATTGTTTGGTAGTTAGTTTGAAAGTGTAAAAGGAAATCGACGGCAAGGCAGAACAGGGTTTGAACCCAGGTCTCCGTTAGATAAAGCAAACAAAAGCACAACCTACATCATCGATTTCAAATATTGCATAACACGAATTATCTTTAGCCCCCAACAATATCCTTAACCTTGACAGAAGATAGCCTACTCTTAAGCGAAATCGCAGGTGGAAGCCAGCGGGCATTTGCTATCTTCTATGGTAAGTTTAAAGACAAGGTATATCGCACAGCTTTTAGTTATGTTAGAAATGAAGCCGATGCGGAAGAAGTTGCCCAGGATGTGTTTGTAGAAATAAGCAAGTCAGCCAAGGCATTCAACCACAAATCCGCGATAAATACCTGGGTGTTTAAAATCACTGTAAACAAAAGCCTCGACAAACTTCGTTATCAGAAAGCCAAAAAACGTTTCGGGTTTTTAACGGCAATTTTTGGCGAAAAAGAAGAAGTGCTGAAAGATACTATTGCAGACCATGAACATCATGGCTGGCAGGCAGATAAAAAGGAAAGCTTGAAAATATTATTATCGGCCATAGCCAAACTTCCAGAGAACCAAAAAACAGCTATCATCCTAACTCAGTTAGAACAGTTAAAGGGAAAAGAAGCCGCTGAAGTAATGGGAACCACAGCCAAGGCGATTGAAGGGTTGGTGCTAAGAGGAAAGGCTGCCTTAAAGAAAGAAGTCGAAAAAATATATCACCTGCGGGGGAAATACGAAAACTAAACGTCTAATAATAAGATGGAAAGCGAAAAAGATAAATGGATTAATGAAATCCTTGAATCGGCCGGGCAGCTGCAAAATATGCATGCACCCGAGGGTTTGCTTGATAAAATTAATCAGCGATTATTGGAACCAGAAGAAAGCCTGGTGCCCTTGAAGCAAGTACGGATTGCATTGGCTGCTGCTGCGGCTCTTATAATAATAAATGCCGGTATTTTGCTTTCCGCAAATGCGAAAGGTATCGAAAAGAAGCAGGGGAGATATGAGGTGGCAGAATCGTATAATTTTAACTTTTATTAATAATGCGGAAGGAAAAATTGTTGTGGCTTACAATTATTGTTTTTGCTGTTTTGAATGTCAGCTGCCTCGCTTTCATACTCCTGGAGCGCAATAGTCGCCCGCCCCATAGGGTAGATAAGATTATTATTAAAGGCCTGCAGCTTGATGATAACCAAATTATAAAATTCGAAGGTTTAAAACACCAGCACCGCCAGGCAATGGTACAAATAGATGTAGAGATGAAACAGCCAATGGAACAATATTTTGGACTTCTGAGCCAGTCGGGTGGTAATAACCAACATACGAAAGATTCGCTTGAAGCTCTGATTGCTGGTTTGTATAAAGAAAAACTAGATGTTACCTATTCGCATTTTGCTGATCTAAAGGCAATTTGCCGGCCGGATCAGCAAAAGAAGATGGAGGAGATTATGCCTCTTTTGATGCAAATTATGGGCCAGGAAAAAAAAGATGGCCCGCCGCGGGGGAGAGAGTAATTCTATACGTCTAAAGGAAGTATAAAATCATTACAAATGAAATATTTCCTTAAAACCGTTGCAGCTGCCGCCATTATTGGGGTAGTTTTTATGAACTGCAAGAAATCGCAAAGCAGCGAAACCGAGCAAACCGGAACAGCTGACTTAACCCTGTACAAGAAAATTTACGGAGCAAGCAGCGTTACTCAAGACGGCGACTATGTAGTGATCAAAACCACTTGCCTGCCTGACCATAAAAGCCCCTACTATCAGGGTACACAATGGGCATCGAAATATGAAGCATACAACGGAACCGGCACCTTTGCCAAAAATCCCAGCTCAATTGCGGCCCAGAATGTAACTTTCCGAATCCCTTTAAATCCGCAGGAAGCCACAAACAAAAGCGCTACGCCACTGGGACCTATCGGGATTGCTCTAAATGGAGTTTCTTTTTTCAATCAATATGCGGCAGGTTATTCGCCTTTAACCAATGAAATTGTAAGTTTCGACCAGTATAACGGCCATCCGCAACAGCAAGGTGAATACCATTACCACACAGAACCATTCTATTTAACTGCCACCAAAGGGAAATCAGCTTTACTTGGATTCTTGCTGGATGGTTTCCCGGTATACGGGCCGGTTGAGAATGGCGCTACTATCACCAATGCAAACCTCGATGCTTATCATGGCCATACCGGCATAACAGCCGAATATCCACAGGGTATTTACCATTATCATATCACTTCTGCAGACCCATATATTAACGGCAATGGATTTTATGGTAAGCCGGGCACTGTTAGCCATTAATATCGGGCTGTTAACGGTGTTGGCAAGCAGCTGTAATTTTGCTCCGCCCCGTCCCAAGCTGGCCCTTTTTAATGCAAATAGCCTTAACCTGGCGGATAATAACGGCGTGCTTTTTTCTGGAAAAGAGCCTTTCACCGGCAAGCTATATGCAATAAACCACAAAAAAGACTCTCTTTTTTCCAAAGAATATATTAATGGCAAAGAGGATGGTCTGCAAAAATTATGGTTCCCGAACGGCCAACTACAGGAAATCAGGTTTTTCACCGAAGGAAAGAAAACCGGAACACATACTGGCTACTGGCCTAATGGGCAAAAGCGCTTTCAATATACCTATGCCGGCGATATATATGAAGGTACACAATACGAGTGGTTTAGTAACGGCAAGATGTATTCAAAGAAAAACTATCATTTGGGTTATGAAGACGGCATGCAGCAAAGCTGGACAGAAAGTGGCGAAATTAAATCAAACTACGAAGCCCGCAACGGGCGTAACTACGGCAATATTGGAAAAAAGAACTGCTATTCAATTTGGAAGGATACTTCTTTCGTTAATACTCGTTAGCCTTGCCGCATGCAATGAGCAAGCCAGGCAGTTGGTACCTTATTACGAAGGCCCTGCATTTACTCCTATATGGACTCTTACTGAAAAACAAAAAGAAACTCTGCACACTATTGATGTGTTTAACCTCACTAATCAGTATGGCGAAGAAGTATCCAAACAAACAATCGAAGGCAAAGTATGCCTGGTTAATTTCTTTTTCACGTCTTGCCCAAGCATCTGCCCAAAATTGATGGCATGCATGAAAGAAGTTCATCGCAATTTTGAAGGAAATAAAAACGTTGTTTTTCTCTCTCATAGCGTAACACCTGATATTGATAGTGTGAGTCGTTTATATCAGTACGCTAGTCAAAATGGCTATTTATCAGAGCAATGGCACTTGCTTACCGGCAGTAAGAATAAAATCTATAATCTTGCCCGCCACAGTTATTTTATTGAAGAAGAAATGGGATTGCAAAAGCAGCCCAATCAATTCCTGCATACCGAGAACTTTGTATTAATCGATAAGCAAGGACATATCCGTGGTTTGTATAATGGAACTTTGCTAGCAGAAGTGCCTCGTATAACCGAAGATATTAAAGCCCTGCTAGACGAATAGCCGGGCTTTTGAGCCAAGGCGGCGAAGGTTTTAAGCGGGCGCTTTTTACGCCTTTTTTAATTGTGTTTTTTTGCTGAATCTTCCGCCTTTGTGCAAAAGGCAAATAAATAATTTGTTGCAATCAAGCCTTGTCCTTAACAAACAAAAAGCAGTTTAAACGTTTATTCTTTAAGAGATGAGTTTAAAATTGCATAGCCATGATTCAGCATGTTTTGTCATATCAGGTTGCAGACAACATCGACATTAGGCTGTTTAAAGCTGCTTATAAGGGCGATTTATATTATGGCGACGCCGACGAGTTGTTTTATAAAACAGATAAAGGCCAGTTCTTTTATGTTTTTAAATACGGAGTGGCTTGCTTTCTCAATTACGATCCCATCAAAATTGCTGAGTTCTTAAGGCTTATTTCTTCCTTCTGCAAAAATTTCTTTGAGGACAGCCTTAAGGAGGAATACAAAATTGAAACTAATGCGGAAAAAGATGAGTTCGGCTATAACTATATGGCTATTGTAGGTTCAGATGTTGAAGTAATCCGCCTCATTATGCTAAATGTATCCCAGTCGGTGGCTCTTGATTATTACGATAAGCAAACAACCAAATTGCTGGAAGATACCAATTATCACACCCAAATTCTTGAGAACAAAGGCAGGCTTAACATCTCGGGCAAAAACCTTAAAAAATACATTGGTAAAACGCTGTTGCTTAAAAATCGCATAGCGGAAAACCTGTACATTTTTGATTCTCCTCCAGAAACC
>Ga0307408_100000697_pt1 | contig 27458 bp, 8 predicted proteins | sample 322Cmetagenome_FD_202116 | JGI IMG/M metagenome (GOLD analysis project Ga0307408, IMG submission 202116) | Maize rhizosphere microbial communities from greenhouse at UC Davis, California, United States - 322HYB-C-3 | ecosystem: Host-associated > Plants > Roots > Rhizosphere > Soil | place: USA...
AATGCCGCTCCAGATCCCGTTACCACCTTGGTTTTATCCATAATTTTCTGCGCATAAATTGCAGCATTAGCATAATCTCCCCTCCAGGCATACATGTGCGCAAGCATCGTCCAGACAGCTTGTTTACTAACGAGATAACCTAATCCATAGTAGGTTCCTATTCCCTGGCCATAATAAGATCCTGTTTGCTCCGGATCGTAGCCATCGTAGGCATAAGGTAGCTTGGGTTCTGCCTCCAGCAAGTCCTGCTCTATTGCGGCAAAAACCTTATCCTGAGAATCACGAGGTTTATTTTCAAAGCTTCCTTCATGAGATGAAAGTATAAGCGGAACCTCGCCCCATATCCTGGACATATAAAAATAAGAGAATGCCCTTAAGGCTTTAACCTGCGCCCTGTCGAGGTTATATGTTTGTTCTACAAATCTTGGATCCTTTTCATAAACTTCATGGATCCGTTCCAGGTACAAATTGGCTGCATTAATGGTAGCATAGAAAGGCCGCCAGTCAGACAAATCATTGATTAACTTAAAATCTGCATTTAAAGCATTATTATGAATAGCTTTGAGATCTTCCCGTGAAGTAGGCTCAAAATCAGCCAGCCTTACATCGCCGTAAATAACATGGCGGTTATTATCGGATAATGCAGCCCGGTTCAATGCATAAACACCAAACAATGCGGCTCTTGCATCCTCTAGTGAATTCCACATATTTCCGTCACTCAATGCACGTGTAGATTTGACATCCAAAATCTTTTCGCAGCCAGCAAGCGGAAATAACAGGCCAATGAAAACTATAATTCTTAACTTTCTCATCTTTTAAAAACTATTTAAAATCAACTTTTAATCCTGCCGTAAATGTTACGGGCAAAGGAAGCCCATACCCGGTATCATAACCGTTGGTGTTAACCAATTCAGGATCACGGCCAGTGTACGATGTTAACTTGAAGATATTGCTGGCAGATGCATATACATAGAATGATTTGAATCTTGTATTCTTTTTAGCTGTTAAGAGCGTATTGGTTAAATCATATCCCAGTGTAACGTTCCTAAGCTTTAAAAAAGAAGCATCTTCCAGGAATAAATCCTGCTCTGCACGATATGGAACAACCGGGCTCCAGGGATTGTAGACAGGATACAAAGCTGTGTTACCCTGCTGCTCCCAGAAGGTAAATTCCTTAACCGAGTTGAGGCTATTTTCAGCTTCGCGATTAGCGAAGTTAAAACGGTTAGCCATATTCTGATTTAAAACTTCACGGCCCAGGTTAAAATAGAAACTGGTTTCCAGATCCCATTTTCTATAGCTAAAGGAGTTATTCCAGCCTCCTGAGCATACCGGCAACATGTTTCCGATTAATACTTTGTCCTTATCATCAACATTATAATCTCCGTTAAGGTCTGTCCATTTAGGATCACCTGCTTTAAGTTCAGTTCCCTTATACGTCAATTTGCGTCCTGTAGATGGATTTGCGGGCACCTCATCATCCGAGTTGTAAACCCCTTCGTTCTTCAATAACCAAAACTTGTCCGCTGCTTTACCAACCTGTAATTTGCGGTCACCGATAACTACTTCAGATAATCCCCCAGGCAAAGCTGTTAAGGTATTTCGGTTAAAATTGAAATTAAGAGATGAATTCCATTTCATACTCCTTCTTGCAGCAGGTTTTAAGACATCTGCCGATATGATAAGATCCAACCCTTTATTGTTAATATCCATTCCCGGTTGAAACAATCCTTTATATCCATACTCTGCCGCTCCGGGCATATTAATCAACTGGTTTTTCGTTGTTGTGGAATATAAGTTCAGCTCTCCTCTAAGCCGATTTTGGAAAAAACCTACGTTTGCTCCTACACTTAATTGCTCATTATAACTCCAGGGGATATCATACCCAATATATCCGTACATATAAGTTCTCATCAATGTAGCCGTATTCATATAAGAGGCAATTCGAGGCTCATTGGTCCAACCAGCTTCTGACGCATACTGGGTACCAAGAGCAATTCGGTCTGTTAACTGGGCTACGCCAATTCGTCCGGCGCTTGCTGAAAGTGTTAAAGCTGAAATTGATGAAGAACTAGATAGTTTATGATTTTTAATATCCCAGGAGGCTGAAAGAACCGGAGAAAAAAACCAACGGTGAACGGGTTGCATATTAGATGCGCCGTCAGTTCTCAGCAATAAGCTTGCACTATAAAAATCCTTAAACTTATAGGTTGTGGTAGAATAAAAGGATAAAAGGTTAGTTGCGGTTTGGTCAAAATATTTAAACGTTAACTCATTTCTGAAAGTCCCATTAGTATTAAAATTTTTCCCCAGCAAGTTTACTTTCAAGAAATCACTAACACCTTTATATGCATAGAAATAGCTGTATTTGTCTTTATCCCATTGAATTGAGTTTCCAAACGAAAAGTCGAATGAATGCCTGGAATTTGCCTGGAATTTATAACTGAATAAATTATCATAAACTAAACGCTGGCTAAGGCCAAAATAGTTAGAGGCATAATTCGCATTATCTAATAAAGTGCTGGGATAGAACAGGTCTCTCCCACCTTCATTGTAGCTTACACCAAAGCGGGTATTATAGTTAATTTTAAAGGGGAGCCTAATGGCGACGTTTAAAAAACCATTTGCGATGTTATTGTAATTCTTATCTAAGCCGGCATCAAACTCTCGAATAAAGGAATTGTAACTGTCAATGTTTGGCGCCGGCGCTTCTGTTAAATCAGGCAAATATCCTACTTCAGCCAAACGGTCTCTGTTATATCTGTTCCGGTTCCTGTCTAATCTGGCCCCTTTGATATTTGCTGTTACAATCATCCAGGTTCTGGGTACAATGTTTAAATCAATAGAGGTATAATATTTATTCAAAGCAGTTTCATCTGCATTGCCTGCACCCCTTTGTGTACCTACATTAAACTTAAAGTTGGCTCTCCTTGACCCGCCAGCCATTAAAGCATCAGCGTTATATAATAAAGAGTTTTGATAATAGCCATTAACCCAGGAAGACGGCCCATAATACATATTTGTGAGGGAATCGCGTAAAAACCCTGGATAAGACTGCAGCTGCACAGGGGTAGCATATCTTGCATAAAAACGTTGCCTTAAATCATCTTCATAACCACCATTTAGTGTTACAACAGAGGGCCTTGCAGCAAGGCCAAAGTATGAGTTAAAGCTTAATTTTGTAATAGATGAAGCAGCCTTGGTACGAATATAAATAACTCCGTTTGCTGCGCGAGGCCCGTAAACGGCGGTTTTAGACAAATCCTTTAACACTTCAATAGACTCAATATCTCCAATGTTAATTCCTGCAAGGAAATTAGAAGCCGGGCCTATCCTGTTAAAACTATAATCAGGACGTTGAATGTCATAAGCAATTGGGCTTTCGTATGACATTACAGGCAACCCATCTATAACAACTAAAGGTTGGGACTTTAACACATCCTCCTGTGTAATTAAAGGTGTAGAAGTGCCACGAACAAACATGTACTGATAAGTACCAGGCTCTCCACTGGGCTCGGTTGAAAACACTCCGGCTGCATTTCCCTTCAAGTACTGCTGAAGGCTGTTAGCCGGGAAATTAGATTTTACAGGGATTGAAATTTCTCTCAAGCCACCCCCTCTCACTGACTGCCTTTTAACAGAATCGACAATCGAAGAATCTCGTAAAGACTTTCCATCTAAATGTATATTAGATTGATCTCTTTCGGCTGCATTAGCAGGATTGAAAAGCTTCCATGCAAAAACACATATAACAATAATAACACGCATAGTTATTCGCTGATTAATTAAGATCTATAGAATTGTTAGTTCAATACTTTAATTGAGGAAGTTAAAACTGGTTTATTTTATAAGGCTAGTACTAAAAAGACATACTACCTAAAACGTTTTAAGCTGCATTTACACCTTTCATTTGCCCTTAACTTCCCGATATTCATATCTTTGCTTTTTTATCTATTATAAAGTCACTTATTCCAGATTACGATATAGATATACTGCTTGCCCTTTTACCAGAACCTATATAGGTGATCTATAACATATCATAAGAAGTGACTTTATAAGGACGCTGCATTTATCACACTAATACTCATTTGAACCTGGTAAATCGCTTTAGCTTATAAGCCCATCTTTTATAAGGACGCTACATTTATCACACTAATACTCATTGGCCAATTAAATCGCTTTAGCTTGTAAGGCCATGGTAAAACCTCTTTTATAATTTTCCCCTAAACATTTCAAGAGATGACTTTTATAAGGGACGCAATATCTCTTACGTTAATACTCATTTTGAAATCTAAATCGATTTAGTTTATATAGACACCTCACTGAAGATCATATAAATGCTCTCGGGGGTGAAAACCCGCTACTCCCTTACAAACGTTATAATTAAAATCGAACTCAGGTTTTTAGTTTCTTCCTAAACATGTTAGGAGAAATGACTTTATAGGGACGCTACATTTACCACACCAATACTCATCAAGACTCAAATAAATCGATTGAAACAAAAAAATGTGCCGATAAAAATGTGTCAGGTGTGCTAAGCCTGCGCGTAGGTAAAAAGCTAAAATTAGGGCGAGAAATATTAGTCTACGGTGTTATTGAAGCAGGAGGATTTTGCGCCCTCCTGCTATGTATATACCTGCTATATGTATGTATGTATGTATGTATGTATGTATGTATGTGTGTGTGTGTGTGTGTTGAAAAATCTATTTTTTAGGGCTGATTATCATTGCAAAGCCGCCACCGTTAGACATTTTTATCGTTAATTTATTGGCGCCTGTTACGTTCACTATTTCACGTTTATAGTCTGTAGGATCTTTTTCAGCATTAATTCCATCTTTAAAAATTTCGGCGGAGTAAGCGCCTTTATCCAGGAAAGACAGGTCTAATGTTATTTCCCTGGCCGACCAGTTGGTTAAACCACCAACGAACCATGTATCCCCTTTCCTTCGTGCAATGGCTACATATTCACCAACTTTTCCGTCGAGGGCAACTGTCTCGTCAAAGGTTGTGGGAATCTGAGAAATAAAGGTTGTACTTTCCTGTTCTTTCATATAGGCTGTAGGGCTATCGGCCATCATCTGTAATGGTGCTTCAAAAACGACATACATGCCCAATTGATGGCATCTTGTTCCCTGACTCATCGGCATGGAATTACTTGGACGAAAATCAGCTCTCGTTGCATTCCGCATAGCACCGGGTGTATAATCCATAGGGCCTGCCAGCATCCTGATGAAGGGAATACTGGTTTCATATTTAGGCATATCATCATTTGGTGTCCACTTGGCGTTCTCTAAGCCTTTAACCCCTTCAAAATTGACAATATTGGGGTAGGTTCGCTGAATGCCGGTGGGTTTATACATGCCGTGGTAATCAATGATAAGTTTATAGGAGGCTGCCTTTTTCGCAATATCATAAAGCGACTTTACCATCTTCTGGTCATCACGATCAATGAAATCGATTTTAAAGCCTTTCACTCCTAATTTTGAATAATGAGCGAAAGCTTCATCTAAACGCTGATTTATAGCATACCATGAAGCCCATAGGATAATTCCAACATTCCTCTGCTTTCCATAGCTAATAAGTTCTTCTATGTTCATACTCGGAGAAATTTTCAGCATATCGGTTTCTTCACTCCAGCCTTCATCCAGCACTACATACTCAATGTGGTTTTTAGAAGCAAAATCAATATAATGTTTATAGGTTGCCGTATTAATTCCTGCCTTAAAATCAACCTTCGAAATATTCCAGTCATTCCACCAATCCCAGGCAACTTTGCCCGGCTTTATCCAGCTTAGGTCGGCAATTTGCGAAGGCGCAGAAAGCTTTTGAACCATATCATTATTTGCCAGGTCTTTATCGCTCTCACTTATTATTAGTGCTCTCCATGGGAAATTACGGGTACCGCTTGTTTTGGCGATATACGGTTCCCTCTTCGCCACCATATAGTTCATTTTATTATAGCCACCCAAACGTTCTTCCTTAGGGTAATGGGCAAATGCTCCCCGCAAACCTTGCTTCGCCTGGTTATTTTTTGTTAGGAACATGCCTGGATAATCCTCCAGTTCGGACTCTATGATAGCAGCCTTTTTTCCATTTCCTAAATCGACAAGTAGTGGAGAAATGGCGAGAGAATCTTTTACAAACTTAGAAAGCGGAATTTCATCATACGTGGATTCGAAAGCAGAACTATACATATCCTTTTCCCTTAAATCGCGCACATAAGGAATAAAGGCTTTATGGTCTTTGCTGAAATTGAAAGTAGCTTCCTCAGATTGTATGATAATTTGTTCCTTTTTACTTGTAAAAAAACGATATGCTACCCCATCGTTATAGGCTCTTAAAATCAAACCGAAATCGCCCTTAAAGTTTACCGTAAGCTGATTGTACTCATCAATTACCGTTTTCTTTTTATAAATCGGTGTTGCAAAAGATGTGTTAACTTTTGAACTTTTAGAACTAATAAACTTTGCGTTGTTTCCTAAAACCAGCCCATTACTTAATGTTAATGAAATAGCGGAACGAGCAATAACATCTGTGTTTTCGTGTTTAACAGACCATGTGATTTTCGATCCTGTTTCTAAAGCCATATCAATCTTTCCGTTAGGAGACTTTACATGGATCGTATTACTTTGAGAATGAACGACTGAGGCAAATAAAATTGCCGGAACAGTTAAAAGTACTTTTATTGTGTGTTTCATATTTACTGTGTAATGGTTAACGTCTGTTTTAGCACCTCGGTTTGGGGGTTAACGTTCATGCACTTTCGAACAGTCTGGACACTCCCGACAGCAAGAAGTTCTCTTGTATTAAACAGGCATAGAATAAAAGAATAGAATCTTTTCATAAAGAAAAAAACAAAAAATTGGCTGTTATTAATTCAGAAATCAACCGCAAGAAGCGGTGCCCTAAAGTACACCGCTGGGTTAATTTCAAGAATAAGTAATGTTGCAGATATGAGAAAGAATGTTAACCACTAAAACGCAAAGCAGATCAATGAACGAGAATGTGATTGTATCATCTACTCCATCAGTCTGCTTTTCAGGGAATTCGCTTTTAAAAAATCGTAAGGAGAATTTCAGTGAAAGAGCCCATAGGAGAGGCAAAAGTGTCTGACATCTTCGAGATGTCTGACACTTATATACGGCTCTGCGTTATTTCTTAAGTTAAAAGCGAAATCCCTGGTCTGCTTTTAGCTTACTTTTTATCAAGCAACATTAATGCTCATTTTAGTAAATTTTCTCGCTGAACATTGACTATGATCCTGATAATTTTTCCAATTTATAACACTCACTATTTAGAATAATTTAAAACCGCTCGTGCCATAAGCGCCTTAATCCATTTGCTTTTTTTCATTTTCTCAAAAAAGATGATAGGCAGGGAAAGGTGTTGGCTTATTGAAGGTTGATTTTATAAAACTGGATGTAACGTTTTAGCCAAATCTGGGTATAAAATGCGTAACAAGCGTAACAGAATCAATTTGTTACTGGTTCACTATTATTTTTCGACAAGTTCTGATGGCAATGCGGGGTACATTTACAAAAGTTTTCTTATTTAGTTTATTCACTTTTCTATTGATGTCAACAGCAAGGCAAGCTGTTGCCCAGTATGGATTAGTACATTTTGACCGCATTTCCACCCAGAATGGCTTGTCTCAAAGTACAGTTACCTGTATTCTAAAAGATCGATACGGCTTTATGTGGTTTGGAACCCAGGATGGCCTGAATAAGTTTGATGGATACGAGTTCACTATTTATAGAAAAACCGAAAAATCTGCTAAAGGCCTCCCCTCAAATTTCATCCGATGCCTTTATGAAGATAAACTTGGAAATTTATGGATTGGGACCGAATATGGACTAAGCCTCTTGGATCGTAATACAAACACGTTTGTCAACTTTCAAAACAGGGAAAATGATGTGCATTCCCTGGCATCAAACGGAATCAATTCAGTTCTTGAAGATTCAAGAGGAAACTTTTGGGTAGCAACCGATTCTCAGTTGCATTTAATGAACAGGCAGAATGGAAAGTTTACCCGCTTCGAAAGTCTCAGCAATGACAAAAACAGCCTTAGTAACTCTTATATAACAACGCTGTTCGAAGATTCGAAAAAAAGATTCTGGGTTGGAACAGGCGGTGGTTTGAATTTATGGGATTACGATAAAAAGCAATTCAAAAGATATTTAAATATCACTTCACCCTCTGGTGAAATTTCCAATTCCGTTACGGCAATTGCAGAAGACCATTACGGTACACTTTTGATAACCACAAACGGTGGAGGCCTGAGTCGCTTTAATCAGGCTATCGATTCCTTCGATAACCTTCGTAGTCCTGTTACCGGCTTTCTTCTAAAAATGGTGTGCTCGAAAGATGGCAGTATCTGGCTAGGGACACCATTTTCTGTTGTGCGATTGAATACACGCACCTGGGAGATGGAGCATTTTTACGGAAATGAAAATGATGGGACCAGTTTACAAACAGGCGTTATTTCAGCATTGTATTCGGATAACACGGGGACTCTGTGGGTTGGTACCTACAACAAGGGTATTAACTTTTACAACCCCCACAGCACATTTTTTGAAAGATTTTGGCATAAAGTAAGCGATCAGTACAATCCAAGTGTTAGTGGCATCAAGGCGTTTGCAGAGGAAAAAAACGGTGATATTTGGATAGGAACCATTGGAGGTGGTTTAAATCTTTTTAAACCGCGAGAAAAGATATTCGAATTTATAAACCCTATACCAGGCAACCCAAACTCATTAGGCAACGCTACTATAACAAGTTTATACAGAAGTAATCACAGTAATAATTTATTTATTGGCACATATGGCAGTGGTATGGATGTTTACGACATTGCCACTAAGAGATTTACCCATATAACTAACGGCCCAGGTAAAAACCAGTTAAACAATGCAGTGGTGACTAGTATATTGGAAGACAAACAGGGCTTTGTTTGGATAGGAACCAATGGAGGTGGCGTTAATGTTTTTGATCCTAAAACAAAGTCAGTAAGAAAATATGTAATAAATCATGGCAAACAAGACAGCCCATCTACACTGATAGAAAACTACATATGTACTTTTCTTGAAGACCGCAGCGGGAATATCTGGATAGGCACCACCTCGAATATTAGTGTATTTAATCCTCAAACCCGTCAGTTTACACATTATAGTGCCAAGAATACTAACTTCAAAAAAACATGTGTTTTCTCCATTTACGAAGATAGAAAAGGCAATATCTGGGCAGGAACCCTATCCGAAGGACTACTTCTTTTCAATCCTAAGACTAAAAAATTTAAACGTTTCACAACATCTGACGGACTTCCAAACAATAATATAACTTTCATTACTGAAGATTCCCTGGGCTATTTATGGCTTGCTACCTGCAATGGGGTTTGCAGGTTTAATCCTAAAACTAAGGAAACAACTAATTACAACCAGCTTAACGGGCTGCAGGGTAATGACTTTGAGGTAAATGGGGGATTAAGAACGAGTTCGGGCAAAATCCTTTTGGCAGGTGATTCTGGATTTAACATCATTAACCCAGCCCTGATAAGGAAGAATACAACAATTCCACCTGTTGTAATAACTGGTTTTCAGGTTCTCAATAAAGACATTCAGCCCAACACAAAAGACTCCCCTATACGGAAGCCCATTTATGAAACCAAAGAAATTGTACTTCGTTACGATCAGAATGTATTTTCTTTCGAGATAGCAGCCTTAGACTATACTGCCAGTTATAGGAACAGTTATGCCTATAAACTAGAAGGTTTCGATAAAGATTGGATTTATTCCGGCAACGACCGGAAAATTTCTTACACAAACCTGAACCCCGGAGAGTATACTTTATATGTAAAAGGTTCTAACAGTGATGGAACCTGGAACAATAAAGGCGTACGTTTAAAAATTATTATAACTCCTCCATTCTGGCTAACCTGGTGGTTTAGGCTTTTCTGTGCGGTTAGTTTCATTACTTCTATTATAGCCTTTTTCCAATTCAGAATGCGGAGAATAAAGGCTCAAAAAGCAGAATTGGAAAGAAAGGTTACATTGCGCACCGAGCAGTTGCGATTGAAATCTGAAGAACTTCAATCAGTAAATGAAGAACTGGTGGCACAATCAGAAGAACTTCAAACACAGTCGGACAATTTGCATACTTTGAATGAAGAACTTCAGGCCCAGTCAGAAGAACTTTTAGCTCAATCCGACAATTTGTATACACTAAATGAAGAGCTTCATGCGAAATCGGGAATATTGCAAAAACAAGCAGAAAAACTTGAAAGCCTCAATGCCGAGTTAGAAAAAAAAACAGAAGAAGCAGAAAAAGCCAATCAAGCCAAGAGTGTATTCCTTGCAACGATGAGTCACGAGATACGCACACCGATGAATGGAGTGATGGGAATGGCTGGCCTTCTGAGCAATACTCCGCTAAATAGTGAACAGGAAGAATATGTAAGCATTATCAATACCAGCGCAGAGGCACTCCTCACCGTTATTAATGATATTCTGGATTTTTCTAAAATTGAAAGTGGAAATATGGAGTTGGAGCAGCAAGACTTTGACCTCAGAACCTGCATTGAGAACGTGCTGGATGTTTTTGCCACCAAAGCTGCACATCAAGGGCTCGACCTGCTTTATCAAATTGACCCCATGATTCCAGGATCCATTGTGGGAGATCCATTGAGATTACGGCAAATACTTTTGAATTTTGTAAGTAATGCTATAAAATTTACTCATCAAGGGGAAGTTTTTATTGAAACAAAACTTGAGAAAGCATTAAATGATGACTTATATATCCGGTTTGATGTAAAAGATACCGGTATAGGTATCCCCAAAGACAAGCTTTCCAGGCTTTTTAAAGCTTTCTCTCAGGTCGATTCTTCAACTACCAGAAAATACGGAGGAACTGGCTTAGGACTTGTAATCAGTGAACGCCTTGTGAAACTTATGGGTGGCGACGTAAGTGTAGAGAGCGAAGAAGGTAAAGGCACAACATTTTCTTTCCTTATAAAAACACAAGCCTCTTCCAAAGCAGAAAAAAAATATGTCTCGATAAATTCCCTAATAAATAATGGAAAAAATGTACTGATCGTAGATGACAACTCCACAAACTTAAGCATTCTTAAAAACCAGCTTCAATTATTGCACCTTAAGCCACTTTCCGCCACCTCAGGTGAACAAGCTTTAGAAATACTCTACAAGGGTACAAAGTTTGATCTGGTGATAACCGATATGCAAATGCCTGAAATGGATGGAGTAATGCTTGCATCGAAGATTAAAGAGAACTTCAAGGAGCTTCCTATAATTCTTTTAAGTTCAATTGGTGATGAAAGCAAAACCAAGTTTTCGCATCTTTTCAATGCGATTATAACAAAGCCGGTTAAGCAATCTCAGCTGTTTAAAGTTGTACAATTAGCGCTAAAGCAAGATATTGCTACTGGTGCCAGTGATGCTCCTGCAAACTCGGTTTTGACGGAACAATTCGCAGCTGACTATCCTTTGAATATACTTATTGCTGAAGACAATCTTATAAATCAGAAGTTGGCAACAAGAGTATTAAATAAGCTTGGATACACCCCTAAAATTGCTTGTAATGGAAAAGAGGCTCTGGATATGCAAAAGCAGACACCCTTTGATATGATTCTGATGGACATGCAAATGCCGGAAATGGATGGTATCGAAGCAACTATGGAAATTAGAAAAAGTTGTCTTCAACAACCTAGAATTGTAGCCATGACGGCTAATGCTTTAGCAGAAGACCGGTTGAGATGTATTGATGCGGGGATGGATAACTACATTGCCAAACCGTTTAGGATAGAGGATCTGATGTTGATTTTGAAAGAAGTTGTAAACTAAATAGAATTATTGCGCCATCATTTTTTTTGTGTATAGCTAGGTCAAGCAAGTATTTCTCTATACAAGAAATTCCCGGGAATGCTTTCAGCGAAGCACTCCCGGGAATTGGTAAAAGATGTGTTAATTAACGATGAGCTTCTTAGTGAAACTAAATGCCTTAGAATTTATTCTGACAATGTAGAACCCTGCTTTAAGCTGCGAATCGACCTCTATCTTATTATCGCCTCGAGCGATCTTTTCGTAAACCATTCTTCCCAGGTTATCATGAATTCTTACAACCACATTTTCGGAAATTTCCGGAAGAAGGATCGTAAACCTTCCCTCACTGGCCGGATTCGGATACATACTAATAGCACCCTCATGAATGTTATCCTCTATTATTTGTTCCGATAATATACTGGCCATAATACCGCCGCCTCCCGTAATAAACGGAGAGAGATTGCTTCCGGCAATTACCTGTTGTGTAATGCCAGGGCCCTGCCAGGCTACAGCTACATTATCACCACCACTACCTTCCTTGTGCAGGATTTCGATATAATACTTCTGCCCGGCAACCAGGTTAATAGTAGTGGATTGCTGCGTGCTGTACTTATTCCATTGTCTTGAGCTTGTCCACCCATTCACATAAGCTATCCTTGAGCTATTAGCGGGGTTGTCGCTTGTGCTCAGGTATAGATCCGTGTTGTCATCTCCCGCTACCCAGAACGTGTAGCTTCCGCTTACAGTAGGATGGATATATCCACGAATCCTGGTTCCATAGTTATCCGCCCAGTTTGTGGGGCCTTCCAGGCTGGTAAGCTGCCCGCTACCCGTAGGACTGTTTGGATAATTGGTATTGGATGTCAGGCTATTAATAGTAGTGCCGCTAATCCCTGTCCAGTATTCTCTCAATATGGAACCTGTTACGGTAACAGTAAAGGACTGCGTGCTTTGGCATCCTCCGCTGTTGGTGTAGGTAGCCACATAGTTTCCTGCCTGGCTTGCCTGGATATTTGAAATGGTTACTTCACGTGTAGTAGCACTAAAACCATTCGGCCCAGACCAGCTCCAGGATCCTCCAGTTACAGGCTGGGGCCCAAACATCAACGAACCTCCCTGTGCCACAGTGGCTGTGGCAGTTTGTTGCCAGGTTCCGCCATTGACCTGAACGTATGGAATGATGGACGTTGGCGTGCATGCTGCCGGATCCCAGTAAATCAAACCTCTTCCTGCGTTAGACGCCATGTATACTCTTCCGGCAACGTTCATGTCTCCTACCAGGAATGACGCACCGCCAAACTCATGGGCATCATCATTCATCCTGGCCCATGTAGCACCCTGATCGGTTGACCTGAAAAGGCCTGTGACACCTGACACGGTTCCCCAAATGAAAACCGTCGGATAGCTGGCTCCGGCCACAGCCTTTCCTATCCCGATAGATTTGCAATAAGTTACATTGGCAACAGTTGTATAAGCTACTCCGGCGTTGGTAGAATATTTTAATCCATTGCGGCCCAGAGGTATCCAGATATGGCCTTCAAGGCCAGGTACTGTCCGGGACAAGGCTGATTCCCAGGGATGGTTCGCGGTTGATGCGCCTGGAGTGCCGGCTACTGAAAAGCTGACTCCCTTATTGGTGCTTCTAAACAACTGCCCGGTTGATGGATGGTAGATGTAGAAATAATTTGAATTTACCTGGTCAGCCACCGGAGCAGCATCTCCGAGGGATACACCCGAACAGCTCGACCAGCTTCCGCCGTTGTTGGTTGTATAGTATGTGGTTGTGGAACCTGCGGGACAATGCAGGATAGTGCCTCCATCGGAGCTGACGGACACCCTTCCTGATGTGCCCATATTATTCGAGGCCGCCGTCCATGTAGCACCCTTATCGTTGGAATAGTAAACAACATTTCCTTCATTGGCAATTCTTACCACTTTGTTTGTGTTGGCAGCAGCATAAGCAATGCTATGGTTATTAAAGCCACCTACAGGAGAAAGTTTTGTTGATGGAAAAGAAGTCAGCGGCTCATGCACAAAGCCTGATACGTCTCCAAAAGAGGAAATAAACGGCCCTCCGGGAATGCTTATCCCATCAAGCAATGCAGTCTCTTCAATGCCGATCACATCATATTTCCAGGAACAATTTGCGGCTGTGATATCAGGACAGGTATATACGCCGCCTCCGCCTATTACCCGCACCCTGTTAACATTGTCCTGGTCAAACTCGATACAGTCCATCCAGTTAATCGCTCCTCCGGCAGACCATCCCATGCCGTTAGCATCATAGGTTGCGTTGGTGCCGTTTTTAAGCGTCCAGGTCGATCCGCCATCGGTAGTGAGGAAAACAAAGTCCCCCCAGCCGGTACCAAACTGGTTGTTCCAATACATGCCAGAGGTAGAAACTATTACCCGATTAACATTAGTAGGGTCTATACTTACGCCTCCGTATGCATAATCCTTCGAATGAACGGGGGTAACGTTTGTCCAAGCACCGGTAGCCGTGTTGAGCTTATATAACTTTCCATCTCCATTGACTGCAGGGCCTTCACCATCCGAATAGGTAACATACATCGTCGTTCCCTGCAATGCAGCTCGGTGTGGCATAAAACCGGTTGTTGCGGTAATGTCGGTAAAGGTGGCCCCTCCGTCTGTGCTTTTGTAAATATTACCACTGCCGGTGCGGGAAACGCCTAGATAAATGGTTTGACTAGCTCCGTTTACCACGTTGCTTGAAGGATCAAAGAGGACAAAACATATCCCGTTACCATTGGTAGTGGTAGTTACACCACTCCAGGCAAGGTTCCAGGTAAGGCCGGCATCTGTACTTTTCCATAGTCCGTTTTCTCGGGTTCCGCAGAATAATATGTTGCTGTTTTTGGGATCTACAGCGAGACGTTCGCCATTCCCGCGTCCACTCCCATTACCGTGCGCCTTAAATTTGGAGGTAACATCTACATAGGTGAACGTATTTCCTTTGTCGGTGGATTTCAAAATCGCCGTTCTCCCGCCGTTGATATAGGAAGTTCCGCCGAGCATATACACATTACTGGCATTTTGCGGATCCAGTGCCAGAGCTTCCACGCCAGTAAATCCAAGTTCCGACTCGTTAACCCAGTCCATCAACTGAATCCATTTATTGTTCGCGGCATCCCAGCGGTAAGCTCCGCCTACGTCTGTGCGGCAATACCTGTCGCCCGTTGTTTTATGGGTAACGATTCCAGTCACAAATCCGCCACCACCTATTGGAGCATTCTTCCAGGTATAACCTGGGGTTTGGGCCTGCACGTCATAGCTCTGAAACCCAATAATTGCGAGAAATAAACAGAGAAAGGCACGTGTTTTTTGCCTGAACTGCGAGCATACTTTAAAGGACATAAAATGTCCGAAAACAAAAAATAGTTTTACCGAAATAAGTGCCAAATGGCACCACAACAGCGGCATGATTTTTCTTGTCATTTTTCTGGTTTTTAATAGTTTATAATTAGTTATTCATGAATTTCTCCCTACCCTTTCCTGCGCTCCAGTCTGCAGAAAAATATTCCGCAATTATCAGGAACCTGCGGCAAGCGCATCCCTGGGGCGTTGGTCTTTACACCAATGCCAAAACGGTTACAGCTCAGGTCTGGGGGCCTTGAAGAACTTAGTAACACAGGCTCCATGATCTGTGGGCATGTTAAGGCAAAACGTTGGCATTGGTAAAGCAGCCCAGCAAACTAAGCTCCTTATACCATTCCGCTGGTAAGGCCTATACTATACCATCGAAGCGCTGAAAGCCGTTTTTTTATTGATCAGTCCGGTCCTGGAGTATTACTGAAAAGAGCTGTAAGGACAGTTGAATTTGGCCTCCGGGTTTGGGCGTTGGCCGCCGTTGTGGCCACAAAAAACCGGGCCACTAAATTGTTTTTAAGAGTAAAAAACTTCATATGAATTGGTTTATATTATTGGCTTATATAAGCTAAGCTATATGGAATAGCCCAGGATCTATTATTGCTTAGTTTCAAAAATATTAATACTAATAACCTGAGTTCGATTATTTTCAATTTGTTAAATAATTCAAAATAAGCACTTTGCTTTCCCCTCTCCTTGAGGAGAGGGATAGGGTGAGGTGATAACCAACATTGTCTTATACCTCTCTGCCTTCGGCATCTCTCCCAATGCTATTAAGTTAAGTGGTTGGTGAGGACACCAACCACGGAAAACTCCCGGTGCTGGTGTCCCCACCAGCACCCTATTCTCTTAACTTAATAGCATTGGCATCTCTCCCAGCGGGCGAGAAAAGTCCCCAACGCACTGCAAACTGCATATTTATAGTCGAACTCAGGTTAATATTTAAAATTTACACCTCAAATGTTAACCTTCAGGAAAAGCAATAAACGGAATTGTTTTTTCATTTTGCTTAATTGTTGGTTTATAAAATAGTTAATTGAATTAATTCGAAATATTATATCACGAATCATAAAGGATTAGGCGTACTGTGAGTGTGGACTATGGTTTCAGCATCCTTTTGAAAGTCCGAATCTTCTCAAGGAAACTTAAGAAAGCTCCCTAGCTTGCGGCTATTGCTTTAGCTGCAAGCTCTTCAACAAAAACTAACAGTTTCCAAAACTTGCTAAAAACCAGAAACTTATATGGTTGAAATATTCTTTTTTTACAGTATGAATGTTAACCAAACCTTACATCTGTGGAATCACAATTCAAAAAACAGACAAACAAACAACTGATAATCAACAAACTAAGACAAGCCACTAAAAATAGTGCAAATATGAAACGAGGTTTACCACATAGAGGATTATGATAAGCTATAAATCACATGAGTCAAGCCTTTCAGGCTTGTTTCGATGGGGTCCATAACCACGGGTTGCACCCGTGGTTGCTTAAAGTCAAGCCTTTCAGGCTTACTTGGTAGCAGAACATGCAATGCGAATTATTCGGACAACAGGGGAATTTTGATGTTTTAAAACCTGTTAACTTAAGGAGTAGTTTGGGATTGTAACTTATTGAAATAAAACAACATATCGACTGGCGCTTCTCGAAAACTTAGGGTTATAACGAACCCTCTTTTATCTTCAGGTGCTTTATTTAGCACCAGTTCGGCCTTAAAGCTCGTTTTCCGTGGTTGGTGTCCCCACCAACCACTTGTGGTTTTGGATTGTAACTTATTGAAATAAAGAAACATATCGATTGGCACTTCTCGAAAACTTAAGGTTATAACGAACCCTCTTTTATCTTCAGGTGCTTTATTTAGCACCAGTTCGGCCTTAAAGCTCTAAATCAGGGTAAACTATTTCTTTATTCAGCTCTGTTTACTTTGAATTCCTTTTTGCAGCCAAGTATTCAGATGGAAGCATATTGTACTTAGCTTTAAACAACTTAGAAAAATAGTTTGGTGTACCAAAACCCGTCATATAACAAATCTCTGCCACGGTTTTATTACTTTTTTCAAGCAAAACGGCGGCCTTCTCTAATTTGACAGATCTGATATAATCTACCGGAGTAACACCAGTTACGTTCAAACATTTCTTGTATAAAGACACCCTGCTCATTCCAATATGCTTACTAAGATCTTCAACAGATAGCTGCTCGTTATTGAGGTTCTTTTCTATATACAGCAATACCTTGTTAATAAATTTCAAATCATCGGATTCGATCTCCATCTCTGGTGCCTGCAGATTAATTTGTTTCGTGTAGGTTTTCTTAAAGGTCTGATGAAGAGTTAGCAGATTTTTAATTTTGGAATGTAAAATTTCAAAATTAAATGGTTTTGTCATGTAATCGTTCGCTCCGGTTTCCAGCCCTTTTAATTGGTCATCTTCGGCAGTTAACGCGGTTAACAAGATAACAGGTATATGCCTTGTCCTCCTGTCTGATTTTAGCTTTTCGCACAACTCAATCCCATTCATCTCAGGCATACTTATGTCAGAAACAACCAAATGCGGATGCAGGGCAAGTGCTTTCTGCCATCCCTCCTTACCATTTGAAGCTTCAATTATTTTATAAGAAAGCTTTAAGTTGTCTTTAAGATAAAACCTAAAATCTTCATTATCCTCTACCAGTAAAACAACAGGGGCATTTCTTTTGCGAATACGCTTATCGGATGTATGTGTTTCATCGAACAAGTCATCTTCTTCCTTAAAGGTTGGGAATTCGGTTTCCCCTGAACTTTCCATGTTCTCCTGCTTAGAATTTACAGAAGCAACGAGTTCTAAACGGACAGTAAAGCAGGTTCCAGAACCTTGCTTGCTTTCAACGCTTATTTCTCCTCCATGCATTTTTACAAACTCCTTTGTAATGGAAAGGCCAATTCCAGATCCCTGATTGAGGATAGTCGGGGAAGTTTCGTTTTGAAAAAAGCTTTCAAAGATCTTTTCATGTTTATCTTCAGGAATCCCGATTCCTGAATCGGATACTTTTAACTCAAGTGACACCCGGCCATCCTCGCGCTGTGGCGGCAGGCTTTGTAGTTCAACGCTTACAGAACCACCTGATGGGGTAAATTTAAATGCATTAGACAGTAAATTGAACAATATCCGCTCTATCTTGTCGTGATCGAATAATACTAACAAATTTTCAATCGAGCTTTTAAAAGAAAGCCTAATCTGCTTTCTTTCAGCCAGGTCGAAAAATGAATCTGTGGCATCTTTAATAAATGATACGATGTCGCCCTCACTTACATTCAACTTTAATTCCTGCTCTTCCATTTTACGGAAATCCAGCAATTGATTTACAAGATTCAGCAATCTCCTTGCATTTCTCCTGATCATTGATAGCTGGCCATTTCTTGTTTTGTCGCCAGACTCATTCAAAAGTTTTTCTACCGGAGCCAAAATCAAAGAGATAGGAGTTCTGAATTCATGGCTCAAGTTCGTTAAAAACTTAATTTTTAACAGGTCAAGTTCCCGTAGCCTTTCAGCTTCCTTTTGCTCCATTTCCCGTAACTGCCGCGATTGAATCCTTTCCTGCTCTAGTGCAAACTCCTGCTTTAATTTTTTAATACCTCTGTTTCTTATAGTTAGAAGCAAAAGTAACGCTGTTAATGTGTATAGAACATAAGCCCAGGTAGTACGCCAGAAAGGAGGCAGTATTATAATCTTCAGCTGAGTTTCACCTACTACCACAGGCGAATTTTCATTAAAGGCTTTTACATGAAATGTATACTCTCCGGGATCCAGGTTGGTAAATGTGGCTTTACGCATTTCTGAAGTAACAGTAAGCCAGCGCTTATCAAACCCCTCCAGGTTATATTTGTAAACTATCTTCCTGTTATTGAAATAATTAAGCAGTCCAAACTTAAGGGAGAAGATATTTTCTTTATGTGTAAGGATAAGTTCGTCGAGCTCGGTTATCGATTTCGGTAAAATAATATGGTTACCAACACGTTCGCCTACTTCTATGTTATGATTATACATTTCAAGCCCCGTCATAGCCAATAAAGAAGGACGCTGAACATGCTTGATTTGTGCTGGTTTAAAGATATTGAAGCCATTAGCTCCTCCAAAAATCAGTTCGTTTGCTTTAGTTTTACATACAGCGTTCAAATTGAGCTGCCTGCTTTGCAATCCGTCTGATTCATCGTAACTGTTATATCGCAATCGGTATTCTTTGCCGGAAGCTTCTATGGTAATTTTATAAAGCCCATTTCTGGAACTGTACCAAATATTGTGAAATTCATCTTCAGCTATTTCAAATACATAGTTCTCGGGTAAGCCAACCCGGTTAGTTAAGCTTCTGAATACCTTAGTTTTAGGATTAAAAATACTTATCCCCTCCCTAGTACCTATCCACACCCATCCCCTGCTGTCTTCCAGAATCGAATTAATGCTACTGTGTACCAAACTGTTTGTATCACGGCTGTCCGATAAATAATAGGTAAACTTACCATTGGGACTCAAAACGCTTACCCCATTGGTCGTTCCTATCCAAACATTCCTATTCCTGTCTTTAGCCAGAGTGGTAACGACATAGGAGTTCAACGTGTTCTTTACAGAGGGATTAAAACGCCTAAACGACTTGCCTGGCCGCTCCAGCAGATTGAGTCCGCCAGACAACGTCCCCACCCACAAACGTTTGAAATCATCTTCCAGGACTGCATAAACGCGGTCATCTGCCAAACTGGACGGATCGCTGCTGTGCCTGTATCGGGTAAACGTTTTTCCATCAAAAGAATTTAACCCACCAAGATAAGTTCCAATCCACAAAACACCTCGGTGATCAATGCATAGACTTACGATAATATCGCTGCTTATGGAATTAGCGTTCGAAGGGTCGTTTCGAAATACTTTAATTTCTCCGGTACTTCGGTTTAAGTAAAGCAGGCCCGAACCATTGGTGCCAATCCACAGATTACCACTTCTGTCTTCGGCAAATGTGTTAACATCCTTATAAACCACGTTTTTCCCGGTGAGGTATTGGTTTCGTGGAAAAGTAAAAATGCTTTTGTGGTAATAAGAAACCCCTTTTTTCATTGTTCCCACCCAAACAATCCCGTTATCGTCGCAATATAAAGCCCCTATGCTGTTTTGTTTCAATCCCCTTGGGTCGTCCTCTTTGGCAAAAATGTATTTGAATTTGAATGTCTGCAGATCCAAAATATTAATTCCACCATGATCCGTACCGATCCAGATATTTCCATCGCCCCCCTCAATAACGCTACTAACATTATTCGAACTTAACCCGGAATGATCAGGCTTCGTTCCAAAGTATTTAAAGGTATTGTTGGCGGCATTTAAATAGTAGAGCCCAAACGGAACAGCTGTGCTGAAAATAAAAACATTACCTTTTGAATCGTGCCTGAGACTGTAATAATCTTCATACTTAAAACGCTTGTTTACCTCAAAATAACGATTCGTAACCTTCTGTTGCCTCAGGTTAAACTTATCCAGCACGCCATCGGTATAAATTACCCATAAGTTACCTTTATTATCCACCACAAAATCGGCTATAGAATGAGAGGATAATGAGTTAGCAACACCTTTTTTAGGAGCATATTTTGTGGTAGTATTACTCTTCTTGTCATAGCAGAAAATACCTTGCCTATCAATATGAAAATAATACTTGCCCTTGTTGTCTGTTTTAATATTTCGAAGGTAGCCGCCGGGAATCTTGTATCTCGCAAAATGCTTGTCCTGAAACCGCTCAAATTTCTCTGCTGAGGGGTCGTAGATGTTGATACCGGCGCTATTATAAATCCATATTTTTTTATCAGGCCCTTCAAAAATGCTATTTATGTAGTCATCAGAAATGCTGGTGCTGTCTCTTGAATCATGTTTAAATACCTTAAACTCATGTCCATCATAACGGTTAAGGCCAGCCATTGTTCCAAACCACATAAAGCCCTTGCGATCTTTGTAAATGGCATTTACCTGATTATCGGACAGCCCGTTTGAAATGTCAAGATGTGAAAACTGGTATGAATCTTCCTGAGCTAAAAGTGATTTACACAATAAGAGTGTACATATAAAAACTAGAACCCGAAACATATTTTATACTCAATACAGGTATGATACTCAGAAAAGTTCTGAGTAATCAAAAAATGGAAGCACTAATTGGTTGTTCGATATTTAAACACCTAAGCTACGTTAAAATTCTGATACATTTAGGTTAAAATCGAATTGCAGCATTGCATTCTTTGTGACGAACCTACACTAAAGACATGCTGGCGGAGGTGTCCCGAAGTTTCGGGAAGGTGGTTAATGTGCTCTCCCCCTCCAGATGTGGACGAATACTGTTAAGTTAAGGCTAGAAGTTGCAGGTGGAGACACTGCAACGGGCACCTATCCGCTGTTGATGTCCCCACCAACTCTTAACTTAATAGCAATCGTTTACCTCCCGGGCACTAAGCCCGGATATTGATAAAAAACCTATAACAAGCGTGTTAATCAGTTATGCACCTTCACTTTGTAACATTTATTTATTCCATAAGCACTACGGCAAGCAATTGCTTCACCAGCAACAACTCAGTACCTCATTTCAAACGTAAAGAATTTCACTTATTGCTGTATCTTAAAAACTACTGCTATATTATTCGGAATAACCTTGGGCTTTTGAATCACCAGCGAATCGGGATACTGCTTCCATGAAAGTTTTTCTTTACTGCCAAGAACTTTGATACTTTTTATCGGAGAACTCTCCTTCTTTTTGCCAAGTAGTTTCAGGCTTATATTCTCGGTAGGAACGCCTAATGTAGTAGCATACAACACATTGCCTTTCTGATTATAGCGAATATCTTTTGCTGACAGTTTTACTTTTCCTTCGTTAAATCCCGCGGCATCAAGAGGATTCGATACAGCGGCAGGCCCTTCACCAAACTGTTTCCAGGGACGGGTGTCGAAGATGCTTTCTTTGTTTATATCCATCCAGGCGGCGATACTTTCGAGGATTGCAACTTCCTTATCATCAATAGTACCATCTCCGCGAACCGGAATATTAAGCAGTAAATTTCCATTTTTACTGACAATATCTATCAGCATCTGAATAACCGTTTTTGCTGATTTATATCCATTATGATCATAAACCGCCCTGCTGTAGTGCCAATCACCAATACAAGTACAAGTTTGCCAGGCCTCAGCTTGACCTTGGTCTGGCACACCTCGTTCTACGTCCCATACCATACATTTTTTTTGATCGGGAGTTAATACTTTTCCAAACAAAACAGCCTCAAGCTTATTATTGTGGCTAGCCATATTTTTATTGTAATAATGAGCAGCAATTTTTAAACCTGCATCACTTACCGGGTATAAAGGAAGTGCCGTGTCATCAAAATACAGTAAATCTGGATTATACTTATTGATTAAGTCCATGGTACGGTTGTAAAAACTTTCACAATAAGGCTGAGAGGGAATAGATGCCCCATTGTCCCAATTCCACTGCCCCCACAAAGCGGTTATACTTTCTTCGCTTCCTTTACTAAAGGGATGATTCTGAGCATATAGCTCCTGTGGATCAAGCCCTTCCCACCAGGTTCCCTTGCCATCTGCTTTTGTGAGTTTCCCGTCATAAGGAACACCCGCGAATTCTCCTTTTTTATCAGAACGTTGAGAGGTTTCAAACCATGTCCATGCGTGGGCTGCATGCACACTTAACCCAAATGGCAGTTTATATTTTTTTGCCGCTTCTGCCCAGCCAGCTACAATATCTTTCTTTGGGCCTACCCGGGTTGTATTCCATTGCTGGTATTTGCTGTCCCACAAATCCAGGTTATCGTGATGATTTGCCATAGCAAAGAAATATTGGGCACCCACACGTTTATAAAGGGCTACAATTTTTTTAGGATCCCAATTTTCAGCTTTCCAGTCTTGGATAACTTCTTTAAAGCCCGCCTTTGATGGATGTCCATAATGTTTGAGGTGCCATTTATATTGTTCACTGCCTTCATTATACATATGTCTTCCATACCAATCTCCCTGCTCTGGTTGACACTGTGGCCCCCAATGTGCCCATATACCGAATTTGGCATTACGAAACCATTCTGGAGTTTTATATTGCTGTAGCGATTGCCAGGTTGGCTTAAACTTTCCTGCGGCAACCGGTTCATTACCTTCTCTTACCGGCGAGGCATATTTTTCTTGCGCCAGCAGTGGAAACGAGAGCAGCATACAGGCTGCTATAAGTAAATTATGCTTCATTTTTTTATGTGTGTTGATTGCTAATTATTTTTATTCCTTGTTTTATATAACGTCAGACAGCGTTTAGAACGAAGCCTGCGTTATGCGACCGCAGGCAGTCGTTTCCAACGCTGTCTGACGGTTTGTTTTTGTTTTATTTCTTTTGATTACTGCCACTTGATAAGCACACCCTATTTTATTGGCTTATATTTAAAATTCTTGAAAATCACCTTACCCTCTCCCATAGCGCAAAGGCCTATTCGTAAACTTAAAAAACCGCTAAGCACATTATGATGCATGCCAGAAACCTCCAGCGAGCTCTCAATTTTATTCCATTTATCTCCGTCTGTGCTGTGATACAGATCCACTGTATTGTTCCGATTCTGCAGCCTTAGAAATACGTGGTCTTTGATTATTTTTTTCTCTGCCTCGAACTGCCAGCCACGAATATTCGCCAGGACATTTTCATTGTCGGCTAAAAGGCCTGAAAAGACCCCACTATTGTAAAAAAGCACTAACCCTCCGGTTGCTTTCCCTTCTATGTACATCTCTACTTCCACTGTATAGGAATGATCTAAAGGAATGCATAATAACGGTGAACTGCTACCTAGATGATTCCGCTTACCTTTAATTATCAGACCATTATTAGCTAATTGAAACCTGCTAGTATCCACTTCTCCAAAGAATTCCCACTGCGATTTCAAGGTCTTTCCTTCAAAACTGTCGTTCAGTGTAAAGTTGCTTTTAGATGCCGGTAGATTTGGCTTTTTGATGGGTTTGTCGTCTGTTATGCCATCTGGTATCTTGTACCAGCCATCTTTTGTCCATTCAACTGGCAAAAGCAAGGTTTGGCGGCCTTTATTGTAAAAACCCTTTTCGTAGGCATGGAATACCATCCACCATTTTCCTTTTGCATCTTCGAAGAGCGTACCATGCCCTTTAGACTTCCATCTTTCAGATTCTTTTGTTGTTCTGGTGATGGGGTTATAAGGAGAATTTTCCCATGGGCCAAACAGCGATTTGGAACGTGCGGAAATTACCATGTGACCAGTCGCAGGACCCGCCGTTCCCCCTTCAGCTACGGTAATATAGTAGTATTCCCCCCTTTTTATTAGTTTGGGGCTTTCCAGACAAAAGCATTCAATAGACCAATCTTTGGGAATAGGCCAACCGTTGTACGATCCTTTAAGGTTTCCTGTTATAGACAGGCCATCGTCAGACAATGGCACAAATCCTCCGTTGCTGAAAAATAAATATCTTTTACCCTGCTCGTCTGTAATATGTCCCGGATCTATGTTTCCAATTTTTAAGTCAATCGGATCACTCCATTTACCATTAATCGCATCTGCAGTTACCACGTAGTTGGTACCGTTTGCAGGGAAATAGATATAGAACTTATTTTTATATTTCACCAGATCGGGCGCATACACAGAACCCACGTTTTTATGCAAGGCATGCGTTACCGGAGTCCAGTTAATCAGATCTTTTGAATGCCAGATCAGTAAGCCCGGATAATATTCAAAAGACGAATGCACCATGTAATAGTTATCTCCATCGCGTAATATACTCGGGTCAGCATAATCGCCTGCAAAAATGGGATTCAAATAAAAGCCTGCACCTTTTTCATTCGGCATGGTTTGATATTGAGCGTTTGCAAATACACTCAACTGCATCAGTAAAATAGTTAGTATGATTCTGTTCATTTGGTTATAAATGTGTTGCAGATCTAATAAATAAGTTCGATTATAAAGATTTTCAATTTTAGTTTTTGGGCGTTCGAGCGGGCTTTTTGTTGCAATCTTTTTGCCCCGAAGAAAGAGGGGCAAAAAGGATTTCCACTTCAATCCCTAACGCAAACCAACAACGTATCATAAAAACATCTTAGAGGAGGTTAATAAGGGAACCCATCCCTCCCCTTTTTCCAAAAAAAGATATACGCAGTTTTTAGAGGTACCCATAACTTATTTTATTTCAATAAACTCGGGTTCATAAGGTTTAATCGTAAAATCTTCAACTGAATATCTCTCTTTATCTTTTCAGGATTCTTATCATCATGGGGATGATAGTTCGCCCCAACATATAACACCTGCGCATTCAAAGACATGCCGATAAAGACAGAAACTATAGCAAGGAACCAAACTTTTATTCCATTCTTGTTCATTGTATTGCTATTTTATCAGTGCTTGTTTATTTGATGAGGTAGTTAACCGCAATACAGTTAGTGAATTTCCGGGAAGAGAACGGTTGATGCTTGTCCCTGAAAACTTAAAATTCGTAGTCACTGGTGAAACTTTAGTTGGTTGTTCCAGGGTATTTTCATCCAGCGGACTAGCCGAAGTAAGTACAATAGCTTTACCGTTTCCTGTAAGATTTGCAGTCCCCGCCAGGTTAATTTCCGCTTTTATTCTACCATGTGCGGCATTAACAACTTTAAGGATGATATCGCCCGTGCGTTCATCATTAGCTGCACTTACAGAAACTCCACTGGTTTTGACAGGTGGGTTAGATACTTCCAGAACGAGCTTTCCATCAAGGTAGCCTTTAGCAGTACCGCCTTTTACTTCAAGCTTGATATCGTACCAGCGGCCTGCTTGTACGCTTCCCGGAGTGCTTTTCCTGGTGATCCCATTATCTAATATAAACTCAGTGTTTTTATTTCCGCCAAGCTCCCAGCGCATTTGATCATCCTTGTTTTGGTTCCTGAAAAGAACCTGGATGCCGTTCTCTCCAGATATTTTACGTCCCTTAAGGGTAACGGTATAATCCGTCCATGACTTGTCACCGAAATAGACAGAGGAATTTCCAGCCATCGCTGCCTGACGCAATACGCCATTTTCGGCTGACCACTCGCCACCTTCCTTTGGCCACGTATCAATATTCCTTGTAAAATCAGACTCAAACAACAATTTGCCATCAGGTGTAACAACTTTTAAATCTTTAAATTCTGCAGAGTTCTTCACTGTACCCAATCCCAAACCTCCTTTATCATAAAAAGTAAGAAGCGGCGCTCCTTCTACGCTTACGGGCAGGTAAACAGTACCCTGATTTTGAGCAAATAGTTGCTGCACGTAATAGCTTGGCAGGCCATACCAGCGATTACTGTCGAAATTGATCAGGTTTATTGGCCAAACCTTATGGTTTACATTACAGTACAAAGGTGCATAAGCACTCATGGTTACAGCATCTGAGTTCCGTTCGATGCCCGTCATAAAGGCGGCCTCCCCAATAGCCCCCCGCAGGTTTCCCTTGCCGGTTTTACTGGTTACAGCATATTCACCGATGAATACTTTTGGGGCCTTTCTGTCGTAATTATCGTACTTGTTGGTGTTCATGATAAACCACTCCGGATTATCATAATAATGTTCGTCAACAAGATCTGCTTGAGGATCTTTAGGATATCCTCCCCAATTGTTTACAATGAGTTTAATATCAGGATATTTCGTGCGGATTCCTTCCGCCATGAGCTTCCATCTTTCAGCGTATTTTTCGCCGCCATTTTCGTTTCCTATCTCAATATATTTCATATTGAAGGGTTTTGGATGGCCATTTTTTGCACGAATGCTTCCCCACACTGAAGTTTCAGGGCCGTTTGCATATTCGATTGCATCCAAAGCATCCTGCACCCATTGCCCCATTTGGTCCATAGGAACGTAATCTGCATGCGACATTCCTACATTGATACAAAACAAAGGTTCGGCACCCAGGTCTTCGGATAATTGCAGGTATTCATGAAACCCTAAACCCTGGGTAGCGTTGTAACCCCAGAAATTCCACCATGAAGTGCGAGTATCAATATTACCAATTGTTTTTTTCCAATTGTTCATTTGCTTGAAAAACGCTCCTTCAACCCAACAACCTCCGGGAAACCGGAAAACTTTGGGATGCATGGCATTAAGTGCCTCCGCCAGGTCTGTCCGTAGCCCATGGCCTTTCCAGGTTTCATCAGGCAGAAGCGAAACCATATCCAGATGCAGGCGGCCATTTCCATCAGCGCCTATCTCAATACGGCCTTTAGGGTCGCTACCTGTCG
>Ga0307408_100000698_pt1 | contig 27399 bp, 23 predicted proteins | sample 322Cmetagenome_FD_202116 | JGI IMG/M metagenome (GOLD analysis project Ga0307408, IMG submission 202116) | Maize rhizosphere microbial communities from greenhouse at UC Davis, California, United States - 322HYB-C-3 | ecosystem: Host-associated > Plants > Roots > Rhizosphere > Soil | place...
AAGTCGGTATGTTTCATGTTGCCTCCTAGTCAGTTGGTTTAATTTAACCAGTTGAATGCTTCAGACTCAATTGAACCGCGAAAACACCCCTAAAAGACTCACCAAAAATCACTCTTGCAAGGAACGTCGCTATCTTCTTTCCATTCGGCGTTGTTGCGGCGCACATTACTTTTGCCAGAGGAGAGAATGCCTTTGCCCGATGTGAAAGGCGCAACATTTTTTTAAACATGGGCATAATAAGCAACACAGCCCACCCTGAACAACCATGTACCTGACCAGCGACGCACAAGTGCGCAATATCCTGATCGTGGATGATTCCGCGTTCGAACAGCGCATGCTCGTCGACTTGTTAAGCGAAATGCCCTACCGAGTGTCGGTAGCCTTCAATGGCGAGCAGGGCTATCAACTGGCGCTGTCAGGCCAGCCCGACCTGATCCTGCTGGACGTGCGGATGCCGAACATGGACGGGTATACCTGCTGCCGCCTGCTCAAGGCCAACCCGGCCACGCGCGATATCCCGATTATTTTCCTGAGCGGCACCGAGGCGGTGGAAGACCGCATCATGGGCCTGCAGCTTGGCGGCGTCGACTTCGTCAGCAAGCCGTTTACGCCGGGCGAACTGGCGGCACGCATCCATGTTCACCTGAATTTGATGAAGCGGCCCCCGGTGGAGGCAGCGGAAGCCGGGCCGATCGACACCGATTCGGTCATCGTCAACGCAGCCAAGCGCCTGATTTACGACAACCTGGCTGCCCTGCCCGGCCTGGCGGAAATTGCCGCCAGCGTGGGCACCTACCGCGAAAAGCTGAACCAGCTGTTCCGCACCCACACCGGCATGACCGTGTTTGCCTACATCCGCGAAGCGCGCATCCAGCGTGGCATGCACCTGCTGCGCGATACCGACATGGATGTCCAGGACATCGCGCTGCTGCTGGGGTTTGCCAATGCCGGCAATTTCGCTACCGCCTTCCGCGAGCGGATGGGCACCACCCCCAGCAGCTACCGCGCCTCCATCATCAAAACTTGTGATTGAGCCTGACTGAGGCGAAGCGTCCGCGCGGGTCGCCCTGAGTGAAGTCGAAGAAGGCGAACGAGCTATCCCACGAAGGCTTGCGGTCGAAAGCATTGGCCAGGACCAGGTTCACGCTGGTGGCAGCGCTGACCTTGTAGCCCACGTTCAGGTCCACGGTGGCAAACGGCTTCACGCGCTCGCCCGGACGGGTGGTCTGCTCGTAGCCGTCGACATAATTCCACGCGGCGTTGGTGGTCCACTGGCCCAGCTCCCAGGTGGCGCTGGTGGTGCCGCGCCATTTCGGGATGGAGCCGAAGTAGTTGGTGCCGGCGCCATTGGTCAGCGGCTCGCCGTTCGACAGCGGCTGCTCATACTTGAACACGCGGCTCAACTGCGCATTCAGGGTGACGTTGCCGTAGGCCGTCTTCGGCAGCTTGTAGCGCAGGTCCACGTCGATGCCGCTCACCCTGCGCTCGCCCTGGTTGGCGTACTGGCGATACAGGGTCAGGATGCGGCCCTGGTCGTCGCGCACCACCTTTTCAGGGCGGCTGCCTTCGTTGGCCAGGATGGTGTCGGTGCTTTCGGTGTCGATCACGCCCTTGGTGCGGATATGGTAGAAGTCCACGCCCACGCTGCTGTTGGCCGAAGGCGACACCACGAAGCCCAGGTTCAGGTTCTTCGAACGTTCGGGCGACAGTTCGGTATTGGCCACCGTGATATTGGTGACGCCGCGCGGCTGGCTCGGGGTGATCGGGTCTTTCGCATCGATCACCGAACCGTAGCTGACCGAGGTCGAATTGGTGATCTCCGGCAGCGACGGCGCGCGGAAGCCGCGCGACACGGTACCGCGCAGCAGCAGCCAGGGGGCAGCCTGGTAACGCACGCTGGCTTTCGGCGAGAAGGCGGAGCCGAAGTCGCTGTACTTGTCGGCGCGGCCGGCCAGGTTGACGGCCAGGTCTTTCAGCAGCGGCACGTTGAATTCGGCAAAGGCCGCCCTCACTTCGCGCTTGCCCTTGATAATGTTGATCGCAGGGCGCAGTTCGGTGCCCGACAGCACCGCTGTCGAGGTGTTGGAATTCATTTCTTCCTGGCGCCATTGGCCGCCAAAGGCGAAGCCCAGCGCGCCGGCCGGCAGCTCCAGCAATTCCTTCGATGCGCTGAAGTCGGCCACGGTCAGCGTCGATGCGGCAGGGCGCAGGGTCGACAGGCGCAGGCGGTTGCGTACCTCTTCGCTGTTCTTCGACTGGTCGGCAAAGTTGTAGCTGCCGTCCGCCAGCACCTTTTCGAACTCGTAGCGGTTGACGAAATTCTGCACGGTTTCCTTCAGCTTGCTGCCCGAACGGGCGATCGAAGCGTCGTATTCCCAGCCGCTCCTGACACCTTTGACGCCTGCCAGTGCGCGGTAGAAGTCCACCTTGTCCTGCTTCATGCGCGGGCCCAGGTCGAACAGCGTGGCGGTGAACGGCAGCGCGGTCGCTCCGGGGTTGTTAGGATGGCCTGCCGGCAGCGCCACTGTGATGTTGTCCAACGCCTGTTTGCTGTTGTTCCAGGCGCGCAAGCCGCTGCCCACGGTCAGCGGCGCGCCAAAAGTCTGCTCCGCCCAGGAATAGCCGTACAGGCCTTCTGCGTACAGTTCGGTGTCATCGTTCAGTTTCAAGGTGCCGCGCAGCGAGGTATGCACGCGCTCCACGCCCGGGATCAGGGTGCGGAATTCGGCCGGGTTGTAGGCCAGCACCTGGCCGGTCTTGCCCGGCGTGATATCGTCGTAGTTCTGCACCTGCAGCGGCCCCTGCACACCGCCCAGTTGTCTGGTCGCATCGGAAGTACCGTAGTAATTGGTCGGCGTCCACGCCAGCGCGCCATTGGCATAGCCGCGGAAATCGCTGCCGCGCAGGTAGGCCACGTCGGTCTGCTGCAGCTTCTCGCGCTTCAGTGCATCCAGCGAGAACACCACGGCCCAGCCTTTTTCATCGAGGCTGCCAAAGCCGGTCTGCAGCGAGGCGCTGCGCTCAAGCTGGCCGGTGCCCTCGGTGGACGAACCCATTTGCGCGCTCACTTCGGTGCCCTTGAATTCCTTGTACAGGATGATGTTGACCACACCGGCCACAGCATCCGATCCGTAGACGGAAGAGGCGCCGTCCTTCAGCACTTCGATGCGCTGCACCGCGGCCATTGGCAGCGAATTCAGGTCGACGAAGACCTCCTGCAGGTCCTGCGCCGTCGCGTAGGAAGACACGCGCTTGCCGTTCACCAGGATCAGGGTGTTCTTCTGCCCCAGGCCGCGCAGCGACAGGCCCGCCGTGCCGGCCGAGAAGCTGCCGGTGTACTGCTCGTTGTAGCTGTTGCCGCTGTTGGCGGAAATGGTGCGCAGGATATCGGCCACGGTGGTCTTGCCGGTGGCGGCCAGTTCTTTGGCCGTCAGCACCTGCACCGCGCTGGCGCCTTCTTTCTGGGCGGTGCGGATATTCGAACCGGTGACGACAACGCGCGCCAGTTCCTCTTCGGCGAAAGCAAATTGCGGGAATGCGGCGGCAATGGCCACGGTAATGCTCAATGGCTTGATCATGGGTCTTCCTTTTGGGTGTGCGACGCCCTCGCCCGCCGGGTTGGCGGATCGGGCAAAACTTACGGGGATGGAGTGCTTAGCAGCGGCACATGCACTGCGCCATGCAGAGCAGGTAGATGGTGTGGCGGCGGTGGACAGCTTGCGTTTTCATGCGGCAACTATAGCGCCGACCTTTCATTTCTGAAACTAATTAAATTTCACACCTATATGCAGTTTGAGTATATAGACAGCATTGTCTACATTTCGCCACAGCGAGGACAGCCAAGTATACAACTCTGTCTAGACAGGCTATTCTAGTTAAAACCTTAGAAGGAAATAAACATGACTACCATCCCGAAACCGACTCCTGCCGAGCTGGAACTGCTGCAGGCCATCTGGCCGCTCGGCCCGGCGACCGCCAAGCAGGTGCACGAAGCCATGCTGGCGGAGAAGCCGGAACTGGCCTACGGCGCCGTGCTGCGCCTGATGCAGATCATGCACGGCAAGGGCCTGTTGATCCGCGACGAGAGCCAGCGTTCCCATATCTATGCCGCCGCCGTGGCGCGCGAAGCAATGCAGGGCAATATGCTGCAGGACCTGCTGCAGCGCGCCTTCGCCGGCTCCGCCAAGGCGCTGGTGCTGGCGGCGCTGAAAAGCGGCATCTCAAAAAAAGAACGTGCCGAAATCGAGGAACTGCTGAAGCAGGAGGACAAGCCGAATGCATGACTTCATTCATGCCGCCGGCTGGGCCCTGATCCACTTCCTCTGGCAAGGCGCTCTGGTCGGCCTCGCAGCCGCTGCCCTGCTCTGGCTGATGCGCGGAGCCCGGCCAGGCACGCGCTATGCCGTGGCCTGCGCAGCCATGCTGGCCTGCCTGCTGTGGCCCGCTGTTGAATTTGCGGGCGCGCTGCAAACCACGCCGCGTTCGCTGCAAGCGCTGGTACTGGCAGGCGGCGACAGCAAGTTCGGGCAAAGCGAACTGCTCGCCAGCATCGACAGCCGTCTGCCCTTGCTGGTCGCTGCCTGGCTGGCCTGCGTCGGCGCGCTGGCACTGCGCAGCGCCTTCGGCCTGGCCTGGATCGCCCGCGCCCGCCGTACCGGCGGCCGCAATGAGCACTGGCAGCAACGCCTGTCGGGCCTCGCCAAGCGCCTTGGCATACGCCGTGAAGTCGGCCTGCGCATCATTGAAACGCTGGCCAGCCCGATTACTGCGGGCTGGTGGCGCCCCGTCGTGCTGGTGCCGGCCGCGCTGGTAGCGCGCATGCCGCCGGAACTGCTGGAAGCACTGCTCGCGCATGAACTGGCCCATGTGCGCCGCCACGACTTCCTGGTCAACCTGCTGCAGAACGCCGCCGAAATCCTGCTGTTCTACCATCCGGCCGTATGGTGGCTGTCGCGCCGCATCCGCCATGAGCGCGAACTGGTGGCCGACAGCATCGCAGCGCAACTGACCGGCGAGCCGCACCGCCTGGCATTGGCGCTGTCCGAACTGGAGAAGATGCAGTTCGCCTCGCAGCGCATGGCGCTGGCAGCCGACGGCGGCGACCTGATGCAACGCATCCGCCACCTGGTGCTGCCGCAACAGCAACACAGCAACTGGAAAGCCGCAGTGGCCGCGCTTGGCGTCGCCGCCGCATGCCTGACCGGCTACGCCAATGCCCGCGTCGACGCCGCCAGTGTACCTGCAGCGCGCACGCCCGCCGTAGTGGACTTCAAATCCTGCTCCAAGCCGCTCTGGCCCAGCGCAGACCTGCAAGCCGGGCATACCGGCACCGTGACCCTGTCGTTCAAGATCGACACAAGGGGCAACGTCGCCGGTTCGAAAGTGCTCGGCTCAAGCGGCCATCCGGGGCTGGACAAGGCGGCGCTGACCGGTATCGGCAAATGCCATTTCAAGCCGGCCAAGGTGCGCGGCAAGCCTGTCGAAACCTGGCAGCAAATGAAGTACGTATGGACCCTCGAATAAGGAGATAGAGCAATGGAACAGCTTTGCACGAAATACGTCTGGACCCAGGAGCCCGGCAAATGATGTCGAGATCCACCATCGCTGCATTTGCACTATGCTTGATGTCAGCCGCCTGCAGCGCCCAGGCATCCGGCATTGCGCTGCCGCAGCACCCGTTCGTCAGCACCAGCGGCAAGGCGCAACTGTGGATGCGGCCCGACTTCGGCGAAGTGAAGTTCGAAGCCGGCGCCCAGGACGCCAGTTCCGAAACCGCCGCAGCGCAATTGCAGGAATTGAGCGCCGGCGCGATGCAGCTGCTGGCCGAGCATGGCGTGCAGGAAGCCGACATCGAATCCTACGAGATCGAGAAGAAAACCGTCCCGCTTGGCGAGGGGCAAGCGCCGGCCTATTCCATGGGCCGCCTGTTCCATGCCCGCGTGCGCGACCTCGCACAATGGCCGGACCTGATCGCCAAGCTGGTGGAAATGGCCCACATCACCGGCATCAGCTCCACTTTCGACCGCGCCGATAGCGACGATATCAACACCCGGCTGATGGCGGCCGCCGCCGATGATGCGCGCAACAAGGGCAGTTCGCTGGCCAAAGCCTTCGGCCGCAAGCTTGGCCCGGTGGTTGCAGTCGCACGCGGCCCGCTTGCCCAGGTCGGGGCGCCGTTCATGGAGCAGCAGGCCGGCCGCGAAACGCGCGGTACCGCCCCGCAAACCGGCAAGTACAGCGTGCCGGATTCCATCGCCTATTCACAGACCGTGAATGCCATCTTCGTCCTGAAGTAAGCCACAACCCATGAAACTTCGGTTGATCGCCTGCGCGGCGATGGTCTTCGCACGCGCCTACGCCCAGGAAACCCCTCCCATAGTGCAGGTCAAAGCCAGCGCCGACCTGCAACGCCAGCGCGACACGGCATCGCGCACCACCATCACGCGCGCGGAAATCCTGAAGTTCGGCGACAACAACGCGCTCGACGTCGTGAAACGCCTGCCCGGCGTAACGGTTGGCGAAGGAGGCCCGCGCATGCGCGGCCTGGGCGCAGCTTACACGCAATTGCTGGTCAACGGCGACCGCCCACCGCCTGGTTTTTCGCTGGAGAACCTGGCGCCGGACATGATCGACAAGATCGAAGTGATGCGCTCCGCGATTGCCGAGCACAGCACGCAATCGGTAGCCGGAACCATCAACGTCGTCCTGCGCAAGACGGCCGACAAGCCGTCGCGGGAATGGCGTGCCAGTGCCACCTTGCCCGGCCATCTGCCATCGCGCAGCGCCAGCATTGGCCTGGCAGACAAGGGCGACACAGGCAGCCATACCTTTAACGCCAGCATGACCCAGGGGAATAACCACCGTCCCGAGCATGCCGAAGCGCTGTGGACAAGTCCGGAGGGTGCTGTCACCAGCCGGCGCGAAGAGGACGTATATAGCCGCAACCGCTTCATGTTCTTGAACGTCAACAGTCGCCTGAACTGGACGGCCTCGCCAGGCGAAACCCTGGGTTGGCAAACCTTCGCCAGCGTGGTTCGTTTCCACGCCGATCGCGGACTCGACGTGCGCCTGACCGGCGGCGCACTCCTGCCATTTTCCCGCTCCGGCTACAACCGCAGGGACGAAAACGAAAGCTTGCGCACCGAAGGCACCTGGTCGCGCCAATGGGGCGACGGCGGCCGAATCGAGTCGGCGCTCAGTCTAAGCGGCAACGCCGAACAGCGCGACCGCCATTCCAGCTATGACGCACTGGCCGGCAAGCGCACACTCGAGCGTCGCTACGATGTCGACGCAGGCAGCCGGCGCGGCGCGTGGACCGGCAAGGTCACCCTTCCGCCTGCGCGCGGCCACGCGCTTGGCCTCGGCTGGGATGCCTCCACCAGTAGCCAGCGCGAGCGGGAACAGCAGGACGAAACGGCAACTGACGCTACCGCCCCCGCGGACGATTTCGACCGTACATCGCGCACGCGCCTGCACAAGCTGGCAGCCTATCTGCAGGACGAGTGGGAGATCGGTGAAGGCTGGTCCTTGTATGCCGGCCTGCGCCGCGAGACCAGCGAGACGCTCAGCAGCGGTTCCGACATCAGCAAAGTTGTCACGCGCGCCGGCGTGACCAGCCCGATCCTGCAAGCATTATGGAAGCTCCCCGGCGAACAGCGCCGTCAGTTGCGCTTTGCCCTGGCACGCACCTACAAAGCCCCCACGCCGAACCAGCTGATGCCACGCCGCTTCCGAACCCTGGTCAATACCGAACTGGCACCCGATTCGTCCGGCAATCCTTCGCTCAGGCCGGAGTTGGCGCGGGGTCTTGACCTCGTCTTCGAATCTTATGGCGGCGGCGGCGCCCTGTTCTCGCTGTCGGCGGGCACCCGGCGGATCGCCGACGTGATTTTCAATGCTGTCGCGCTGCGGGACGGGCGCTGGGTCTCCATGCCAGCCAACTTCGGCCGTGCACGCACCGGCAGCGTGGAGCTGGAATGGAAAGGCCCCTTACGCGCGACGCCCTTGCGTTTCTCGTTCAGCGCCGGCCGCCACTGGTCCAGCGTGGAAGCTGTGCCGGGCCCCGACAACCGCCTGGCACGCCAGCCGCGGTGGACCGCGAACGCCGGTATCGAGCACCGCTCGGGAGCTTGGGGAGCTGGCGCCAACCTGGGCTATACCGCGACGGGCTGGGTCCGCATTACGGAGTCGCAATCGGTCTATAACGGTATCCAGCGAGACCTTGAAGGCTACTTGAGCTACCGCACTGCGGCCGGCAGCCAGTGGCGTCTCACCGCGGGCAACCTGCTGCGACAGGACTCGCTGGCGGCAAGCGTTTACACGAACAACAGCGGTCGCAAGGAAGACGCTGGAACAACTGGCAACGGCGCCTGGATACGCGCCAGCTATGAGCGCAAATTCTAGTGTCCCGTTGCGCGCTGGCGGCGCCAATGCCGCCATGCGACCAGGGCATTGATCCAGTAGGCCGCGTAGAGCGCGGCTGTCAGGTACAGGCCGCGGCTGGCGTACAGGGGAACGGAAATGGTATTCACCAGCAGCCATACCGGCCAGTTCTCGATGCGGCGCCCCATCAGCAGCACTTGCGCGATGATGGAGAACATCAGCACCGTCGAATCGACGAAGGGCGCGTAGGCATTGGTGTAGTGCTTCAGCATCAGGCCGTAGGCTGCGGTGGCGGCAATGCCCGCCAGCGCCATCTTCAGCAAGGTCGCAGCGCGCGTGGTGCGGATATGCAGTGCATGGCCATGGTCGCCGCGCAGCCACTGGCGCCATCCGATAACGCAGGTGGCGATGAAGAACAGCTGCAGCGCCACGTCGGCATACAGCTGCGAGTGATAGAACAGCACGGAAAACAGCGCGCAGCCGACCATGCCGGTCCACCAGGAATGGATATTGTTGCGTCCCGCCAGGAAGATCGAGACTGCCATGATCGCGTTTGCGGCAATTTCAAGCGGCTCGGCCATGTTCACTTTTCGCGGGCTATCGATAAGATGACCAGCAGGCCAGGCATGTCTTCTCCGCTTTCCTGGCGCAAGGTGCTCTGGGTGATTTCATCGATGATGAAACCGTGGCTGCGCGCCAGCGCCTCGACGCCCGCGCGCGAATGGGCATAGCGGCCGGAGGAACGCAGCACGAAATCTTCGGCGCCTTTATGCTGCTCCACCGAGAAGGCGAACCGTCCGCCGCCGCGCAGCGCCAGCCGCGCAACGGAAAATACCGGCTTCAGCTCGCCCACATAGACGAATACGTCTGCGGCGACGATGACATCGACGCTGGCCGGACGCACGCGCAAGTAGCTCACCATCTCGCCGCAATACAAGCCGTCGTACAGGCCGGTATCGCGGGCGCGGTCCAGCATGTGCGGCGACAGGTCGACGCCTTCCAGCAGGCAGGCCAGTGGCCGCAGCAGTGGGCCGCACAAGCCTGTGCCGCATCCGGCGTCCAGCACATCGAGCTCGCCCGGCGGCAAGTGGCGGCGCAGCGCCTCCACCAGCAGCGACGGCGTGCGGTAGCGCAGCACGTCGACCAGGTGGCGGTCGAAATTGCCGGCATACTGGTCGAACAGCGCTTTCACGTACGCTGACGGCGAGGCGCCCGGCGCCTGCCCGGCGCCCATGATGGCCAGCATGTAGCCGACGGTTTCGGCATCCGCGCCGAAGGAGAGCGCTGCCTGGTATGCCCGCACGGCCGCCTCACGACGCCCCATGGCGCGCAGGGTATTGGCCAGGCCAAGCTGGGCGCGTGCGTAGCGCGGGCGCACGGCCAGCGCGTCCTGGAAGCTTGCTAACGCTTCCTCGTGGTCCTGGGCGCGCAGCAGCAAGGCGCCGCGCGAGCACCATGCTTCCGCATACTCCGGCCGCAGGTGCAGCGCACGCTCAAAGCCTTCCAGCGCATCGGCCGGCTTGCCCAGCGCCAGCAGCGAGACGGCGGCTCCATGCAAGGCTTCCGGGTATTCGTGGCGCGCCCTCAGCGCTGCGCCAAAACTGTCGAGGGCCGCCTCGTGGCGGGCCAGCGACTGCAACCCCAGCGCACGGTTGCACAGGGCCTCCGCATTGTCGGGCGACAGGCGCAGCGCGGCATCATAGCTTTCCAGCGCGCGCTCGATTTTCCCCAGGTGGCGCAGCGCATTGCCGCGATTGGCCAGGGCGATCGCATAATCCGGCTGCAGGGCCAGCGCACGTTCAAAACTGGCCAGGGCCTCGTCATGGCGTCCCAGGTCCTGCAGCGCCACGCCGCGGTTGCAGTGGGCGATGGCGCGGCGGCTGTCGATGGCCAGCGCGCCCTCGATCAAGTCCAGCGCGCGCTGGGGCTCGCCCTGCTGGCGCGCCAGGGCGCCGCTCAAGTGCAGGGCATCGAAGTTCAGCGGTTGGGCGCGCAGCACCTCGTCGTAGATGGCTTGCGCGCGGCCCAACTCGCCTTGCTTGTGCAGTGCGACCGCTTGTTGCAGAAGGGCATGTATGTCGTTCATGGGCCGTATTACACCAAGCCGTCACGCGGGCGTCAAACGGCCGTCATATTGGGCCGGCAGAATGCGTGCACCTGGCGCTGCGGCGCCACTACCGGGGCCGGCGGTCGGGAAATATACCGGCACCACACTGACAAGCTTTCCTCTTTACAGCAACGCTGCCATCTGAAACACTGTCCCAGTGGATACTTTCGGATGCCTTCGGCCATGAGGCTGTTGCTTGCTGCACTGCTGATACACCTTGCCGGGCCTGCCGGGGCGTGCACCCTGCGCCTGGCGCCGGAAGAATGGCCTCCGTATTTTTATCACAATGACAAGGAAGTGCTGGGCGGCGTCGATTTCGAATTGCTGCAAGCCATACTCAAGCATGCCGGCTGCGGGCTGCAGCTGGAGAAGGAAATGCCGCCGGCGCGCCGCAATGTCCTGTTCCAGCAGGGCAAACTCGACCTGCTGATGGCCGCTTCCGCCACGGAAGAGCGGCGCGGCTTTGCCCGTTTCAGCCTGCCGTACCGGCAAGAGACGGTCGGCCTGTTCACCGTGCCCGAAAAGCTGGACAAATTGCGCCGCATCGACAGCTTCCAGGATATCGTCAACCGGCATGCCAGCCTGCTGGCGCCGCGCCTCGGCTATTACGGCGACGATTACGACCGCGCGCTGCCGCTGCTGAATGCCGAAGGACGGCGCAGTACCTTCGGCACCTTCGAACAAGGCATCAGGATGCTGGAGGCCGGGCGCGGTGACCTGATCATGGGAGACGCCAATGCCCTGCGCCACATCGCGCGGCTGCAGAATGTCCGGATCGTGCAGATTCCCTATGTCCCCTACCGCGCACCGGTGCACCTGATGCTGAACGCCGCCAGCACCACCCAGGCCCAGCTCACGCGCATCAACCAGGCAATCACCCAGCTTGAGCAAAACGGCGCCTTGGCCGCCATCCGTGCCCGCTACGGCATCAACTGATCACTTACTGAATTCCGCGTAGGCCGCAGGAATGTTGATGCCTTTGTGGACCCAGTCGTAAATGGCATAGCCTTTGAATGCCGGCAGGTCGGCGTGCGACTGCGCCTGTTCCAGCGTCATGCCCTTGGCATGGGCATCTTGCACGGCGGCTTTCAGCGCAGCCAGGTAGTCCAGGTGCCATTTCATCGCCTCCTTGCCGATCACGGGACCGTGTCCGGGCACGATGCGCGCGTCGGCAGGCAGGAAATTGTACAGGCGGGTCAGCGTATCCAGCGTATCCTGCACATGGCCGTCCAGCAGCCATGGCAGCGAGGGTTGGCCGGCAATCACGGGATTGCCGGTAAAGGCCACCTTGGCCTGCGGGTCCCACACCACCAGGTCGCCGCCGGTCTGCCCGAAGCCGAAGTCGATGATGTCGACCACCTTGCCGCCCAGGTCCAGCTGCACGCGGCTGTCCTTGGCCACCAGCACGTCGCCGGTACGCGGCTTGATCTTGTCGATGCCGCGCCCCTTGCCGAAGGCCCCTTCCATGAACTGCACGTCCTTGGCGAAATTGGCGTCAACGTATGCCTTGGCTGCGGCATGCTGGATCACGGTGGCCGATTTCGGCAGGTAGTAGTTGCCGTAGGAGTGGTCGCCGTGGTAGCTGGTATTGACGGCATAGCGCAGCACGCCATGGCGCTTTGCTTCCGCCATCACCTGCCGGTGCAGGCGCTCATTGATCATGGTGTCGACCACCAGGACGCCCTTGCTGCCGCTCAGGATGCCGGAGGTGGTGGCAAGCGGCACGCCATCGGCAGCCCTGGCCGCGTCGGCCGGCACCATGGCGTACACGCCTTCCGCCAGTTTCCGCACCTTCAATTCAACCTTGTTGGCGTCCCAGACCGGCTCACCGGCCTGGGCAGCCCCGGCAGCCAGCAACAATGCAGCGACCGTCATCCCGATTTTCATGTTTCTCTCCTGTGAAGGTTTTATACTGGCCCCCATCATAGGCGCATGCCTGGCGGCCGGGGGCCTCGCGCTGAGCACACAGAAACCACGGGAGGAGAACAATGCAGGACCGCTATGAAGACTTGAAGACGTTTGTAGCGGTCGTGGAAGCGGAGGGATTTTCCGGGGCAGCGATGCGCCTTGGCGTGGTCAAGTCTGCAGTCAGCCGGCGCATCAGCGAACTGGAAGACCGCCTCGGCACCCAGCTCCTGGTGCGCTCCACCCGCAGCATGAGCGTCACCGAGGCCGGCGCCCTGCTCTACGAACGCGCCTTGCGCCTGCTGGATGACCTTCACGATGCCGAGGCGGAGGTTGCATCAGGCAGTGCCGCCCTGCGCGGCAAGCTGCGTGTGGCGGGACCGATGTCCTTCGGCGTGATGTGCCTGGCGCCGCTGGCGGCGGAATTCGCGGCGCAGCATCCCGAGCTTGCCGTCGAGCTGGACTTGAACGACCGCATCGTCAACATCGTCAACGAGGGCTTCGACCTGGCGATCCGGATTTCGCGCCTGAAGGATTCCAGCCTGGTGGCGCGCAGTATCGCCTCGATCGAACACACCGCGTGCGCCAGCCCGGCATACCTGGCCGAACACGGCGTACCCCGCACGCCGCACGACCTGGCGTCGCACCGCGGCCTGGCCTACAGCAACCTGGATGACGGCGCATACTGGTCTTTCCGCGATCCCGGCAATGGCACGCCATTCAGTGTCGACGTGCGCTCGACGTTCCGCGTCAATAACGGCGCCGCCCTGCGCGAAGCTGCGGTGCAGGGGCACGGCATCGCCTACCTGCCGCATTTCATCGTTGCACAGGCGATCGCGCGCGGCGAGCTGCGCCCTTTGCTGGAAGACTGGCGCAAGGCCCCCGTGGAGGCTTATGCCGTCTACCCGACGCGGCGCAACCTTCCGCTGCGGGTGCGCGCTTTCATCGACTTCCTGGTGGCACGCTACGCAGGAAATCCTGCACTTCTTCATACAGTTTGAAGCGGGCGGCTTCGAGATGCATGACGTGGGTCCCACGCGGAACGACTGCAAGGCGAGCGTCCCCGATCGCCGCCAGCAGGCCGCGATAGTCGGCATCGCTGGGCCATGCGTCCCATTCGCCGCGTACCAGGAGGACCGGCATTTCCAGCCGCGCCGGATCGTAGTAGCCGCGGCCCTGCTGCAGGTCCGCCAGGTCGGCACTCGGGCCGGCCGGAAAACGTACCGCGCCGTCAAGACGCGCGTCCGATGCCAGCCATTGCGCACCCCAGCGCGTGAAGACATCGGCGTGCAGCAGCGCAGGTTCCCGGGGCGGACGCAAGCCGTCCATGGCGGCGATGCGCCGGGCCGGCGTCAGCTCTTCATAGGCATTGGCAGAAGTCGCCGGCGCGTCCGCCAGCGGCCGCGCCGCACGCGGCGTGACCGCTGCAAACAGCACCAGCTTCGCCACCTTGGACGAATGGTCCTGCGCATAGCGCGCGGCCACTGAGCCGCCCCAGGAATGCCCGACCAGCAGCACTTGTTTCCCCCCGCTCCTGCGCAGGATGGCATCCACCGCATTGCCCACATCCTGCGCCACCTCGCGGGCACGGCCGGGCGGCGGCGGCGCATCGGCGGGGTAGCGATCCGACAGGCCGTAGCCGGGGAAGTCGAGCGCGTACACGTCGTAGCCGCGTGCCGCCATCCAGTCCATCCAGGACTGGCCGTCCATCCTGAAATCGAAAGACAGTCCAGAAGGGAAGGAGGAGCCGTGCACGAACAGCACGGGCGGCGCGCCATTGGCACGGTCGGGCGCTGTATGGCGCACGCGCGCCACCAGGGCTGGCTGGTGGCTGGGAATATCGATTACGTCGTAGGCTGGCATGTCTGGCTCGCGCAAAAGCCATCATGCTAGCCGCCGCACCATCGCAACAATTCGCCCGGGAGCGAAGGATGGATGCATGCAAACCTGTTACTTCAGCACATAGCTTGCCAGGACCGCCTGCACCTCGTAAATGCTCAGGCGCTTGTTGAATTTCTGCGTAAACGGTTCAGCGGTGCTGGAGATCCAGATCTTCAATTCCGCGTCGAGGTCCAGCGTGCCGCCGGTCTCGATGCTGAAATGCGTCACGCTCTTGTAAGGGATCGAGTGATACTCCTTCTTGCTGCCCGTGACACCCTGGATATTCACCACGACCAGGCGCTTGTCGGTGAACACGAAATAGTCGCGTATCAGCTGGTAGGCGTGTTCCACCCGCTCATTCGGTGCCAGGACTTTCGCAAAGTCTTCGCGCAAGTCCGCGACATCGATCTTGGACGCGTTGCCCAGCATGCCGTCAAGGATTCCCACTTCAAACCTCCGTCTCAATGTTCAAAGTGGGAATCTACCACGTTACAGGCGGCAGCTCGCTACCGGAGTGGGCTCCACCACAAAGCTGTAATGGGCGGTGTAATCACCCTGGATCGGCTGCGTGCCGGAGGCGCCGGCATTGGGGCCGATGATATAGGTCTGCGCCTTGGGTATGCCGCCGTCGGCGTAGGCCGAGATATCGGTGGTCGCATTGCCGTAGGCACGCACAATGTTCAGGCCGACTGTGTTGCGCAGGTAGCGCACGTATTCGGTCTTGAACTGTTGCGTATTGGGCGGGATCGGCCCGTCGCCGTAGGGGTTGGAATGGTAGTGCCATTGCCCCATGTTCTGGATCTTCAGCCACTCCAGGCCATCCTTCGTCACCCAGTAAGGCCGGGCCGTCAGGAAGATGACCTGGTAGCCCTTCTGGCGGTAGGCATTCACAACCTGCGGCGCATAGGAGTATGCCGTTGCGGTCTTGACGCCGACGTAGTCGGCATAGGCTTCGAAATCGTTGATCGTCAGCGTGCCGTCTATGTCGAACAGCACCGCATCGCGGCTCGGATCGACCACGCTCAGGTGGCCGCTGGTGCTGCTCAAATCGCCCTCCACCACGAAACGCACCACGTAGTCGCCGACCGGCCGCACGCCGAGCGGCACATTGACCTTGCCGTCGCTATCGGTAATGAAGCTTCCCAGGTACTGCCACTGCTGCATGCCGGTGCCGTACAGGTAGGCGTGCACCTTCTCGCCCTCCAGGTCCTTATGCAGGACGGCGTCGTAATCGAACTTCCCGGTGATCGCCGCCGCCTGGCCGGCCTTGACGATGACATCGTGCGCCATATGCCATGGCTTGTACAGGCCGGCCAGGATGGTGTTGCCGAAGTTGGCAAAGCCCTTGCGCGCAGGCCCCGCTAGCGCCGGCGGGCTGGCGGCGGTCACGTAGTCGGGGCAGGCAGCCACCGCGGGCAAAGCGGAAAAGGCGCACGCGATCACAATCGCGCAGCGAAAGGCTTTCAGCATCTGTTCCTCCATCAAGTGGTTTAAACAGGCAAAACTAGCAGGACTCTGCTACAAGTAAATGACCGCACGAGCCAAAATCTTAGAGGTGTGCCTCCATCGTGCGATCGCCTTTCGTGGAGTAAGTTTGCCGGTTCAGGACACTCACTTTTCGGAGGCAGAATGAAGCTGGCAGGCGTCATCGTTTCTCTCCTGTTCGGGATGCAGGCGGCGCATGCTGCCGATCTTGGCGTGGGCATCCGGACCCAATACGACGTGGCGATGGATACGCCGCTCAATCGCGTCCAGGTGCTGGGCGCGCATAATGCCTGGAACGACAGCGGCGCGACCTGGGCCAACCAGCGCTGGCCGATGAACCAGCTGCTCAACTCCGGCATCCGCAACATCGACCTTGACCTTCACATGAGCAATGGCGAGGTGCAGCTGTGCCACCAGGATTGCTCGGCAATCTACGGCGCCCCCGACAACTATCCCAACGAGCTGTGGAAGATTCGCAACTGGCTGGACGCCAATCCGAAGGCGATTGTCTTCGTCGACCTGGAAGACCGCGCCAACAACCAGGCCGGCGTGGTGGGCCCGCTGGCTTCGGTGTTCGGCAGCCTGCTCTACAAACCCTCCGACAAGCCTGCCGGCCGCTGGGAATCGCCGCGCGAGATGATCGCCCGCGGCAAGCGCGTAATCGTCAAGTCGGCCAACAATACCTATGACGGCGCCGCGATCTGGCAGGGTCCCCTGTTCGCCACCGGCGCCGCGGGCGGCTGGAACAGCCGCCAGGTCAAATTCGTCAACACCGCCAGCTGCACGGTGGACGGCGTTCCGGTCGAGCAGGACAAGATTTACGCGGTTTCCGACGCCAAGCTTGGCAAGGACGTGCTGCCTGATTCCTGGGTCGACGAAACCGGCACCATCGACGCCACCAACATTCCGGCCCTGATGCGCTGCGGCGTGGACAACGTCGATGCGGACCGCTGGGACGAAGGGATGATCGCTTCCGCCATCTGGTCCTGGGCCGATGGCGAGCCCAATGACTACAATAACGAAGATTGCGCGCAGATGCGGGGCGATGGCCGCTGGAACGATGCCGCCTGCACCGCTGCCCTGCGCTTCGCCTGCCAGAACAAGGCGCAACCCGACGACTGGCGCGTTACGGCAGCTGCCGGCGCCTGGCAAGGCGGCAGGCAAGCCTGCAGTACAGCCTTCGGTGGCGGCTTCGCATTTTCCGTGCCCGCCAATGCCTACATGAACGAACGCCTGCGCCTGGCCGCCGGCGCCAATCCCGTCTGGCTCAATTACTCGGACCAGGCGGAAGAAGGCAAATGGGAAAAATATGACGATGCACCGACGCGCTGGGATACCGGCGCCTACGGCAACAATGAAGACCGCGCCCAAACCCTGCGTCTTCCCGGCGCCGGCGCGGTGCGCGTCAATATCATTGGTTCGCTTGGCGCCGGTGACGTGCTGCGCATTTACGACAGCAACCGCCGCCTGCTGCAAAGCTTCAGCGGGACGCTCGCCCACTCCCTGGTCGTGGCCGACAACGCCGTCATCGCGCAACTGGTGTCGGACGGCGCCGGCACTTCCGGCGGCGCCAGCGTCGGCATCGAGGCGCTTGCCACCTCCTGGAGCAGCGGGGCCTACGGCAACAATGAAGACCGCTCGCAATGGCTGACCATTCCAGGCGCCGCCGCGCTGAAGGTCTACATCAACGGCAGCACCGACGCGAACCGGGACTTCCTCCACGTTTATGACCGTAGCGGCGCGCTGGTGAAATCGCTGTCGGGCGCCATTGCCGCCAGCTTCATGGTCAGCGGCGACAGCGCGCGTATCCGTCTCGTATCGGACGGTTCAATCACCGGCGCGGGCGTGAGCGCCAGCGTCAAGCCGGGCGGCGCCTACGTGTTCCGCAAGCTGGTCGACGGCCGCGGCAAGTGCATGGACATCGAGGGCAACAATATGTCCAACGGCACGCCGGTCCATCACTGGGCCTGCCAGGGCCAGGTCACGCAACTGTGGTACCAGGACCCTGACGGCCTGCTGCGCAGCAAGAACAATCCCGACAAATGCGTCGACGTCTACGCCTTCGGCACCGGCAATGGCGCCAAGCTGGTGGTCTGGGACTGCAACGACAGGGCCAACCAGCGCTTTTCCTGGTCCGGCCAGACCCTGCGTCCGGCGCATGCTCCTGGCAAGGCGGTCGACGTCAAGGACGCCTGGTGGGGTTCATTCGACGGCCAGGACCTGCACCTGTGGGACTACCAGGAAAGCTGGGGCCAGACCTGGCACTGGGAGTGACGGGAAGGCGAACCAGCCAGCCTGCAGGCCCTCCTCCGCCATGCGCTCGAGGTCGACGATCGGCGCAAAGCGCCGGAGCCGGCCTTGCGCCTCCGACGCATAACGATGCGCGAAATCCTCGCGCGCCGCTTGCGTCCGCAAGTAATAGCTGTCGTCGGTGCGCAGCCAGTAGTCGACGTGGTGGCCCAGTTCGTGCAGCAAGGTGCGAAACAGGACGGTATTGCGCAGGCTGTCCGGCGTCGGGCGGAATTCGAAACCGCGCCGGGTGCTGACAATTTCGTGGCCGTCTTCGCGCAGGCGCGCCAGTTCGCGCGCACGCTCCGGATCGATGCGCTTGCCCCAGCGGTAAGGCAGCAGCGAACGCGCCTCCAGGACAATGGCGGGGCCGTTGAAGCCGTTACCTTCGAAATTCCAGATGGCGCGTCCCCAGACCGGCGCATGCAACTCCTGCTTGCGCGTCGGCTGGCGCAGTACGACAAGCCCCACCAGGTCCGCATGCGCCGCAGGCACCTGCGCCAGCACTGCCACGATATCGTCGACCGTGCAAGGGTAGGCGAAGCCCGGCCTTGGCGGCTCGATCAGGAACACCAGCTCGCGCTCGCCTGCCAGGCGCCGCACGATCGCCGGTCTCTCGAGTTGTTCGAAATAGGCGGTGGCGCGATTGCGCAGGAAAGGAATGTCGAAATCGTTCTCGCGCCCCAGGCCATTGGCCTTGGTGCCGGCATTGCGGTTGCGCCGCGTCGGCTTCCAGCCCGGCCTCATGCGACCTTCCTTTCGTTTGCGAGGAAATCGGTCGCCGCGTAGGCGGCCATCGGCCGGGAGAAATAATAGCCTTGCAGGAAATGGCATCCCAGCTTGCGCAACTGCGCGGCCTGGCTTGCATCTTCCACGCCTTCGGCCACCAGTTCGAGGCCGAGATTGCGCGCCAGTCCAACCGCGGTGGCGCAGATCTCCTGGTCTTTGGCGGACTTGCCGATATCGCGCACGAAGCTGCGGTCAAGCTTGAAGGCATGCACCGGCAGCAGTTTCAGGTAGCCGAGCGAGGAATAGCCGGTGCCGAAATCGTCGATCGACAAGCGTACTCCCAGGCTGCGCAAGGCCTCCAGCCTTTCGATGGAGCGTTGCGGATCCTGCATCAGCACCGATTCCGTGATCTCGAGTTCCAGGTCGGCGCCCTGCAGGCCGGCACGCTGCAGTGCCGCCTGCACGGTGTCGCCAAGGCCGGACAGCAGCAACTGCTGCGCCGACAGGTTGACTGCCACGCGCACATCAGTGAAACCGTTTTCACGCCAGCTTGCCAATTGCCGGCAGGCGGCATCGATCACCCACGAGCCGATGGCGGAGATAGCGCCGGTGGCTTCGGCCAGCGGAATGAATTTATCCGGCATCACCAGGCCTTGCACAGGATGCTGCCAGCGGATCAACGCTTCCATGCACACTACGCGCCCGGATTCTGCGCAAACCTGCGGCTGGTAGTGCAGGATGAACTGTTCTTTTTCCATCGCTTCCTTCAACGCGTTTTCCAACCCGATGCGTTCACTCAGCGACTGCTGCAGCGAAGGATGGAACACGCGCAGGTTGCCCGGCCCTGCATCGCGGGCCTGGTGCAGGGCCAAGGCCGCCGATGCCAGCAGGTCTTCCGCCGACGAAGCATGGTCGGGATAGACCGCCACGCCGGCGCTGAAGGACATGTTCAATACCGTTCCCGGAATGGCGAACGGCGGCTTGACCGCGGCCAGTATCGCCTCCATTTCATGCTCGATGCCGGCCCAGGTCTTGTGGCCCGCCATGCCGACCACGAAACGCGCGCTGCCCAGGCGGGCTACCAGGCTGCCTTCGCCGCAATGCTGCCGCAGCCGCTGCGCCACTTCGACCAGCAACTGGTTGCCGGCTTCATAGCCGCGCGTGCCGTTGATGATTGCGAGCCGGTCCAGGTCAAGCAGCAGCACGCCCATCCTGGTCAGGTTCGATTCGCTCTGGACGAACATGGCATGTAGCTTTTCCAGCGCCCCCAGGCGGTTCGGCAAGCGCGTCAGCGCGTCGTTGGTCAACGCATGTTCAAAGCGCAGGCTGGCGCGCTTATGGCTCTCCACTTCGCGTTCCAGCGCAGCGCTGATGCGGAGCTTTTCCGTCATGCGCTGGGTTGCTTCACGCCGTACCAGCAGCAGGTAGGAAGCAGCCAGGAACAGGAAGCCGAAGCCGCTCAGGTAAGGCAGCTCCAGCCAGCCCGCGTCGCTGGCGCCGCCAAGAGCGGTGGTGACGATGATCAGCGCCACCGAGATCCATACCAGGCGGTTTGAAAAACGCGCTCGCTGGCGCCGGACGCGGATGCAGAAGGTGGCGGCGTATGCCGCGGCGCCGATCGACAGCAGGCGGTTGACGGCATAGGCCGGGGTGGTTTCGCCAGCCAGCAGGAAGGCACGCTCCCCCCACCACAGTTCAACGGGCACTTCGGATTTGAGTCCGGAAAAGCGGTAGCCCAACGGCGCCGCCAGGTTATCCGCCACCAGCAGGGCCGTCACACAAGCCACGCCGTACGACAGGCGAAACGCCCATTTGCGCTCATCGAGCGAAGCAAGCAGGTACCAGATCTGCGGCAGCAGCAGGAGCGAGAAGAGGTTGACCCATTTATGGGCTGCAATGGCTGCGGCCAGACCCGGCGCCAGTTGCTGCCGGACGTTGCAAAGCTGGAACAGCGCAAACGTCAGGCAGATCGCCGCGAAGGTCCAGCAAGCCCGCACATAAGTGCTGCTGCGCGCCAGCAGGGCCGCCTGGAATGCACACATTGCTAGCGCTCCCACGGAGACCAGGTAGAGCGAAGCAAGGGGATTATCCATACCGTCCTCAGTTTTCTTTTTGGCAATTCGCGTTATTTTATTATAAACACGGAACTACGCGCGTACTGGGTTGGTTTTATACAGGATCTGCTGCTGAGTTGTTTATAAAAAGTGTCATCAGGCCGCAGCCGCCACCTGCTCCATCAGGAAGTTGGTGGCCGCGTGCGCCGGAAGCGGGCGCGCAAAGTAATAGCCTTGCAGCAGGTTGCAGCCCAACTCGCGCAGCTGCTCCGCCTGCACCGAGTCCTCCACGCCTTCGGCCACGATTTCGAGGCCGAGGTTGCGCGCCAGGCCGACCGCGGTGGCGCAGATTTCGAGATCCTTCTCGCTGGTGCCGATATCGCGCACAAAACTGCGATCGAGTTTGAAGGAATGCACCGGCAGCATTTTCAGGTAACCGAGCGAGGAATAGCCGGTGCCGAAATCGTCGATCGACAGGCGCACGCCCAGATCGCGCAAGGATTCAAGTTTCTCAATGGAGCGCTGCGGATCCTGCATCAGGACCGATTCCGTGATTTCGAGTTCAAGGTCCGCCCCCATCAGGCCGGCACGCCGCAAAGCCGCCTGCACATTGTCGCCAAGGTCGCTTAGCAGTAGCTGCTGCGCCGACAGGTTCACCGCCATCTTTACCTCGTGGAAGCCCAGCGCCCGCCAATCCTGCAGCTGCTGGCAGGCACTTTCGATCACCCACGATCCGATCGCCGCAATCGTGCCTGTCGCCTCGGCCAGCGGAATGAATTTGTCCGGCATCACCAGGCCCAGTTCCGGGTGCTGCCAGCGGATCAGCGCCTCCATGCCCAGCACGCGCTCGGTCACCGCGCAAACCTGCGGCTGGTAGTGCAGGAACAACTCGCCGTTCTCCAGCGCTTCCTTCAGTTCGTTCTCAAGGCCGATGCGTTCACTTAGCGATTGCTGCAGCGAAGGATGGAACACGCGCAGGTTACCCGGCCCCAGGTCGCGCGCCTCGTGCAGCGCCAGGCCCGCAGAAGACAGCAAATCCTCCGCCGAATTGGCATGGTCCGGATAGATTGCCACGCCGGCGCTGAACGTCATGTTCAATACGGTGTCCGCCACGGTGAATGGCGGCTTGATCGCCGCCAGCACGCCCTCGACTTCGCGCTCGATGCCGGCCAGCGTCTTGTGGCCCGCGATGCCAACCGCAAAGCGCGCGCTGCCAAGCCTTGCCACCAGCCTGCGCTTGCCGCAGTGGTCGCGCAGCCGCTGCGCCACTTCGATCAACACCTGGTTGCCCGTTTCGTAGCCTCGCGTACCGTTGATGATCGCCAGCCGGTCCAGGTCAAGCAGCAGTACCGCAGTCCTGGTCAGGCTCGATTCGCTCCAGGCGAACATGGTGCGCAGCTTGTCCAGCGCGCCTTCGCGGTTCGGCAAACGAGTCAGTTCATCATTGGTCAGGGCGCGTTCGATGCGCCTGCTGGACAGCTTGTGGTTTTCCAGCTCGCGCTCCAGCGCGGCGCTGATACGCGCCTTCTCGGTCAGGCGCTGGGTCGCTTCGCGCCTGACCAGCAGCAGGTAGGATGCGGCGAGGAACAGGAAACCGAATCCGCTCAGGTACGGCATGCGCAGCATGCCCGTATCGGTTGCGCCGCCCAGAGCGGTCGTCGCCACCACCAGCGCGGCGGAACTCCACACCAGGCGGTTGGAAAAGCGTGCCTTCTGGCGTTGCACGCGGACGCAGTAAACAACGGCAAATGCCGCCGCGCCCAGCGACAGCAGGCGGCTGACCGCATAGGCGGCGGTCGTTTCGCCGAACAGCAGGAAAGCCTGCCCGCCCCACAGCAGCTCCGTGGGTGCATCGGTCTCCAATGCGGAAAAGCGGTAGCCGTAGGTCATCAGGAAATTGTCCACCGCCAGCACGGCAGAAATGAAGGCGATGCCATAGGTAAGGCGGTACGCAAGGCGGCTTGGGTCGAGCGAGGCCACCAGGTAGCAGAATTGCGGCGCCAGCAGCAGCGAGAAGAAGTTGACCCACTTATGCGCCACAATCGCTTCTTCCAGCCCGGGCGCCAGCTGTTGCTGCACGTTGGCGTACTGGAAGCAGGAAAAAGTCAGGCAGATGACCGCAAAGGCCCAGCACGCACGCCCATACGAGCTGTTGCGCGCCATCAGCGCGGACTGGAACGCAGACATTGCCAGCGCACCTGCGGAGATCAGGTAAAGCGAAGCAATGTGCGTATTCATATGACCCCGTCTTTACTGTTTTCAAAGGCGATTACCTCGTCGCCTGGCTGCGCCTCGCAGCCTGCGCCCATCGGTTCCCATCCACGACGGATCACGACGTGGCTCGGGTTGTAGCAAAGCTCAATGCGACGCGCCTGCGGCGCTTCGCGCTGGACAAAATGCTCAATCGACGAGGGCATGCTGACGCGCATTGTTTGCGCGCGCAGGTCTTCGTCGGGGTGGTCCAGCACATGCACCAGCGGTACGAAATGTGCGGCAATTACCAGCGTGCGGCCAACGTTCACCGGCTCCGCTTCGTATCCGCGTTCACGCAGCCAGCGCTGGGCATCTTCGCGCCGCGGCGCGGATGCTCCCCAGGCGCTTGCAATCAGTTCCACCAGCCACTGGTTGCAGTTCTGGTAGCGCGTGCTGAAAGCGTACGCGTTGGCGCTGTATTCGCCGGCCAGCAGCGACAGCGGGGTCTGTGCGTCCAGCGCAGCCGCTTGCAGCGTTCTGGCTTGCTCTTCCGGCAGCAGCACCAGCGACAGGTGGCCTTGCGAAGGCTCTTCCGCGCCGAGCACGAAGCCGGCCATGCCCTGGTCGAAGATGCGCGGACGCTTTTCGTCGCAAGCGTAGTAAAGCTGGCGCACCGACCACGGGCTGTTCGGGCTGGCTTTCAGTGCCAGGCCGGCGTGCGAATAACGCAGGCCGAGGCGCGCCAGGTCCAGGCCAGCGCGCGACACCACGGCGGCTGTCGCGCCGGAACGTTCCAGTTCATCCTTCACCACGGCTGCAAAACGCAGCACGTGGTCCTGCGCCGCCGCCGAAATCTTCGCCGGACGGTCGCAGAACATCATTCCCCCCGCCTGCGCTGCGGCATTCCAGCCCAGCGCAAGGCAGGCGGCGATCAGATGGCGTGCGAGCGCAGTTCGCGTTGCCATGCGTCGTCGAGGGCCAGGAAGAAGGCCTGGCGCGTGTCGGCGTAAGCGAACTCGTAGCCATATGGACGCTCGCTGACCTGAACCAGCGCGCCGGCCGGCAGTGCTCGTTCAGCCAGGGCGGCTTTCGGCAGGGTCAGGAAGAATTCATTGCCCTGCCCTTGCAGTTTCAGGCGGGTGGCGCCCGGCTTGCCTGCTGCTTCGGCTACTTCGATGACACGGTACTGGCCAGCGGCCACTTTCTTGTCGTCGCCGCTGGAGCTCTTGCTGGAACCGCCGATGGAGTCGGACACGCTACCGGAGGAAGCGGAACCTGCGCTCGAAGCGGACGAAGTAAAGCTATCGGCTTGGGCAGGAATGGCAAAAGCGGCGGCCAGCGCGGACAGGGCCGCGGCGCGACGCAGGAAATGCATGGACATTGATGGATTCTCCGGTTGAAAAATTCGCTTGCATTATACGCGTCACCGCAGGCTGTACGACACGACTTTGGAGTTGCTGCCATAATACTTCTTTGTTTTTTTGGCAATCTACAGAGGCATGTCGAAACCTGTATCCCCGGTCGCCATCGACCTACTCACCAAACAACTTGCCCATGAAATCCGTGAACAGCGCAAGATGGTCGCCTTGCGCCTGCACAGTGCATTCCTGTACATGGTCGAAGCACTGGAGTCCTATCGCAAGCATTGGCAGGAGGCGGGCCCGGTCACCTACCAGGCCGCAGCGGAAGTGGGCTGGAATCCGCCGGCGGCAAAATGGCTCCGCTCACGGCCCATCGTGTTTGACGCGGGGTTGTGGAGCGACTTTTCCCGCAGCTTGCGCATGCATGCCGTTCCGGGCGACGTGACACAGTCCGACCAGGCGGACGAATGGGTCTGGTGGAAAGAGTCGATGCAGAACGTACCCGACACCAGTGGCCTCAAGCTGCGGCCCGGCCGCGAACGCCGCGCCGCCTCGCATGACTTCACCCACGGGATCACGGGCAACGACGCAGCATTTGCCGCAGCATTGCAGGAACACCGCAGCGCCGTCTTTTCCCTTTCAACCCTGATCGCCAATGGCGACAAGGCCGGCATCTACGACTTCCTCGAGCGCGTGCTGCCGGCAATCTGGCCGGAATTGGCAGAAGCCATCCTCGCATCGCAAGACCGGCAACTGATCGACGACCTGCTCGACGAACATGAGAGCATGCTCGCATGGCTGGCCCATATGGAGATCGTGTTCGACGCCATTCCGCCCGCCATGTACGCCTATATCGCGGGGGCCGGGGGCGGCACGCTGATGCTGGAACTTCGCTTGCTGCTGCCCTTGCTGCTGCTTTGCACCGGGCGGGTGGTCGACAACATCGTCGTCGAGATCGGCGAACGTCTCGAGTCCTCGTTGCCGGACGGGCACGACGGCCTGGCATTTGACTGGGCGCCCGAAGTTTTCACCGAGTCGCTGGTCCAGTTCACGCGCGCTGCAGATGAAGTGCACCAGATTGGCGCGCTGCGGGCCGAAGGACGGGAAGATGAACTGGGGATGCCGCTCGTTACGCGCTCCGGCCTGGCAACGCTGAAAGCGGCCATCCACGAAGACAAATCATGCCGCCGCTGCGGCAGCCTAGATCACCGGACGTCAGGTCCCCACGCCGGTACGGTCGATTACGAATAACGGGTACACCATGACCAACTTTGAGAAAGAATATTACTTCATCAAGCGGGGCCGCAGCGACTCCCTGCCAACGCCGCGTCCCTTCCATGAAACGGAAGAACTTGAATACGAAACCAGGCCCTTGCCGCCCGGCGCTCCCCCGCTGGCCTTCTACAATATTTCCAGGCAGTGGGCTCGGCGGCAGGGCCACCCATCGCTGGCGGTGCCGCCGGACGTGATGTTCGAATTCGATAACCTGCTGGTGCGCAAGCCGGTACGGGACGCATTGCTGGGACAAGGTGTCAGCCGCATCTTCACGCACCCGGCGCAGTACGTCCATGACGACAAGACGCTGCACGACTACTGGTACGTAGGATTCACCGCAAAATTCGCTTGCCTGGACTGGGAACTATCGGAGATCCTGGGTGATGACGAGGACCATGATGAGGCCGAACAGGGGGCATGCTCCGGCACTCCCGACGTCACGACCTTCCGTTTCAATACGCAGCTAATGGCACGCACGCCAATCAACGAGCGCCTGCTCTTCGTCATCGATGGTTGTTTCTCGCCCGGCGTCGTATGCCACAAAAGCCTGCTGCCGCTGTTCCATGGCTTCGAGAACTGCGGCACGCGCGCAACTTTGGTGGAAGACTACTAGTCAGACGGTGCGTGGATAAGTGAACGCTACGAAATGCACCAGGTTTAGCAGGAAATGGGCCGCAATCGGAATCTCGATGCGCTTGGTCCTCGAATACAGCAGCGCGTAACCCAGGCCGGCCAGGCTGGCGAGCATGCCAAACTGCCAGCCGCCGCCGAGGTGCGCAGCGCCAAACAGCAGGCCGGAGACTGCTACAGCCATGGTTTCGCCGTAACGTGCGAGCTGTTCCTGGATCACGCCACGGAAGAAGGCCTCCTCCGCTACGCAGACAAACAGCAGGTTAACGACGGCGAACAGCGGCAGGAACGGCGACAGCTTGAAGTCCGGCTGCACGAAGCCAATTGCCCAGCCAAGACCCAAGACGCCGCACAATAGTGCTGCCAGCACCAACGCCTGCGATTTGAACGCTGCGGAAAAATCCCGCCAAGTGCTGGCCCGTCGACAAAGGAAGACCATCAGAACCAGCCCGACTACGCCTTTGTCGAAATTCGCGTACATGGTAAATGGCGCCGAATGGGCTGAAAGCCGGACATCCTTCAACAACAGCGGATTGTCATAGCCCGGAACAAGGTGCATTGCCAGCGCCAGTGACAGCAGGAGCGCCGACAAGGTAGACAGCACGCGCAAAGCGTGCCTGTCGTGGCGGTTTGCCATCCACGTGAAAACCAATAAAGCCCCGATACTGGCCAGGGCGCTCGCGCGCAACACACCTGCCGCGAAGCCAGCTCCGACCGCAAGCAACAGCAGGAGCAGCCAGAGGTGGCCCAGGAAGGCTGGGCGCTTCTCCTGCGCGGACGCAAGGCCAGTGCTTACAATCGAAAGACCCAGCAAGCCGAAAGGCAGCCAGGCGGGTGCGAAGTTCAATTGCATGTCAGATGCGCTCCTTCAACGACAGCGGACGGTTCGTCAAGCAGTGCTGGCTCCCAACGGCTGCTGTATTCCTGTTCGAGCAGCCCGCATGCCAGCACCCCTAATGAGACCCCAAGGGCAGCTTGGGCTGCGGCAGCTCCACCGTCGCTACGCTGGGATGCTTTGGCAAAGCTGCTGAAGCTGTCCCATTGCTTGCCAAGGTACGCGACAAGAATGCGCGCCAGCTCGTAAGAAAGCTGGTTGCCGTCGTCTGGC
>Ga0307408_100000699_pt1 | contig 27364 bp, 27 predicted proteins | sample 322Cmetagenome_FD_202116 | JGI IMG/M metagenome (GOLD analysis project Ga0307408, IMG submission 202116) | Maize rhizosphere microbial communities from greenhouse at UC Davis, California, United States - 322HYB-C-3 | ecosystem: Host-associated > Plants > Roots > Rhizosphere > Soil | place...
CTCTTGCTTGAGTGATGCCACACCTGCTTTTGCATCAGTACCCAATTTTTGGGCATTGGCGGCATCGCGTGCAACGGCAGTGGTTTTTTCAGTATTCGCCGCAATGGCTTTGCGATTGGTTTCTACCAAGCCAGCAATACGGCGCACTTCCGCATCCAATTTTTTTAAATTGGATTGCAAGGTCACTACTGATGCGCTGGACTCTTCCGAAGTCAAACTTAACTGCTGCTCAAGCCCCTGGATACGGGTATCGGCTTGCTTAAGCATCGCCTGCGCTTGAAACAACTGCCAACCTAGAAAACCAGCACCACCTGCAGCGACTAACGCAATCACCAATGCTACTGCGGGCAAACTACTCGATGGAGCAGATTGGGTATAAACCGGCGTTGATTGCGGGGTTGGTTTACGGGTTGGGCGCGATGGAGGTAAATCGTCATCATGGTCGTGTGCTTGAGGTTGTTGACGACGCGGTGCGGATTCAGCCGACTCAGACACTCCGCCAGTAGATAATGTGGGTTCTCTGCGTTCCATAACAACAAATACCTTAACGATGAGACAGTGATCGAAATGTGTGACAAGTGTGCGCGCATTTTATAGCAGCTGCCAGTACAAACATAGGCCAAGGATTTTATTTCGCATAATAAAAAACGGGCGCGAGGCCCGTTTTTTTATCACAAAACCAATTACTTACTGTAGTTGGCGTTTACGAATTCCCAGTTTACCAACGCCCAGAAAGCGTTCATGTAGGTTGGGCGAGCATTGCGGTAATCGATGTAGTAAGCGTGTTCCCACAGATCCACAGTCAGGATTGGCGTAACAGAAGCATCGGTCAACGGAGTGGCTGCGTTGCTGGTGTTAACGATGGCCAAAGAACCATCCGCTTTTTTCACCAACCAGGTCCAGCTTGAACCGAAGTTGTTGATAGCAGAATTGGTGAAATCTTCTTTGAATTTGTCGAATGAACCGAAGGCTTTATTGATAGCTTCAGCGACTGCACCCGTTGCTGCGCCGCCGCCGTTAGGGCTCAGGCAGTGCCAGTAGAAAGTGTGGTTCCAAATTTGTGCCGCATTGTTGAACACGCCACCGGAAGAAGTTTTGATGATGTCTTCCAGGCTTTTGCCTTCAAACTCGGTACCGGGGATCAGACCATTCAATTTGTCTACATAGGTTTTGTGGTGCTTGCCGTGGTGAAATTCCAGGGTCTCAGCAGAAATATGGGGAGCCAATGCATCTTTTGCGTAAGGCAGTGCGGGTAATTCAAAAGCCATGATGTTTCTCCTAGGTCACGGTTGTTTAGGTTCTGTCTCTGTTTAAAATCCGGTAGCGATGATAACAACGAAATGTATTTGCGCTTATTAAAAATTCGCTATCGCAAAAAATAGGAAAAGCTAATCGCCAAAAATAATTGCGGCCCACCAGGGGCCGCAACTATAACGCAAATTTACTGTTTAACAGCGGCGACACCAAAGAGGTGCTCACGCGCTGACCAAACTGAAGAAATATTTGCGACCATTTTACAATTCACCTGAACGGATGACTTACATCATGCCGCCCATACCACCCATACCGCCCATATCGTGGCCATGGCCAGCAGCTGGTTTGTCTTCTGGCAAATCGGCAACCATCGCTTCGGTGGTGATCATCAAACCTGCGATAGAACCGGCTGCTTGCAATGCAGAACGGGTTACTTTGGCTGGATCGAGAATACCCATTTCCAACATATCGCCGAATACACCGGTAGCAGCGTTGTAGCCGTAGTTACCGGAACCTTTCTTCACCTGGTCAGCAACAACTGATGGCTCATCGCCCGCGTTGGCAACGATTTGACGCAAAGGAGCTTCCATTGCACGACGTGCAATTGAAATACCCGCATTTTGGTCTTCGTTGTCGCCTTTCAGGTCAGCGATTGCAGCAACAGCGCGCAGCAATGCAGTACCACCTCCAGGAACCACACCTTCTTCTACCGCAGCACGAGTAGCGTGCAGGGCATCTTCAACGCGTGCTTTCTTCTCTTTCATTTCCATTTCGGTTGCAGCGCCCACTTTGATTACCGCAACACCGCCAGCCAATTTAGCCACGCGCTCTTGCAGTTTTTCGCGGTCGTAATCAGAAGAGGTTTCTTCGATTTGCACACGAATTTGTTGTACGCGCGCTTTGATTTCTGCAGCGTTACCAGCACCGTCAACAATAGTCGTATTGTCTTTGTTCATGGTGACGCGTTTTGCAGTACCCAAGTGCTCCAGAGTAGCGCTTTCCAGATCCAGACCTACTTCTTCAGAAATCACAGTAGCACCAGTCAATACGGCGATATCTTGCAGCATAGCTTTACGACGGTCACCGAAACCTGGAGCTTTAACAGCTGCAACTTTCACGATGCCGCGGATGTTGTTTACAACCAGAGTTGCCAGCGCTTCGCCTTCAACATCTTCAGCAACAATTACCAACGGCTTGCCAGATTTGGCAACGCCTTCCAACACTGGCAGCAATTCGCGAATGTTGGAGATTTTTTTGTCGACCAGCAGGATGTAAGGATGGTCGTGTTCAACACTCATGTTGTCTTGATTGTTGATGAAGTAAGGGGAGAGATAACCGCGGTCAAACTGCATACCTTCAACTACGTCCAACTCATTGTCGAGGCTGGTGCCTTCTTCAACGGTGATCACACCTTCTTTACCAACTTTGTCCATGGCTTCTGCAATCAGAGCACCGACAGAGGTATCGCTGTTAGCAGAGATGCTGCCCACTTGCGAAATAGATTTGCTATCAACACAGGGCTGCGCGATGGATTTAACATGGGCAACAGCAGCAGTGATTGCTTTGTCGATACCGCGTTTCAGATCCATCGGATTCATACCAGCAGCTACTGATTTCAAACCTTCGTTAACGATGGCTTGGGCCAATACGGTTGCAGTAGTGGTGCCGTCACCAGCGTCGTCAGAAGCGCGTGAAGCAACTTCTTTCAACATTTGTGCGCCCATGTTTTCGAACTTGTCTTTCAAGTTGATTTCTTTGGCAACGGATACGCCGTCTTTAGTCACGGTAGGAGCGCCGAATGACTTCTCCAACACCACGTTACGGCCTTTCGGGCCAAGGGTCGCTTTAACTGCATCGGCCAGGATATTCACACCAACCAGCATACGTTGACGAGCGTTATCACCAAATTTCACATCTTTAGCTGACATATCTTCAATTCCTACAAACTTGTGTTAACACCAGGAAGCCGACTGAATGCGACTTCACGTTAAATTCTTAAGATCCAAGCCTTAGGCTGTGGATTACACCAGAACTGCTTTGATATCGGATTCGCTCAGGATCACCAGCTCTTCACCATCGATATTGATGGTATCGCTGCCGGCATACTTACCGAACACCACTACGTCGCCTACTTTTACATCCAGCGGGCGCAATTCACCGGACGCCAGTACACGGCCATTACCGACAGCCAGCACTTCACCTTGATTCGGCTTCTCTTTCGCAGCACCGGACAGGATGATCCCGCCAGCGGTTTTGGTTTCTTCTTCTTTGCGACGAACAACAACGCGATCATGCAACGGACGAATTTTCATGGAACTTTGTCTCCTAACAAAACAGATTTAACGAGCTTGGAACCGGGCTTTTACCGACACCCTGCGGGTATGGAAAAAGCATTGTGGCTCCGCGTGATGACATATAGGGACGGCCGGAAAAGTTTCAAGGCCGTCCATTAAGGCCACCGATTTTAAGGGGCTAGCCCTTTAAATGGTGACCAAAAAGCAGTGACCAAAAAGCGGTGACACCTATCTGGGGCTGGGTTTGGGGATTTCAACAGAAGACGGGGAAAAATTGTCGAAAAGCGACGATTTAATCGCTTTTAGGGGTTTTGGATGGAGCTGACTCAGGTTGCTGCTCAATTAGCACACCATCACTGGCTTTATCCGTGTCAGCCTGGGCCGGGCCCTGATGCTCGTATACATTACCGGTAGCTGAGAATGGGCCTGACTTGAATGGATCAGCACCAAATCCTGCCGCTTTAAAACCACGAGTGCTGGCACTCACAGCGATTTTTGCCAACCAGCGTTTGAGCAACAACCTGCGCACCAGCGGGATAAAACACAGCAGCGCCATCAAGTCAGTAATGAAGCCGGGAATAATCAATAACACCGCCCCCACGGCTTTAAACAATCCATCGGCCAAGGTTTGGGCGGGCATAGCGCCGCCGCTGCGCACGCTTTGTGCCGCACGCAACATGCTCGACGCGCCCAGATAGCGGAGCAAATTGATACCGAGAACAATCATCGCCACCAGCCAGAGGATCACCGCCACGGCACCCACTTCCCCGCCGATTTCAATCATCAGCCAGAGTTCCAATACTGGTAAAAGGAGAAAGACAGGAAAAAGAGGTATGCGCATCAAGAGAACCCAAAGTCGTGGAATGGGCAGTCTACCACTTGTAACTCACCCCCAGCGACATACGCGTATCTTTGCCTTTGCGCGCTGGTTGCGGCTCGTTATCGAGCCAATAATCAATTTTGAATTCGGAATAAATGCGCTTAAGGATCATCGAGCTCAGTCCGGTTGTGGTCTTCATCCGCCAGTCAGGTTCGTCCTCAGTTGATTGCAGCATCTCATTGTTATGAAAAAAGCCAACACCCCAGGGCAAGTTGTAGCGGAAATCGGTGGCGAGGCGCAGCGCCATAAATGAATCCTCCGGGGCAAAATCACCGATTAAATCTGCAGGGAATACGTAGCGCTCATCCATGTAAGCCAAACCACTCTTAAGTGATAACGCAGAAGCAGAGGTTTCAAAAAACTGATAGCCCGCTCCAGATCCCAAACTTTTGTACTTAGCCATACCCCGCTGGGGATCTGCGCCAAGCAGTGCACCGTTGTACCAAAACCAATGGTCACCCAAAAACCAATCGAGTGAATAACGGGTATTCCACCGCTCCTGCGGTACTGAATAAAACCAGGACGAACGCGCGTATTCAGCACCCACTACATGGCGGAAATCACTGCGGCGAAAATCCATTTCACTCTGCAAATTCCACTCATCGCGCACCTCATTACCGCGCGAGTAGGCTCCCCACAAATTCAAACGCCCATGATGGACATAGTCACCTTTTTTATAGTCTTCGTAAGGCAACAGGGTTTTGATGGTTAGCAATGACGTGCGCTTAATACGCGATGATTTTTCGCATTGATAAACCAACTGCTCCGCTTCCATTTTTTCCAGCAAGCATGCGGATTTACTGCCATTGATTTTGAGTGGTTTGCTTGAAGCGATATTGTTGATGTTGGTTTTTTTGATCCACTGCTCGCCGAAATTGGTGGATTTCCACACCAGATGTTCGCCATCAACGCGCACCAGCTCACCTTCAAGCCGGTCACCATTGCGCAATTCCACCACACCAGCCTGAACCCCATAGTTCAAGAACAGAATAAAAAAGACGATAAGATGCTTCACAACTATTTTTGGTACCAAGAGCCTGCTCCGGTTTATCAACTGACCTATGTCAATTAAAGTGACCGCATCAACATCGGGCAACGACAAAAATGTTAATAGTGTTAATTTAGGTTAGGCTTGGGTTTATTGCGGTAAGCGCAGGTTTAGCAAGATCAATTTACAGGCATATGAGTCAATATGGCATCAACTCCAGCGAGCACCACCTCTGCAACCAACCGGGAAGCCATTTATCTGGCATTGATGTCCATCCCCGCAGGTAAAGTGATTACCTACGGGCAACTGGCTGCACTTGCCGGATTACCCGGTGCAGCGCGCCTCGCGGGAACTACATTGTGTGGATTACCAGAGAATACCGAATTGCCTTGGCACAGGGTGATTAATGCCCAAGGAAAAATATCACTGCCGCCCGATTCGGTCGCATACAAAAAACAATGGCAACGCCTACAAGCAGAAGGAGTGGAAATAAAAAATGGAAAAATCAGTTTGCGTATTTACGGTTACAATAACTAACCGCCATTTAAATACCGTAATTTTTGCCCCTATTGCTGAAACAGCACCGAATTAAACATTATGACATCAACAGCGCAATCATCCCCCGAACAAAATAACTACAAAGGCTGGCGCGGCATCAAGCGCGCGTTTGCTACCCCCTCCGCACTCACTATGCTGTTTTTAGGTTTTGGTTCAGGCCTGCCATTTTTGTTGGTGGGCGTTACACTCTCCACCTGGTTGCGCGATACCGGTGTCGCACTGAGTGTGATTGGATTAATAAGTTATGCCAGTTTTTTTTATGTGCTGAAATTTTTGTGGGCTCCATTAATTGATCGCTACCCACTGCCTTTTTTAGGTCGGCGCAAAGGCTGGTTGGCGCTATCGCAAGTACTGCTTATTGTTGCGCTCGCGAGCATGGCGTTGATGGGGCCAGAATCATCGCTGCTATTGTTTGTTGCACTTGCCGGAGTCGTAGCGTTTGCTGGCGCTACGCAAGACATAGTGATTGATGCCTATCGCATTGAAGTCGCACCAGTTGAATCGCAAGCAGCGCTCGCGGCGACCTATATTCTGGGCTATCGCTTTGGGTTGATTTTATCGGGCGCCATTGCACTCTATTTAGCAGAACTCACTGGTTGGACTACAGCTTATTTAATAATGGCTTCCTGTATTTTCATGCCACTACTAGCGGGATTATTATCCAAAGAGCCAGCTGCACAAGAATTGATTGTGCGCGAAATTCGTTTGTGGGATGCGTTTATAAAACCCTTTCATGAATTTTTTTCACGCAATGGTTTTTGGCTCGCGCTGGCGCTGTTGGCGTTTGTGGGATTATTTAAATTACCCGACCAAATGATCGGAGTACTGGCTGGACCGTTTTATTTAGACTCAGGTTATACCAAAGCCGATATAGCCACAGTTTCAAAAGTGTACGGCGTGTGGATTGGTATCGCGGGCGCATTTTTGGGTGGTATCTGCATCGCAGCATTTAGTTTGCGCTCGATGTTGGTGATTGCCGCACTGGCCGTAGCTGTTTCCAATGTTGCCTACTTATTGATGGCGCACAACCCCGGTGAGAGCTGGGCTTTTTTTGCCACAATCAGTGCAGACAATTTATCGCAAGGGTTTGCGGGTGTCGTATTGGTCGCATTTATGTCGAGTCTCACTAACCGCAATTTCACGGCAACACAATATGCGCTGCTCGTTTCACTCGCGCACTTACCCGGTAAGTTTATTGGCGGTTTGTCGGGCTACATAGTGGAGGCCAGCAGTTATTCGGCCTTTTTTATTATGAGCACATTGTCGGTGATACCTACCCTGCTATTGCTAGCCTGGATCTGGCATCGCATTCAGAGCGATAATCTGCAACACGACAGAACCCAATAACACCAAACAAATACAAAGGCCGCTGGAGTTACTCAGCGGCCTTTGTATTTACGAAAAAAGTCACGCCCATTGAGCTGCAAAATTTTAATCTCTAAAGTTCTCAAACTGCATAGGCATGCCCAACTCAGCAGCGCGCAAAGCAGCGATACATTCTTGTAAATCGTCGCGTTTTTTGCCAGTAATGCGCACCTGCTCACCTTGGATGCTGGCTTGAACTTTCAGTTTTTTATCTTTTACCAGCGCAACAATCTTTTTCGCCAAGTCTTTATCAATGCCAGTGCGCACAGTGACATCACGTTTAACCTGCTTACCCGCACTTTTTACCTGACCGATTTCCAGACAGCTCACATCGATACCATTTTTGGCCATCGCAGGTCTGAGCAAATCCAGCATTTGATCGAGCTGCATTTCAACATCAGAGGTAAGGGTAATCACATATTCTTTAAGTTCGAAACTTGCATTCACACCCTTAAAATCAAAACGATTGGTGATCAAACGCTGGGCTTGATCAACCGCATTGGTCAAATTGTGTTTATCCACTTCGGAAACCACATCAAACGATGGCATAACTAACCTCTTGCAAAAAAATTAAATCACTATTAAACCCGCAACCGTTAAACAACGAGTGTTGCAAACGCAATCGCGCAAATCCAAAACAGCAGCGAGCGCGAATACAATGGCAAACTCGATTTTACCAAGGCAAACGAATAAGCAGGCTCGGAGTGTGTGGTGATGACATCACCCGTCAAGTCTTCAATAATATCCTGCGTCTCTTCTTCCATCTCCTCCTGCATTTCCGCTTTTTCTGCAGGCGCCATTTGTGCCATAGCGGCAACAGAGCAATCAGTAGAAGCACCTAATGCGCCGCGCAGGCATTCATTCAATATATAATCAGATGGGCTGTGCATATCTAATAAATTTTTGCGCAACGGGCAGGTTTCAAAATTCCCCACAAATGCCCAGGTCACACCCATCAACCGCACCGATGGCAATTCCAGCAGCCATAACCATTTATTGGCTGTCGCCACTGCATCGCTACCGGCTTCAGAAAAATCGCGATACAACACGCTCAGGCGATATAACAAAGCGCCAAAAGGTCCAGCAATAAAAAACCAGAAAAGCACCGCGAACATACGCTCAAAACCGCGATAAGCAAACACCTTCAGCGCCTCAGTATGCAGCCCCCGCCAATCACTGACATCGGCGGCAGGTTCACTGGCGCGCAAGCGATCCAACAATTGCGCTGCGGCAACACTGTCTCCACGAGTGGCTAGCGCAATATATTCTTGCGCGTCGGTCAAAATATTTCCGCGCCCAAGGCTGTAAAGCAAAACGGGAACATAGAGAAAAAATAGCCACTGCTTGCCCGCAAATTGGTGCACCACTAAAAACGCCAACACCAGAACCGACAAAGGAATGATCAACGCCAGAATCAGGGGCAAAGCGGGAGCGGCAGAGAGCCCGGGAATTTTTTGCAGGCGATTGATCAACCATTTGAACCAGCCATCATAGTGAAGAATACTGGCCGAGCCGAGCCAATAGACGATAGCGAGTACAGCAACCAAACTGAGAAAAATCATTTTTGTTAATCACTCGTCAGTCAATAAAGAAAGAAATGGCATTAGCCGAGAGAAGTGCGATAACGCTGCCAATCAAACGCGGGACCAGGGTCAGTTTTACGCCCGGGAGCCACATCTGAATGTCCAGTGATACGCTCAAGTGTTAGTTTAGGATAATTCAGTAACAACTGGCGAGAAACTTTCTCCAGCGCGCGATATTGCGCATCGCTGTAGGGAATGTCGTCTGCCCCCTCCAATTCGATGCCAATACTGTAATTATTGCAGTCGGCGACACCGGCAAAACTGGAGCTACCCGCATGCCATGCGCGCGCATCAAACGAGACAAATTGTGTGACTTTACCGTCACGTTCGATGAATAAGTGCGCAGAAACCTTGAGTTCAGCGATAGTTGAAAAGTATGGATGCAGGTTCGTATCCAATGTATTTTGAAAAAACTTCTGCACATAACCGCCGCCAAATTCACCGGGCGGCAAGCTGATATTGTGGATAACCAATAGACTGATATCGGTATTTTCAGGGCGAACATTAAAATTGGGTGATGGACAATGTGCAGCCCACCGCAGCCAGCCATCAATGATCATCGCGCCATTATCTGTAGTGTCTGTCATCTACACGCCTTACGCAGGAATAGTCCGGTCTTGTGCCCACAAACGCAAACTCGCAATCTGCTCGGACATTACTACTGAGAGCGGACTAGTCGCTGCAATTTCACGCAGCAAAATATCAGTGGTTAGCGGCTTGCCTTCCGCACCCGCCGAATAGAGCGCGGCGATAATGGCCTGTTCAATTTCCGAACCAGAAAACCCCTGGGTCGCATCAGTGAGCTGATCGAGATTGAAATTTGCAACAACACAGTGGCGCTTGCGCAGGTGGATCGCAAAAATATCTTTGCGCACACTTTGCTCGGGTAAATCGACAAAAAAGATTTCATCGAGACGCCCCTTGCGAATTAACTCCGGTGGCAAGCGGGAAATGTCGTTACTGGTAGCAACAATAAATACACGTGTGCGTCGCTCAGCCATCCAGGTTAATAAAGTACCGAGCAAACGTTGCGATACACCGTTGTCATTGCCATCCTGCGCCATACCTTTTTCGATTTCATCGAGCCACAACACACAAGGCGACATTGCATCGGCGAGCTTTAACGCCTCGCGTAAATTTCTTTCAGTTTCACCGTGAAATTTATTGTAGAGCGCACCCACATCCATACGCATTAACGGTAATCCCCACAGACCAGCAACCGCTTTGGCCGCGAGACTTTTACCACCGCCCTGAACGCCTAAAAGCAAAATACCTTTGGGGCGATCGAGTTTTGAATCGTCATCGTTAAACGCATCGCGCCGGGTTAATAGCCAGCGTTTTAAATTATGCAAACCACCCACGTTGGAAAAGTCTTCAGTCTGCTGTTCAAAACTGACTACACCTTCCATATCCAGCAACGCAAATTTCGCTTTGTTGATGCGCGGCAAATCATCTTCATTGAGCGAACCATCATTCCAAATTGCCGAGCGCACCAACCGGCGCACATCGCTGGCACTCATACCCTGTAAGTTATTGACAACTTTTTTCAGGGTAAGGTTATCGGTTTTTACGCGCGCATTGGCATGACGATCAGACCAGTCTTTTGCCTCTTCGCGAATAATTTCCATGATCTTGTCTTCATCGGGCAAGGTCAGTGAATAGGCGGCGCTATAGCGAGTCAACTCAGGGGGCAAGCGCAATTGATGGCTGAGTAGAACAAGTGTATGCGGCACAGCAAAATGGTTGAGCGCAATATCTTTTAGCAAACGCACCACTTGCGGTTGGTCGGTGAGAAAGGGATGGATATCGCAAAGCGCAAACATCGCCGGTTGCTGCTGTTGTTTGATATGGCGCAACATTTCTTCCGGCTCATTCAGTTCACTACCTTTGGGCACTAATTGAGGACCGAAATTCAAGCGCGTGAGCCCTTCTGTGATCGACCAGCGATGCAGATCCCTGCCATGTTTGTTGGCCACTTTGAGCAGCACATCCAGCGCCTTTTTTTCCTCGAAGGTTTCAATGACTAACAGTGGAATGCGGGAATCCAACAGCAGCTTTATTTCATCAACGTCTTGCACGCGTATCTCCTTTTGGCCGAGCGAATATTTATAATGGGCGCAGCAAGCATGCAGCGAGCATGACATCCTTGCAATAGATTTATGACATCAGCAATACCTGTTGGACGGCAGCCCCAGTCGCCACCCGGATTAGGCTTCATCTACCCGTGCCCTTGCTGGTAAATTCTGGTTAAATAGCCTATCGCCCAAGGGGAAGCCATTATGTCCAGCAAACGTTTAAGCCTCATCGACAATTTCATTATCAATGCCGACCGCGCCCTGCGCGCATTGGCTGCCGGTAGTGATATGACGAGCGAGCGCCCATCACCTGCTCGCCCTCTCAATGAAACAGACCTCAGCGACGCCGAACGCAAAAAGTCAGCTGCGTTAATGCGCGTAAACCACACCGGCGAAGTCTGCGCCCAAGCGCTCTACCAAGGTCAGGCACTAACAGCCAAATTACCAAATGTACGCGCAGAGATGGAAAAAGCAGCGGAGGAGGAAATTGATCATTTGGTCTGGTGCCAGGAACGCATAGATGCACTCGGCAGCCACACCAGCTATCTGAATCCCGTGTGGTACGGGCTTTCATTTGCGATTGGCGCAGGCGCAGGGCTGGTAAGCGACAAAATCAGTTTGGGGTTTGTTGCCGCGACTGAAGACCAGGTCTGCAAACACCTGCAAGACCATCTTCAACAATTACCCGAAGACGATGCGCGCAGCCGCGCTGTTGTTGAGCAAATGCTGGAAGATGAAGCGCGCCATGCGGATATGGCATTGGGTGCTGGCGGCTATCGCTTTCCTGCACCAGTGAAAGGATTGATGACGTTAGTTTCCAAGGTGATGACCACTACCAGCTATCGAATCTAAAGCCACGGTACTCGGCTACTACACAAAATAATGCCCGCATTCCGCGGGCATTTTTATTTCACGACTGTCCTATTGGATTAGGCTTCGCGGATCTCATATGAATGGGTGATATCTACTCCGCCTGCTTCCAGCATAATCGATGCGGAACAGTATTTTGTCGCTGACAACTCCACCGCGCGCTTTACCTGGGCTTCTTTTAATTCTTTGCCGGTGACCAGAAATTTCATATGGATTTTGGTAAATGGGGAAGGCACACCTTCCGCACGTTCTGCGTCCAGCTCGCAGCGGCAATCAGTGACTTGCTGGCGCGCCTTAGTCAAAATGCTCATCACATCAAATGAAGAACAACCACCCAAACCGATCAGCAGCATTTCCATTGGGCGAACCCCGGTATTGCGGCCACCGTGATCCGGCGGACCATCCATCAATACCGCATGGCCACTGCCTGATTCGCCTAAAAATTGCGCACCATCAACCCATTTCACTACTGCTTGCATAATCATACCCGTTGTAAGAATGCCCTGGAAAATTGGCGCTTAGCCTATCACAGAGCGGTGAAAAATCGAAAATGGCGTCAAAATCAACAATTATCTTATAAATGGTGACTTTTTGTAGACAATTCAATTGTCTAGGCTTATAACTGCATCACAAATTTTCAGCTTGTCATGGCATATCTATAGCAGTGTGATGGCCTTGTCGTCATAATAAATTTCATATTTGAATTAGTAATATAAAAATCCATCAACAGGAGCCACACCTTGGTCGCTGTCTCGCTTACACCGCACATTAAGAATGTGGAAGAGTTTTTAATTCATTGTCACCGTCGCCGTTATCCCGCCAAAAGCACCATTATTTACGCGGGCGACAAAAGTGATTCGCTGTACTACATCGTTAAAGGTTCAGTCACTGTATTGATCGAAGACGATGAAGGCCACGAGATGATTGTCGCCTATCTTAATGATGGTGACTTCTTCGGTGAAATGGGCTTGTTCGACGAGAAAGATTCGCGCAGTGCTTGGGTGCGCGCGAAATCGGAATGTGAAGTAGCTGAAATCAGCTATGCCAAATTCCAGGAAATTTCTGAATCCCATCCTGAATTTTTGTTTGCGTTGGGCAGCCAAATGGCTCGTCGCCTGCGTGCCACAACACGTAAGGTTGGTGACTTGGCGTTCCTTGATGTGACTGGCCGCGTTGCGCGTACGCTATTGGAACTCTGCAAAGAGCCGGATGCAATGACCCACCCGGACGGTATGCAAATTAAAATTACCCGTCAGGAGATCGGTCGTATTGTTGGCTGTTCCCGCGAGATGGTTGGCCGTGTACTCAAGACCTTGGAAGAGCAAGGCTTGGTGATGGTAAAAGGTAAAACCATGGTGGTTTACGGTACTCGCTAATACATTTGCTTGACGCAAAAAACAAAGCCCGCTTAATGCGGGCTTTGTTTTTTAATGACTGTAAAAAAGACAGCGCTGGGGAAAATATCGTTATTGGGCGAAAAACTCAGCCAATGCGACACCTGGCTCATCTGCGCGCATAAAGGCCTCACCCACCAAAAACGCATTTACATTTTTGCTGCGCATGGCCTGCACATCAGCTGGTGAAAGAATTCCGCTTTCCGTCACCACTATGCGCTCGCTGCCAATTTTATCCAGCAGTTTATAAGTCGTTTCCAGAGTCACATCAAAGGTGTGCAAATTGCGGTTGTTGATACCGATTAATTTATTGGGTAACTCCAGCGCAATATCCAGCTCGGCTTCATCATGCACTTCTACCAATACATCCAGCCCGATTGATTGCGCAAGCGTATTGAGTTCTTTTAATTTTTCAGATGAGAGTGCAGACACAATCAAAAGTACACAATCGGCGCCCATGGCGCGCGCTTCGTAAATCTGGTATTCATCAACGAGAAAATCTTTACGGATCACCGGCAAACTGACTGCCGCGCGCGCCTGCTGCAAATACGCATCGGCGCCTTGGAAAAAATCCACATCGGTGAGGATTGACAGGCAAGCAGCACCGCCTTGCTCATAAGAGCGGGCAAGTTCAGCGGGAACAAAGTGTTCGCGAATAACGCCTTTACTGGGCGATGCTTTTTTGATTTCAGCAATCACACCAGCTTTGCCTTGCGCGATTTTATGTTCAATCGCTTTTACAAAGCCGCGTGCTGGCGCTTGTTGTGCTGCACGGGCTTTTAATTGCTCCAGCGAAACCTGTCCCTTGCGCTCGGCGATTTCTTCCCATTTGCGCGCGATAATTTTGCGCAGTACCGTTGGTGTATCAGACATGGAATTTTCCAAAAACGTGTAACGTGAAAGTTATTGCAAATATTGCGTGAAGGCAGCTAATTCGCGAATTTTTTCACCGGCAAGGCTGCTGCCGATAGCATCGCGTGCCATTTCAACACCGTCAGATAATGTATTGGCAACGCCGCTGACATAAATCGCTGCACCGGCATTGAGCGCGATAATATCAGCCGCTTTTTCTGCGTATTGACCGCGGCGATTGCCGAGGGCATCGCGGATCAATAACAACGAATCTTCTGCATTAGTCACACTCAAACCGATCAGACTTTTGGATTGCATACCAAAATCTTCGGGTTTGATAATGTATTCGCGGATCTCGCCATTTTTTAATTCAGCCACCTGCGTTTCAGTAGATAAGCTGATCTCATCCAAACCATCTTTAGCATGTACTACCATTACATGCTCGCTGCCCAGACGTCCAAGTACTTCAGCCATAGGTTTACACAACTCGCCATTAAACACACCAATGACCTGACGCTTCACTTTCGCGGGGTTAGTCATAGGGCCGAGCATATTAAAAATGGTGCGCATGCCCAATTCTTTGCGCGGACCAATAGCATGGCGCATCGCACTGTGATGTGCAGGGGCAAACATAAAACCCACTCCAATTTCACGCACACAGCGTGCAACTTGTTCAGCGGTAATGTCGAGTTTAATTCCCGCTGCTTCCAAAACGTCTGCGCTACCGGTTGAACTGGACACAGAACGATTGCCGTGTTTTGCAACGCGTCCACCGGCAGCGGCGACAACAAACGCGCTAGCAGTGGAAATATTAAATAAGTTGGCACCGTCGCCACCGGTGCCGCAGGTATCGACCAAAAAGGGAACATCTAAATCAACCGGTGTAGCCAGCTCACGCATCACCATTGCAGCGCCAGTGATTTCATCCAAGGTTTCGCCTTTCATCCGCAACGCCACCAAAAAACCACCGATTTGTGCAGGCGTTGCTCCGCCCGTCATCACCACACGCATCACAGAAATCATTTCTTCTGTACTCAGGTCGATGCGTGCTACCAATTTTGTTAATGCTTGTTTGATATCCATTGCCGTTACCTTTTATGAATCAGTAAGCTGTTAAAAAATTGCGCAGCATATCGTGGCCATGCTCGGTCAAAATCGATTCCGGATGAAATTGCACGCCTTCCAATGCGAGAGTTTTGTGTTTCACTCCCATAATTTCGGCCATGCTGCCATCTTCGTTTTGCGTCCAGGCGGTTATTTCCAAACAGTCAGGGATAGACTCTTTTTCAATAACCAGCGAGTGATAGCGCGTAGCCTGAAATGGATTTTTCAAACCGGCAAATACACCTTTGTTGTTGTGATACACAGGTGACGTTTTACCGTGCATTACAAAGGGGGCGCGAATCACTTTACCGCCCAACGCCTGACCGATACTTTGATGGCCGAGGCAAACACCCAGCAGCGGGATTTTCCCTGCAAAGGTTTTGATCGTATCAATCGACACACCCGCTTCCGTGGGTGTGCATGGACCAGGAGAAAGTACAATTTTTTCTGGTGCAAGTGCCGCAATTTCTTCAACGGTGATTTCATCGTTGCGCACAACTTTTACATCCGCGCCCAACTCGCCAAAATATTGCACCAGGTTGTAGGTAAATGAATCGTAGTTATCAATCATTAAAATCATTTTGCATCCCCTTTTGCTGCAGCAGTACCCACCATATCAACGGCTTTAAAAATCGCGCGCGCTTTATTCATGGTTTCTTTCCACTCCAGCGCGGGCACTGAATCGGCCACTACACCCGCACCCGCTTGCACATAAAGTTTGCCGTTTTTAATCACTGCTGTACGGATAGCGATGGCGGTGTCCATATTGCCATTCCAGGAGATATAACCCACAGCACCACCATAGATGCCGCGTTTTTCAGGCTCCAACTCGTCGATGATTTCCATCGCGCGAATTTTCGGGGCGCCACTTAAGGTGCCGGCCGGCAATGCCGCGCGCAACACATCCATCGCGCGCAGATCATCTTTTAATTTACCTGTGACATTTGATGTGATATGCATTACGTGCGAGTAACGTTCAACCACCATTTTATCGGTCAGTTTTACGCTGCCGATTTTCGCCACACGGCCTACATCGTTACGCCCCAAATCAATCAGCATTAAATGCTCGGCGATTTCTTTAGGGTCATTCACTAATTCAATTTCCAGTGCTTTATCTTCTTCCGGTGTATAGCCGCGACGGCGGGTTCCTGCAATCGGGCGCACAGTCACTTCACCATCCTCCAAGCGCGCGAGAATTTCCGGACTGGAACCAACAACATGGTGATCGCCCAAATCCATGAAATACATGTAAGGCGATGGATTTAAATTACGCAAGGCGCGATAAAGATTGATCGGCTCCTGGGTAAAATCAATCGATAAGCGCTGGGAGACAACCACTTGCATGGTATCGCCTGCCAAAATGTATTCTTTGATTTTATCGACGTAATGATGAAAATTTTCTTCACCACAATTGGAGCGAAACAGCGGCTCATTGTGGCCGTTATTGCCGAGGGACAAGCTCGGTGTTGCCGGAATTTCACCGCGCAGTTTGTGCTCTAACTCATCCAAACGCGCATTGGCTTTGGCAAATGCATTTTCAACTTCCGGATTCGCGTGAATAACAAAAATCAATTTACCGGCGAGGTTGTCGAACACCAATACTTCATCGGAGACGCTGAGCAAAATATCCGGCGTGCCAATCACATCTTTCGGTGTGCTGGCTTTTAAATGTGGTTCGACATAACGCACACAGTCATAGCCAAAATAGCCAACCAAACCACCGGTAAAACGCGGCAAGCCCGGTAACTCCGGTGCGCGATAACGCTGCTTGAATTCTTCTACAAACGTCAGGGCATCGGCGCAGCTATGGGTCTCTACAATCTTTCCATCGCGCTCAATTTGGATTGCATCGCCAAAGGCCTTGAGCACAGTGCGCGCAGGCAAGCCGATCATGGAGTAACGCCCCCATTTTTCGCCGCCTTGTACCGATTCAAATAGGTAGGAATAAGGGCCAGCGGCCAACTTCAGATAAGAGGACAGTGGCGTATCCAAATCCGCCAGCACTTCGCGCATAACTGGAATACGGTTGTAGCCTTGCGCGGCCAATCGGGTGAATTTTTCGTGATCAATAAATGGGTCAGAGTTCATGGCATTACCTTTATGCTCGCCAGACAAAGGGGCAAGCTTTTATCTTTATCAATATTGTATTTGCGCAGCACTATTCATGGAAAACCATTTTTGGACATCTATAAACAGATAGCCTACGCGCAAACAGGGAAAGGCAGGCTCAGTGCAAAATCAGCGAGGATTTTGACAAAGCGGGATGAACTAGCGACGCCATCGGGCGGCAAGGTGGGTAGCGCACTCTGTAATGAAGGTTGCGTGTTTCACGAGGGGGATTCCTGTTTGAGCTTCGGGCAAGTGTACTGAATTAATGCGCCTGTGCCTACCCTTTGAGCGCTACCTTACCCGCAAAGGAGCGGCTATTTAACCAGAGCCAATTGCTCGCGCATTTGGGCGATAACGGCGGCATAATCCGGCGCATTAAAAATAGCCGAGCCCGCAACAAAGGTATCTGCACCGGCTTCTGCGACTTCGCGAATGTTCGCCAAGCCAACACCGCCATCGACTTCCAAGCGAATTGGGAAACCGCTGGCATCGATGAGCGCGCGAGCTTCGCGCAGTTTATCGAGAATATAGGGAATAAATGTCTGACCGCCAAAACCCGGATTAACCGACATCAACAGCAACATATCCAGCTTACCCATTACATATTTAACATGGTCGAGCGAACTGGCCGGGGTGAGTACCAGACCCGCTTTGCAGCCCTTATCTTTAATCAGTTGCAGTGAACGATCCACATGGCGCGAGGCTTCCGGATGGAAGGTGATGTAAGTTGCACCTGCATCAGCAAACTGGACAATCAAATCATCCACCGGCTCGACCATCAGGTGCACATCAATCGGGGCGACAACTCCGTATTTGCGCAGGGCTTTACAGACCATAGGGCCGACAGTCAGGTTGGGAACATAGTGGTTATCCATCACATCAAAATGGATGATATCGGCACCGGCAGCGAGTACTGCATCTACCTCAGCACCCAAACGGGCAAAGTCCGCCGAGAGGATTGAAGGTGCTATTTTGTAATCTCGCTTAAAGTTCTGCATAAATGTCCCGATATTGATAAATGGCAACCCGCATTCTACGTGATAAGGTTTGCCACCAAAACCCATAGCAGAGCCTAACAATGCCAGCAATCACCAGCCCATGGCCAATTAGATTCATTAACCACCGCCCGCATTTAGCATGTGCTCTACTCGTATTTTGCCTGTTACCTCTGGGTGCGATCGCGCAGGAGCCGGAAGAAAATGCCGAATCCTCTACCGCGAGCAGCGCAATTAGCTCGATTAGTAAATCTTCCGAAGCGCCGCTTTATCCATCGCGCGATATACGCGACAAAAGTGTAATCGCCGCCGCCATGCATGATGAGGCGCAATGGCTGGAGACTGAACACGGAAAAATCCTTGCGCTTTATCGCCCGACTGAGGCTAAAAAAACACTAGGGGTATTGATCCTGTTTCATGCGGCAGAAAACCCTCAACGCTGGCCGCCCATGCTGGAAAACCTGCGCGCAAACCTTCCGCGCTACGGCTGGGAGACCTTGGCGATCAGCCTACCGCAACGCTACCCGGCCGCTGTTCCTGCCCGCCCCAGCTCATCCTCATCCTCTGCGAGCGCATCCGCATCGAGCGCCATTGCGGAGACTGAAGCCGAAGAAGAAACCGCGACCCCAGAAGAAGAGGTTGTGGCGGCATTATCCAGTAGCGCACCCAGTTCATCCAGTGCAGCCTCTTCCAGCGTTGCACGCGAGTTGTTGATAACAACCTATGTCGATGCAGCTTTTAATTTCCTGAAAGAGAAAGGCCAATTCAATGTAGTGGTATTGGTAGACAACAGCTCTGCGTATCAAACCCTGCAAAACCTGGCTTCACAAATCAAAGAAAACAAGCGCGATCCAACAACCGTAGATGGCCCGCTGCAAGCGCTGATTATCGCCAATCTGCAACAACAGGAACCTATTGCTCGACAAGAATTGGAGATGGTGCTGGGTACAGAACAGTTACCAGTGCTGGATCTCTTTTTTGCACCAGACAATGCGGAACAAACCCAATCCCGCGAATTGCATAGAGCTGTGGCCATGCGCAAAAAAGTTGCCGATTACCAACAGCTCCTGATCGATAACCAACCCAAATCAGTCGAGCAAGATCACCAGAGCTTTTTATTGGGAAGAGTGCGCGGCTTTATGCGGCAAAAGGCCAGCGGGACTGAATTAAAAGCCCAAGATGGCGGTTCCCGGCAATAACATGCCTCACCAAAAAACAAAAACGGGATCAGTCGCTGACTGATCCCGTTTTTGTTTGACTCGCAAGATCTGGAACATCCGGTTCCGGATCCTGTAATCGCCACTCGTTTGCATGACCTGATTAAGTGAAGATGGCGCTGTGAATTAGGCGCTTCCCTTGACCCTGCTTGGTCAACCTACCTTCCCTGACGACCTCCTTGTTAGAAGCCATTTTCAAGTAAACAGAGGAGTGACGATAGTCGCAAAATTCACTGAATCTTGTAGGAAATCAGCTACAGCTGATTGCGGTATTTGGCTTATAACCCTGCGGAAATTGGGCGGATATCAGGCTTTTTTGTAAGCCGCCATACGCTCATGTAACTCACCAATAACAGGTGTGACTGCCCCGCGCGTCGCCACATAATGCAGATTAAATAATTCAAAATAATCCTGTAAGACACTAGCGGCATGCACTTCACCCGCCATTTCCAAGCACAATCCGGCCGCTTCAGCAGTAGACAAATAATGCTCCTGATGGGATTTACGCATCGCATAACCGCGCACCAATGCTTCAGGCAAGACCACGCAGGGGATCTTCTCCAACCAGCGGCTCAAATGGAACATACGGCCACTCTGCTTCCAGGTTCCATCCAACAGTACAAAGGTTGTGGTTTTCCCATCATCCGGCAACTCCGTTACCAACCCCCGCTGTTTTGAACCTGTCTCAGTAGCATTAGACGGAAACACAATCACACAGCGGCGACGGGAATCACCCAACAAATCCAGCAATTCTTGCGCAGGTTCCGTGCGGCTCCAACAAAAAACATGGGTCTGCCGGGGCAATAGCTCGGCAATCAAACGGCCAGTGTTGGTGGGTTTGAATACCTCATTGCGATGCATCAGCAATACAAACTCACAGCGCGCCTCCAGCTCTGGGCGCCAGGGGCAAATGCACGCAAATACCGCTAACTGGCAATGCTCACAGCGCACAACCGATTTACCGCGCGCTAGAAATTCGCGCGTAGAATCAGCCAAGCGCTGCGCGCGCAGACCTAGATACTGATTGGAGAATTCACTGGACATCAACCACCTGCGGGGAGATTTGGTTACACAAACATCAAATCACAGACGAAAAAAAAGCGCTCTAGTGAGCGCTTTTAATTTGGTGCCCTGGGCCGGACTCGAACCGGCACAGCATTCGCCACTACGACCTCAACATAGCGTGTCTACCAATTCCACCACCGGGGCATTAACTCTAAAATTACTCTTTCTTCTCTTCTGGCTGTGCGGCTGCATCTGCAGAGGCTGGAGCAGCTTCTGATTGCACAGCAGGTACATCTGAGGTAGTCGCTGCAGGTACTTCGCTGGCAGGCACATCGGAAGTCGAGGGAACTTCTTGTTGCTGCACAGCGGGAACAACTAAGCCCTGTGTTGCTACTTTTGAATGATTTTTTGCAATGATTGCCAAACCGAAGCTAGTGCAAAAAAATACGGTGGCGATTATCCAAGTTGCGCGAGTAAAAAAATTACCGCTCCCCTCACTACCAAATACCGTTTGAGAAGCACCAGCACCAAATGATGCACCTGCTGCTGCGCCCTTACCTTGCTGCAGCAGGATCAAGCCAATAATAGCCAGTGCCGCAAGCGAATGAATAATAAGTACCAGTTTTTCCATTGCATAGCTCTCTTGAGCGCTTGGTGTCTGGCTGATGAAATTAATCAGCAGCCCTACAGATTGCTAAAAACTCGTCAGCGTCTAAAGATGCGCCGCCAAGTAAGGCACCGTCTATATCAGGCAATGCAAACAACTGCTGTGCATTGTGCGCTTTGACGCTGCCACCGTACAAAATCCTGACTTTCCCAGCTAATTCACCCAGTTGTGCTCGCATAAAACGGTGCACTTCTTCTGCTTGTTCCGGTGTAGCTGTCTTGCCGGTTCCTACAGCCCATACAGGCTCGTAGGCAAGCACGGCATTGTTAAAAACATCTTTCCCTGTATGAGCAAAGACTGCATTGAGCTGCCGGCTAATAGTTTCCAACTGACGCCCTTGCTCGCGATCCTGCAAGGATTCACCTACGCAAAGTATCGGTATTAAACCAGCTTGCTGTACAGTGACAAATTGACGAGCAACTTGCTCGTCCGTTTCACCCTGCATTCGGCGGCGCTCATTGTGACCAATTATTACAAATTTGCAATCCAAATCTGCAAGCATTGATGCTGAAACTTCGCCTGTGTAGGCTCCCTTACCATGTTCACTTGCAGTTTGCGCACCCAGTAATATTGCTGAGCCAGACAACAAACGATGAGTGGGCATCAAGTAAGGAAAAGGTGGGCAGATAACCACATCTGCATTGTGCTCACCCTGCCAACCAGCCACAACCTTGGCTAATAACTCTGCATTTTCATGCAGACTTCCATTCATTTTCCAATTGCCAACCACCAGTTGGCGACGCTTGGCGTTACTTGCTTTGTTCAACAGCAATACCTCCCCCAAAGCGGGCGCCAATGGTAGCTAAGAAGATTTGAACATACAACCCAATCTTCGCTTACACCCTGATTTTTATCTGTTTTTTTTGCGCTATAACCAACAATATTGCCCTGAACACCGGACATCTGAATATAAAACTGCGCCTTGGCCGATTTTTAGGCGCAGCTTTTTTGCCCTGCCCCGGCACAAAAGATTTGCATCAACCAAGTGCAGCCTCGACTGTTGCAGCCAATTCCTGGGCCAGCTCCTTCACTTGCTTTTTATCCTCTCCTTCAACCATAACCCTTACCACTGGCTCAGTGCCTGAAGGACGCAATAACACCCGCCCGGTTCCAGCGAGCTTTTCTTCGGTAAGCTTTACTGCTTTTTGCACCACTTCGTTACTGCCAAGATCTACCCGTTTAGCCATATGCACATTGATCATAACCTGCGGCAATTTATTCATCGCTTTCTTAATACGATGCAGCGAGTCCCCCATAGTGGTGATCGCCAGCAATACCTGGAGCGCAGAGATAATTCCATCACCCGTAGTAGTCACATTGCTGCATACGATATGGCCTGAGTTTTCACCACCCAACCGCCAGCCATTACCGCGCATCATCTCGATAACGTAACGGTCGCCGACTTTTGCACGCGCAAAGGGGACATTGAGCTTTTTAAGACCCAGCTCAAAACCAAAGTTACTCATCAAGGTGCCAACTACACCATCGCAGCCGCCAGCATATTCCTGTTGATAAGCAGCAATGATATAGAGTAGTTCATCGCCATCAACCAATTCACCCTTGTGGTCCACAAAGACTACGCGGTCACCGTCGCCATCAAACGCGATACCTATATCTGCGCCCAGCTCGACTACTTTTTCTTGTAGAGCTTCAGGCTTGGTTGAGCCACAACTACGATTGATATTGGTGCCATTTGGCTCAACAAAAAGCGAAGTAACATGGGCGCCTAATTCAGTGAATACATCGGGCGCTATGTTGTAAGTTGCACCGTTGGCGCAGTCCAGAACGATATGCATCCCCTTGAGATTAAACCCCCAAGGCATGGTGCCCTTACAGAACTCAATATAGCGACCCGATGCATCTGCAATGCGACGGGCCTTGCCCAGCTTTTCACCAGTAGACATAGGCTTTTCAAGCTGTGCTTCAATTAGGGTTTCCAATTCGTCCGGAAGCTTGCTGCCATTGCCACCAAAAAACTTGATGCCGTTATCAACGTAGCTGTTGTGCGACGCACTGATCACTATTCCCGCCTGCGCTTTAAATGTACGCGAGAGATAAGCAACACCGGGGGTGGGCATAGGGCCTAGCAAGCCAACATCAACACCGGCGTTAATCAAACCAGCTTGTAATGCAGACTCAAACATGTAGCCGGAAATGCGAGTGTCTTTGCCAATCAAAATCATGTTCTGTCCATCAAAGCGATCCTTGAGCACACAGCCAGCAGCCCAACCTAACTTGAGCATAAAATCCGGGGTGATTGGGAATTCGCCCACCAAACCGCGGATACCGTCAGTGCCAAAATACTTGCGAGACATAATTCCTAACTCCATTAACAAAAAATGCGCTGCGATTATTCAACCACAGCGGCGAGAACCTTCAATACATCTACCGTGGCAGCAACATCATGCGCACGAATAATGGCAGCACCGCGTTCAGCGGCCAGCATTGCCAAAGCCAAACTACCTGGCAAACGCTCATCGACCGGACGATTGAGCAACTGTGCGACCATGGACTTGCGCGATACCCCCACCAACAAGGGATAACCCAAGCCGCATAACTCCGGTAAGCGCCGTAAAAGCGCGAGATTATGCGCGAGTGTTTTACCAAAGCCAAACCCGGGATCGAGAATAATTCGCTCCGAAGGAATTCCCTGTTGGTAACAAGCCGCTATCCGCGCATGTAAAAAATCACTCACTTCTGCAACCACATCATCATATTGTGGGTTTTGCTGCATGCTTCCGGGTTGCCCTTGCATATGCATTAAACAAACAGGCAAACCGCTAGCAGCGGCGGCACGCAATGCACCTTCACGCTGGAGCGCACGCACATCGTTAATCAATCCTGCGCCTTTTTTTGCCGATTCGGTGATCACACTCGCGGTACTGGTGTCGATCGACACTAATGCACCCAGTTTATCCACCAGTGTCTCTACCACGGGGACAACACGATCCAACTCTTCTTGCTCAGATACTGTTATGGCGCCTGGCCTTGTTGATTCCCCGCCAACATCAATTATCTGCGCACCTTCTGCCAACATCTGTTCTGCGCGACGCACAACCAGATCCAGATCAAGCGCATTGCCAGTGTAATAACTGCCGCCGTCGGAAAAGGAGTCCGGCGTGGTATTGAGAATTCCCATCACTACAGGGCGAGTGAGATCAAGTTGATGTCTGCCGCAAATAAGAAGGGGATTGTCAGGATGGGAATGCATTCAAACGCCTAAGCTATTTTTGAGGTGGTTAAAACTGATAGAGGGAAAAACAATAACCCCGAGCAAGCCCGGGGTTATTGTTGGCAGCAAATATGAAAAATTAATGCGTATTAGCTGGGCCACCGATAGGACCTGCCGGAGTTTCCCCCGAAGCATCCTTATCGCGCAAATGGCTGTTAAAGTCATCGTCATTCCACTCGCGTGGTGGACGCACTTTACGGCGCGCCATCAAATCGGCAACCTGTTCAGCATCGATGGTTTCATATTCCATCAACGCATTTTTCATCGCCTCAAGAATATCGCGGTTATCTTCAAGAATCTTGGTGGCGCGCGCATAGCAGTCATTAATAATCCGACGCACTTCTTCATCGATATTGCGCGAAGTGTCATCAGAATATTGTTGGGTTGCCATACCTGGATAAGCACCCCCTTCCTCACCATAATGCAGTGGGCCTAACTTGGCGGACAAGCCCCACTTGGTCACCATGTTGCGCGCCAATTGGGTGGCACGCTCAATGTCGTTAGACGCACCCGTAGTAACGCCATCGATTCCCAGTGTCATTTCTTCTGCAATACGGCCACCAAAAAGCGTACACAAACGCGATTCAAGAGAACGCTTGCTGTAACTGTATTTATCTTCCTCGGGCAAATACTGGGTAACACCCAATGCGCGGCCGCGCGGAATGATAGTCACTTTATGCACGGGATCATGCTCTGGCACTACACATCCAATAATGGCATGGCCTGCTTCGTGATAAGCAGTATTTTCTTTTTCCTTTTCACTCATCACCATGGATTTGCGCTCAGCGCCCATCATGATTTTATCGCGAGCTTTTTCAAAGTCCTCCATAGATACCAAGCGTTTGTTGCCGCGCGCTGCCATCAATGCAGCTTCATTGACAAGGTTGGCCAACTCAGCACCGGAAAAGCCCGGCGTGCCACGCGCGATGACTGACGCACTGACGCGATCTTCCAAGGGTACTTTGCGCATATGGACCTTCAGGATTTGTTCGCGGCCGCGAATGTCCGGCAAACCAACATAAACCTGACGGTCAAAACGACCTGGACGTAACAGCGCTTTGTCCAGCACATCAGCACGGTTAGTTGCAGCGATAATGATTACACCATCGTTGCCTTCAAAACCATCCATCTCAACCAGCAATTGGTTAAGGGTTTGCTCGCGTTCATCATGACCACCACCGTGACCACCACCACGATGACGGCCAACCGCATCAATTTCGTCGATGAAAATAATGCACGGTGCTTGTTTTTTAGCTTGCTCAAACATGTCGCGTACACGACTTGCGCCAACGCCGACAAACATCTCTACAAAGTCAGAGCCGGAAATAGAAAAGAAAGGAACTTTAGCTTCACCCGCAATCGCTTTAGCCAGCAAGGTTTTACCGGTACCTGGTGGGCCAACCATCAATACCCCACGTGGAATCTGGCCCCCCAAACGCTGGAACTTGGTAGGATCGCGCAGGTACTGAACCAACTCCTGCACCTCTTCTTTGGCTTCATCAACACCCGCCACATCGGCAAAGGTCGTTTTAATTTGATCTTCACCCAGCAGGCGCGCCTTGCTTTTACCAAAGCTCATGGGGCCGCCTTTGCCACCGGCGCCACCTTGCATCTGGCGCATAAAGAACCAAAAGACGGCAATAATGATCAAAATAGGGAAACTGGCGACCAATAATTGGTTCAGCAGGCTTGGCTGCTCAACTTCACGCCCTTTAATCACTACATTGTGGTTGTAAAGGTCGTCAATCAACTTGGGGTCTTGCAGATTGGGGCGGATAGACTTGAAAGTAGTATTATCCTTATAAATCCCCTCGATAACCAAACCATCAATGGTTACCTCCTGCACCCGATCATCGCGCACACTGGAGATAAAATCGGAGTAGTTGAGCGTGTTGCTGGTAGATTGCTTGTTGAAGCCCTCAAAAACACTAAAAAGGACTACGGCAATGACCAGCCAAAGCACGAGATTCTTGGTTATATCGTTCAAGGAAAATTCCTCACAGTTACATCAAATTTATTAATGGCTAGCAATAAACGCCCAATCGATAGACTACAAATCTTAGCTATGGGTTACCGATAATAGATATTTACACATTTATCAGTTGAAATCGTCGAATTTTTCATAGCTTAACGACTTTTTGACGCCCAACACTGGGTTTCAAGGTACACATTCATCATCTTGAAATACGGACAATCAGGATACCTTAGACGAGCCGCCACACAAACTTTTCTATTCAAGTCATTTGGGGGCTGGTGCTCAAATTGCAAGTCCAGACTTATGAACCCACCCTCCTCCAACCAGTAAAACCATATCCAATTGGATGTCCAGCGAGCCAAATTCAAACGTCAGCGCGCAGAATGGAGTAGAATAACGGCCATTATTTCTTCCAATCCTTAAGGTAAGTTTATGCCGATTAACCCAGAGCGTAAAAAACAATTTCGTACTATTGGCCACAAGCTTAATCCCATTGTGACCATTGCCGGCAATGGCTTGAGTGATGGCGTACTCGCCGAACTCAACCGTGCATTGGATGACCATGAGCTGATCAAGGTGAAACTCGCCATTGCCGAGCGCGACGAACGTAAGGAAGTGGTCGCAGAGCTTGAAGCACTGCCAAATGTTGAACTGATCCAGGAGATTGGCAAAGTAGTTTTGCTCTATCGCCACAATAAAAGAGCCAACCCCAAGCTTTCTAATGTGCAGCGTTAAGATCGCTGAACTAAAGCCCCATAAAAAAACCGCCGTTTTTACTGGCGGTTTTTTTATGGGTGATAATTTCTGAACCGATTAGATATGCTCAACCTTATCGATTTCGTAATCCACATCGCCGCCCGGTGCCCTGACGACCACTACATCACCTTCTTCTTTCCCCACCAATGCCCGTGCTATAGGTGAGTTGACAGAGATTTAATTGGCTTTTA
>Ga0307408_100000700_pt1 | contig 27358 bp, 18 predicted proteins | sample 322Cmetagenome_FD_202116 | JGI IMG/M metagenome (GOLD analysis project Ga0307408, IMG submission 202116) | Maize rhizosphere microbial communities from greenhouse at UC Davis, California, United States - 322HYB-C-3 | ecosystem: Host-associated > Plants > Roots > Rhizosphere > Soil | place...
GGTAGTTAGCCTTGCTTATATAGCATACACTGTAGTATTTGCCAAACCGGTTGATAAGGATGATGACGATTTCTAGTTTATTTAATAGGCGCTCTCCTCGCCTTTAATCATGTTGATTATTGTTAGGAAAACAATTTTGACATCAAGCATAGCGGACCAGTTCTCGAGGTACCATATATCGTGCTCAACACGCTTTTCCATTAAATCAAGGTTAATCGTTTCTCCTCTAAAACCGTTTACCTGTGCCCAGCCCGTAATACCTGGCTTTAGATAATGACGTACCATGTATTTGTCAATAATTGCCCTGTATTGTTCAGTATGTTTTAGCATATGGGGGCGTGGCCCAACAATACTCATGTTGCCCAATAGAACGTTAAAGAACTGAGGGAACTCGTCTAAGCTGCTCTTGCGAAGAAATCGCCCTATCGGAGTTACTCTGTTATCATTTTTTGTAGCCTGTTTAGAGTCGCTGTCTTTGTTCATCTTCATGGACCTAAACTTATAGCACCAAAACATTTCATTATTGCGGCCACTTCGTAGTTGTTTAAAAAGTACCGGACCCGGACTTTGAATCTTAATTAAAATTGCAATAATGGGGTAGAGCCAGCTCATGACAAACAGAATAACCGCAGAGCTGAATAAAATATCAGCAATTCTTTTTCTGAAGCGGTTGTGCATTTCTTCCAGCGGCTCTTTGCGTAAACTGATTACCGGAAAATCTCCCATATAGTTAATGGAGAACGGGGAGGCCAGAGACTGGCTAAAGTCGGGCACAAACTTTAAGCGTACACATTGCTTTTCTGCTTCCTGAATTAATGAGCCGGCGTCCGAAAGTTTTTCGGCCGTCAAGGAAACATATACTTCTTTTATGCCACTGTCTGCAGCTTTCTTGATTTGCTCGCAGGCTGCCGGCAACAGGTTTCCACTATTATCTACGAACAGTTGGCTGTCGTGGTCAAGAAAACCTTCAAAGTTATAGTGCTGGTTCTTTTCAAAATAAGCTGCCAGCCTGATTCCGGTAGTATTCATCCCCATAACCGCTACAGGCTTACCAATGCTGAAATGTTTGCTCAGCATATTTTCGAGAACAGTAAGAAGGAACCGGCTTCCCAACAGAAATGTAAAAAATGAGGCATAGAACAGGCTAATAAATATTCTAGAAATTTCGTGGTCTTTCGAGAATAGCAGGAAGAAGGCCCAGCACACCATGTGCATCACGATACTACGCCAGGTGGCACGGTAAACTTTTTCGAGGCTGGTAACAGTGTTCTTAGCGTATAGGGTTTGCATGTTTGAGCTTAGAACCCATAGAATGTTGATGTTAATTATATAGTCACGATAGAGAATAAAATGTAATGCCTTGTCTAGATGATTACCTATTATAAATGCGGTAAAAAATGCAAGGTTGATCAAGATGATATCAGTGCCCCCTAATAAAAGGCGCAATGAATAGAGGTAACGGCTTTGCATACTCTTTCCATTAGTTAAGTAAATGATTATTTAACTTCAATTGATTATAAATGCAGGGCGGGTTTGTGAATAAATAGCGCCATGCACTGTCTAATCAGTAACTAAGGAATATTGGAATTGGCGGAGGTGAGAGATTGAGTTTTCATAGATAGGATGTTTTAGTAGATGAATATTTTTATACTTATTTATTTATTGCACATAAATATAACTAAATATACAACAAAAAATGATTTTTATTAAAAGTAATGTATTTATTTTTTGATTTTGTTGCAATTTTATATTTGTGGTGTATGCGAAAGCAGCGGTTTGATGTGTAAATGGAGTCTTTTACATCTTATTTATAAACCGATAAGCCACATTTTTAATTCAACGCACTAGAAAATCACCGATCTCTTTATACCGATCTCTTTATTCTACGTCTACAACGACCCTCCGTTAATTAAAATAGAATCAAGCCTTAATTCCTGAACAAAGGGGTTGCCTGAAAGGCAAGTCAGCATACGGGTAAAAGCAAGTTTCGCCAATTTGAAGCCACTTGTTTCAGTATAAGTAATTTCAGGGTAGTAAAGTTGCGGGATAAAACCATCGCTTATAGCAATAATGCCTAAATCATCAGGCACCTTTAATTGAAGCTTCTGAACACTCTTCATCACACCCGTTAATATTTCATCGCTCATGCAAAAAACAGCGTCGGGTTTTTGAGTTTGAGCAAAAGCTGTTTCAATTGTCCTGGCAGCTTCGCTAAAGCTTTTTGCATATTCAATTTGTAAAACCGTATCAGAGTTATTGCTTTTAAAACTTTCAGTAAAAGCTTCTATTCTTTTTTGGGTAATAGACATCCCAATATCTCCAAACACAGCTAACACACGCTTTTTTTTTCTCGCGATGAGAGCCTCTGCTGCCAGATTTGCCGCAGATGTGTCACCCACGCACACTTTATTGCAAGCTTCATACGAAGGCACTTTATCAAAAAATACTACGGGAATATCTTTTTCACCTAATTTCATAAAAGCCTCGTAGTTGGCGGTAGTAGAGGTAATTGAAACAAAAACCCCTGCCACCCGGTTCTGGCGGCACTTTCTAAGGTTTTCCTGTTCAATCAGCGGATCATCGCCCGATTGGAGGATCAGCAGGGAGTAACCATATAATCTGGCTTCTTCCTCGAGGGAACTAATAAATGACTGATAGAAATAGTTTGACACCGAAGGCACAATCACCCCGAACTCCCTACTGTCATTAGTTCGCAAGTTAATAGCATACGTATTCGGCTCATATTCGAGCACGCCGGCCAATTCACGAATTTTTTGCTTGGTGCTTTCAGAAATATCAGGATGGTCTTTTAATGCTCTGGACACGGTTGATATACTGAGGTTCAGCATATCAGCAAGTTTCTTTAAGGTAATATTTGGTTTCAATGGTTATTATAAAGCTGTTCAATATACAAACTTTTCAACAACAAACATTTTCGCAAACGTTTGCGAAAATGTTTGCGGTAGCTGGAGCCCTAAAAATGGCAAATCGGAACAATCTTCTTGCTAGCTTCACATAACCAAATATTCAAAACCAATAAAAATTATAACGATGAAAAGTTTCATACTAAGTTTCGTGTTGCTGTTTACAAGCAGCTTACTGTTTGCACAAACAGCGTCTATAAGCGGCAAAGTAACCGATGCTGCTAACGAATCCCTTATTGGAGCATCAGTTAAAGCTTCGGGCAAGGGAACCTCCACTAACGAAAAGGGAGAATTTATTTTAAATGGATTACCTGCAGGAAAGGTAATGCTTACTGTCAGCTACACGGGCTTCGCCTCTACACAGAAAGAGGTTGAGCTGAGCGCTGGTAATATTAGCAACTTAGTTATTGTATTGAAGTCCGACTTACTTTCGCTAACAGAAGTTGTAATTACCGGAGTTACCAATCCAGGTTCCAAATTAAACACCAGCTTATCTGTTAGTTCATTAAAAGGAGTCGAGATAACACAATCGGCCCCACGTACCACAGCTGAGATCTTCCGATCTATTCCAGGAATTAAATCCGAAGCTTCTGCCGGAGATGGAAACACCAACATAACGGTGCGTGGCGTGCCTATTTCATCAGGAGGCTCAAAGTATCTTCAGCTACAGGAAGATGGCTTACCATTGTTGCAATTTGGAGACATTGCCTTTGCCACTTCAGACATCTTTTTAAGGGCAGACCAATCTGTTGCCCGCATTGAGGCCATCAGAGGAGGCTCAGCATCAACGTTGGCAAGTAACTCTCCTTCAGGAATTATAAACTTTATCAGCAAAACGGGAAGTACCAAAGGCGGAGCTGTGTCTACATCATTCGGTGTTGATTATCAAAACTTTCGTACAGATTTCAATTATGGCGCGCCAATAGGAAAAGGATTCAGCTTCCACGCTGGAGGCTTTTTCAGGCAAGGCGAAGGCCCGCGTACTGCAGGTTATTCAGGTAATAAAGGAGGCCAACTTAAGTTCAATCTTTCCAAAAGCTTTAGCAAAGGATATGCCCGCCTTTACTTCAAGTATCTTAACGACAGGGCAATTGCCTATTTACCTCTTCCCATCCAGGTAAGCGGAACAAACTCTAACCCTGAGTTCAAATCATTGCCTGGGTTTGATATTAAGCATGGAGCTTTTCAAAATTCAAATATCCAACGAAATGTTGGTTTGGGTACAAATGGTTCGGTTAGAAGCAACGATGTTTCCAATGGCATGCACCCGGTTTCAACGGCAATTGGCGGAGAATTCAACTTTAGTTTAGGCAATGGCTGGACTATTGATAACAAAGGGCGTTATGCATTCAACTCTGGAGGTTTTATATCACCATTTCCGGCTATGATTGGAAGCACGGCAGATATTTTAACAAGTGTTGGTACCGCGACTGGCAGCAATTTAACTGGCGGCAGTTTAAGGTATGCTAATAATGGATCTGTTTATTCAGGGAACAATGCCGTAGTTATCCATATGTTTGACACCGAACTGAACGACTTCAATAACTTTGTAAACGATTTTAAACTAAAGAAGAAAGTTGATAAGGTCGATTTAACTCTTGGCTTTTACAATTCAATTCAACACATTGACATGTCGTGGCTATGGAATTCGTATATCCAGGATTCCAATGGCGAAAATGCAAGGCCATTAAATGCCTTTACTGCGCAGGGTGCCAATATAAGTGAAAATGGCTTATTCGCTTACGGGGTTCCGCTCTGGGGTAACCTTCACCGCCATTACAACACCAAATACAATACCTCTGCACCCTACGCGGGAGTAGCATTTCCACTAACAGAGAACCTTACTATTGATGCCAGCGCACGATACGATTTTGGAGACGTAACTGGAACATACACCGGCAACGCCCAAACCACATTCGATATAAATAATGATGGAACCATTTCGTCTAATGAACAGAGCGTATCAAAAGTAAACGTATCAAATCCGTCTAAAGTTGACTACCAATATAATTACCTCTCATATTCTGCAGGTGCAAACTATAAGTTAAACGAATCGCAAGCTGTATTTGCCCGCTACAGCAAGGGGGCTGCAGCCAAAGCTGACCGGATTTTGTTTACTTCAAATGTATTTGCAGACGGTAGCGCCGTGGGTGTACTGGATAAGATAAACCAGGCTGAATTAGGGTATAAGTACAAATACAACAAAGGAGGCTTATTCTTAACAGGATTCTATGCCAAGGTAAATGAAACTGGGGGTTACGAGGCTACAACCCAAAAAACAATAGAAAATGATTATGTTTCTTATGGCTTAGAACTGGAAGGTATTAATCAGTTATCTAAAAAGTTTGAAATTCGCGGAAGTGCTACTTACACCCATGCACGTATAAACTCAGGCGTAAATAAAGGAAATAAGCCAAGAAGGCAAGCTGATTTGATCTTTAATCTTGTACCCACTTTTAAATTGAAAAACTTTACAACGGGTATAAGTGCAATTGGCACCACAAACACCTATGCTCAGGATGATAATAAATTAATTCTTCCTGCTTATGTGCTAGTAAATCCTTTCCTAAGCTACAACATCACCAAGCGCTTTACTGCTACATTAAATGCTAATAATGTGTTCAATTCATTAGGTATTACCGAGTCAGAGGAAGGAGCAATAATTGATAATCAAACTAATATCATAAGGGCAAGGCTGGTAACAGGCAGAACTATTGCCGCCGGGTTATCATACAGCTTTTAAACTTAAGTGGTTGGTAAAGACACCAATGCTATTAAGTTAAGCTGTTGGTGGGGACACCAACAGCGGATAGTGCCCGTTGCAGGTGTCTCCATTTGCAACTTCTAGCCTTAACTACACAACCACGGCGGAACAATCTAAGCCAATAAAAAGGTTTAATCTTTCAATATCATAAACATAAGAGGATCGTGGCAACACCAACCTCGCAATCAGCCTGGCGCCGGGTGTCCGCACCAGCACCCGTGCCAGAGCTGTTAATTTTTATTCTGATGGAATTAAATAAAACAAACCACTTAAGTACCGCAGCGATAAATGTTCTAAATGGAGCATCTTCAAGTTATGGAATAAAAGCTTCATCACAACAGCATGATAACTACGGACATATTTGGGCAAGAGATAGCGCAGTTGCAGGCCTGGCTATTCTTGTAGAAGAGATCGAGGAGCTATATCCGGTATTCAAAAGCTCTATCTATTTATTACAAAAGGCTGCAGCAGAAAATGGCCAGATTCCATCAAATATTAAAGTGAATGCAGATGGACAAGTCACAGCGGTTAGCTTCGGCAGCGTGGCCGGGCGCACGGATGCTAGTTTTTGGTGGATTATTGCAGCACTTCAATATCTTCACAAAATAGAGGATACAGAACTAAAAACGATCGCTGAGGCTCAATGCGATTTAATTTTCAAATTGGCTGATGCCTGGGAATTTAACAGGAAGGGCCTGATGTATTTGCCAATGAGCGGTAACTGGGCCGACGAGTACATTACACATGGCTTTGTGCTGTATGATCAGGTTTTGCGTTACTGGGCATTACATCTTGCAGGGTATTATTTCAAAAATACAGCATGGCAGGAAAAAGCAGACGCAGTTAAGCTCGCCATCAAAAAACATTTTTTACTCGAAGCCGAATTAGACGGCAGTTTATATACAGGGGCACAGCAGGAGCAATTACTTAATCACGACATCTCAAATAACTTTATAGCGTCTTTTTCTCCGGGTGACAGGGTTGAAAAGTTCGATGCCTGGTCTATAGCATTGCTATTATTATTGGATATTCCCTCTGAAGCAAGTATTGCAAAGATAAACTCCGCTTTGCTGGATGTATTTAATCAGACAGAGAAGAAAGGCATTCCGGCTTTCTGGCCAGTAATCGAAGAAGGGCCTTTGTATCATTCACTTCAACTGAATCATAACTTCCGGTTTAAAAATATTCCGGGACACTTTCATAACGGGGGCATTTGGCCTGTAGTCAATGGATTTTTGATTGCAGGCCTCCAAAATGCAGGATTAGAAGAAAGTGCTGGCTTATTAATGGAAGCTTTAACACTTCATCTGGAAAAATACAATGAGGAGGCATCTTTTAGCGAGTATTTCGATTTTTATGAAGGGAAACCCGGCGGCGTAAGTAATTTGTGTTTTAGCGCTTCTGGCTATTTGCTAGCGAAAAATGCAATAAGTCGGCCTAAGGAATTGAAAAAACAGTTTCTTTTTTTTCAGCAAGATGACCAATCTGTACTGGATTCCATTAAGGAAAGCGTTCAGAACCTGATTTTTCACCTTAACCTGAACTTCCAGAGGCCCGTAGCAATTTCCATTGCCGGCGAATCTGGTTGTGGTAAAACAACTTTAAGCAGGTCATTTAAAGAGATATTGGAGGGGGCGGGGCTTACAACTTTGCTACTGCACCAGGATGACTATTTCAAGCTTCCACCAAAGCAAAACCACAACGCAAGAGTAATTGATTTCTCGCACATTGGCCCTCACGAAGTACGTTTGAGCCTGCTGGATGAGCATGTTTTAAAGATAAAGGCCGGGTTAACAGATGATCTTCCGGTGCCTCACATGAACTGGGTAGCAGATACTGAAGAAAGCAGAAATATCAGTACAAGCAATGTGCAGGTAATTCTGGTTGATGGAACTTACACAACCTTATTAAAACATGTAGATTACAAAATATTTTTTAACACCACTTATCTGCAAACCCGAAAAAACAGAATCAGCCGCAACAGGGAAACTGTAACCGATTTTATAGAAAAAGTTTTAGAAAAAGAGAGTGAGATTATTCGGAGCCATAAAACTATGGCGAATGTCGTTATCAACAATAAACTCGAAATTGTTGAAAACAGGCAGTTATAAATAGTACATTTAGATATAAACCAATGCTAACCATACCAATTATGAAAGGCCCCAAGCTGAAGCTCAGCTTTTGGCAAATTATAAACATGAATTTCGGCTTCTTTGGCTTGCAGTACAGCTTCGGCTTACAACAGGCTAACATGAGCCCTATCTACTCTTATCTCGGTGCCGAAGAAAGCAAGCTACCCTATTTGTGGCTAGCAGGGCCAATAACTGGTTTAGTTATACAACCCATAATTGGAGCCATGAGCGATAAGACAGTGACACGCTGGGGGCGCCGCACTCCTTACTTTTTGATAGGGGCTATATTTTGCAGCATCTGCTTGTTTGCCATGCCTTATAGCAGTTCTGTATGGATGGCGGCCAGTATATTATGGATTTTAGACGCAGCCAATAATATAACCCAGGAACCTTACCGGGCCTTTGTTAGCGATAAATTAGATGAGGGCCAGCATCCTCTCGGATTTTTAACTCAAAGTGCATTTACTGGATTGGGGCAAACCTTATCCTACCTTACGCCAACCTTACTTATCTTTTTTGGCGTAAGCAAAGTAGCCGCAAGTACCAACCACATTCCCTTAACCACATTAATTGCCTTTATAATAGGCTCGGTAGTATCTATTAGTTCTATTTTATGGACATTAAAAACCACAAAAGAAATTCCTTTAAGCCCAGAAGAAATCGAAGAGATTAAAGCATCGCCGAAGGGCGTTCGGGCTGTTTTTACCGAAATATGGGAGGCAATAAAAGATATGCCTCTAGTAATGAAACAAATGGCGCCTATGATGCTATTCAGTTGGTATGCAATGTTTATCTATTGGATCTATATTGCTAAATGCTTGTCCAGATCGGTATTTTCCGGAACGTCCGATTCGTTCAGAGAAGCAGATTTACTATCCGGACAGATCGGTGCTTTTTATAACTTCATTGCTTTTATATCTGCCTTTGGTTTAGCCTGGCTGGCTAAAAAGTATGGCGCCAGGTATATACATGCTATTTGTTTAAGCCTTGCAGGCATGGGATTGTTCATTTTGCCTGGTATCAAGGATTCATCCCTTGTTTTCATACCGATGATTGGCATGGGCCTTTCATGGGCAAGTATGATGGGTAATCCTTATGTAATCCTGGCGGGATGTATCCCTAAAGAAAGGACTGGCGTTTATATGGGCGTTTTTAATATGTTCATTGTAATTCCAATGTTGTTGCAAAATGTCACCATGCCTCTTTATTACGAATCATGGTTAGGGGGAGACCCGATAAATGCAATTAAGCTAGCCGGTGCCTTATTAATTCTCTCTGCTGTATCTGTATTTTTTATAACCGACAAAACCCGGAACAACCTTCAACAAAAAGAGGCGGTTCAAATGCAGGATATTACAGCAGCAAGTGATAATTCCTAACGAGCATCATTTCCAGAGCATCAAAATAGTATCAAATTGTATATCTTTCCACAGGATGAGGGTTTGCATTGGCATTGTAAGGATTTAACTCAGGCGTTGATGCTTATCTGGCGATAACAAATCGTGTTTGTGCCCGGCTATCCCTAACTATTTTTAGGCTGAAATGTTAATCATTAGCCGAGGAGATAAACAGATTAAATAATGGATCAACTAAAAGTTCTGATAACCGGTACTACCGGTATGGTAGGCAAAGGGGTACTGCTCGAATGCCTGGAAAATCCGGCGGTGTCATCAATAGTCATTATTAACCGCCATTCCGCAGCGATAAGCCATCCAAAGCTGAAAGAAATTATTCACAACGATTTTTATAACCTGTCTGCCATTGAATCAGAACTGACCGGAATTAATGCTTGTTTCTTTTGTCTCGGAGTAAGCGCTTTCAGGATGAATGAGGCCGTGTACACCCGTATTTCTTACGATTTAACAATCTCTGTAGCCCGAACTCTATTGCGCTTAAATCCAGGTATGGCATTTTGTTATGTTTCCGGCGAGGGTACTGACAGCTCAGAGAAAGGTGGCCTTATGTGGGCAAGGGTAAAAGGTAAAACCGAAAATGCATTGTTGTCGATGGCTTTTGATAAAGCCTATATGTTTAGGCCCGGATATATTCACCCAATGTTTGGAGTTAAATCGCGAACTGCGTGGTACAATGCTATTTATGTAGTATTTAAACCTTTATCCTATACTAAAAACATTGTTTCCAAACCGTATAACTACAAATCAGGCCGTTGGAAAAGCCATGATTGCAGTGGTTTTGCAAAAGCCACCTTTAAAAATACTTACACCCAAAGATATTAATCATTTTGCCGCCAGCCTGAAAAGCTAAAGCGTCAATAGCATTAAAAAAAGAAAGGCCATCAAATTTGATGGCCTTTCTTTTTTAGAATTACCTTGGTAGATAATTTACTAGTTTTTAAAGTATTCTGCGTTCGCATTTAAAGTAACAGCATCGCTTAATATTGCTTCAGGATATTTAGAACCGATACCAAAATCAGAACGTTTGATAGTACCTGTAATTTTGAAGCCAGCAATGGTTTTCTTGTTCATTGGGTTCACTCCGGTTTTCGCTATAGCTTGTAATACAACTGGTTTAGTAACTCCATGTAAAGTAAGATTTCCTTTAACCTGGTATTTGTTGCCAGCTACTTTTTTGAACGAAGTGCTCTTGAATGCAATGGTAGGGTACTTGTCAGTTTCAAGAAAATCAGCATTTTTTAAGTGCTCATCACGTTTGTTATCATCTGTATCTACAGAACCCGCATCAGCAGTTAATTCAACTACTGCATCAGAGAAATCTGCTTTTGAAGCAGTGATTTTGGATTCGAATGATTTGAATGAGCCCTCAACATCAGATACCAATAGGTGAGTGATGCTAAAGCCCAGTTTAGCATGATATTTATCAAGAGACCATGTAGAGCTGTCAACGGTTTTGAATGCGAAGAGGGCAGCAGTAAGTGCAGCAGCACTAAGTAGTTTTAAATTTCTCATTTTAAAATTTGTTTAGTTAAAGCTATGTTTCTCTTACTTAAATAGTTATCGTGTAACTATTATTAGCTGGAGAAACCAACCATTTATTTATTTCTTTTTTGTTTCACCAGCAAACTTACATACATTTACTATAAAAATGATAGCGCTATACTAAAAGATAGTGCTATACAAAAGTATAGCGTATGGAAGACTCAGGAAAAGAACCTTGCGGACGTGTTTATAGTGAATGTGTTAACATGATCGTTCCCGTTAGAGATGCACTTGATATTTTAAGTGGAAAATGGAAGCTACCTATTATTATTGCTTTGTCGTTTGGGAATAAGAGATTCAAGCAAATTGCCCACGAGATACCTAATATTACCGATAAGATGCTGTCTAAAGAACTTCGCGACCTGGAGCAAAATCATCTGGTTAAAAGAACCGTTTATGATACATTTCCGGTAACAGTGGAATATTCTATGACTGAATATGGTAAAAGCCTTGATAAGGTAATTGATGAGTTAAGGAAATGGGGAGTAGCTCATCGTAAAAGAATTGCCGGTAAAGTGGAAATGGATAGGCAGGATGTTTGATTTATCCTGAATGCAATAACTTGAGTTGAATGTTTTTTCTATTAAATACTTGAAATAAACAGCTTGCATTCCTCTCTGCTCTCCTTGAGGAGAGGGATAGTGAGGTAATAATTGCCATAGGGTTTTTCTTGCTTTACCATCTGCTTTGTTACAATTTTGCAGGACAGAATATAAGGGTTTGCCCAATTAAAATCGTTTCTTTGGATTACCACTATAAACACGCACACACTTAAAATGAAAGGATATTTGACACTCACAGTTGCAGTTGCGCTGACTGCAAGTATATCCAATGTATTTGCTCAAAGGCAGATGGAAAACCTTGGCCGAGGACTAGTGGCGATTAATACCGGAGGCGGAAAAGCATATCTTGGATGGAGAATGTTAGGTACAGATCCCGATAATATTTCATTTAATTTATATAAATCTGAAAATGGAGCCAGGGCAATAAAACTGAACAACAAACCCGTTGTAAAAACTACAGATTTTCTGGACAGCTCTTTGGATACAACAATAACCAGCGAGTACTATGTAAAGGCCCTGATTAATGGTAAGGAAGTCGAAACAAGTAAATCTTTTGTATTGAAGGCATTATCGCCGGCACAGCCATACCTGTCTATCCCATTGCAAACGCTACCTGGGTACCAGCCCAATGATGCTTCCGTTGGCGATCTGGATGGTGATGGTGAATATGAAATTGTTTTGCATCAGGCAGGGAGGGGCCATGATAATTCACATCAGGGAATAACCGACGAGCCTATATTGGAAGCTTACAAGCTCAACGGGCAAATGCTATGGCGCATTAATCTTGGTAAAAACATACGGGAAGGTGCGCATTATACTCAATTTATGGTTTACGACCTGGATGGTGATGGGAAGGCCGAGCTTGCTTGTAAAACAGCAGATGGTACAGTTGATGGGCGTGGTAAAGTAATCGGTGATTCTACGAAAGATTACCGGAACGAGCGTGGATATATTTTATCTGGCCCTGAATACCTCACTGTGTTTAACGGCCAGACAGGTGCCGAAATTAGTACTACAAACTATGTTCCGCCAAGAAATGCAAATACGCTAAACCCATCAGCTGCCGAACTAAAAGTAGGTTGGGGTGATGGTTATGGCAATCGTATGGATCGTTTCCTAGCGGCTGTTGCCTATCTGGATGGGGTTCATCCGAGTTTGGTGATGTGCAGAGGTTACTATACGCGAACGGTACTCGCAGCATGGGATTTAAAAGATGGGAAATTGGTTCAGCGCTGGGTTTTCGATAGCGATGCGCGTGCGGAAAATTACCCTTACCGAGGGCAAGGAAACCATAACTTAACTGTTGCTGATGTTGACGGAGATGGCAAGGATGAAATTGTATACGGACAGATGACAATAGATGATGATGGTAAGGGTTTATACTCAACTGGCATTGGCCATGCGGATGCAATGCATGTTTCCGATCTGGACCCTGATCGCCCGGGGCTGGAAGTTTTTAGTACTCAGGAGCGTTTTGGCGATGCTGGAGCGAATTTCAGAGATGCAAAAACCGGAGAAGTGATTTGGAAAAAAGCCTCTCTTGCTGCTGGAAACGACGGGGAAGGCCCTGGGCGTGCACTCTCCCTGGACGTAGACCCACGTTATAAAGGATTTGAATCATGGGTGGCTGGAGCTGGTATTACTGGAATGTATGATGTGAAGGGAAACAGAATTTCGCAAAAAGCACCAGCAGTAAACTTTGGTATTTATTGGGACGCAGATTTTCTAAGCGAAGTCCTGAACTCTACCACCATTAGCAAATGGGATTATGTAAATGAGAAAAGCAACCTGTTGTTAAATGCTGCCACATACAATTGCCTGAGTAATAACGGAACCAAAGCAACGCCAGCATTAAGCGCAGATATTCTGGGCGATTGGCGGGAAGAGGTTATTTTCAGAACCCGCGATTCGAAGGACCTGAGGATCTTCACTACTACTATTCCGGCGGAAAATCGTTTTTATACCTTTATGCACGATCCGCAGTACCGTTTAAGCATTGCATGGCAAAACGTAGCTTATAATCAGCCTCCACATACCAGCTTCTATATTGGCCCGGATATGAAAGCGCCGCCAAAACCTAATATAAGGATAGTAAAAAGTAAGTAAATGGTTATAGCAGGAAGCCCGAAAAGAACTTGCTTCGGCTGGGGTTATTTCCCACTTTTAGCATTTTACAAAAAAATCGGCTAATAGTACACATACTATTAGCCGACTATGCAAGCTTTCAAGTTTGAACTGACATTTTAATATACAACATATTTTTCTTATTAAGAAAGATTAATAGGTAATGTAAACAGGCGTGTGCCACTTGTTCAAAAAGTAATCAGTCTTTTTGTCTCGCCAAAGGGCTCGTATAAGACGGCGTTTGTACAGGAAACAAAGCTGCTATAAATCTGATAAATCCAAAGGCCAAGCTTAAGCAGGGCCTTTGGGTTGTTAAAAAAGAATTACTGTATTTTTCCTTTTTTAACCACTATATTTTTTGCATAGTAAAAAGTATCAGAAAGAGGCCCTGATGAGCCGCTTGAACCTTCCATCTGCAGATTTATAATGATGTTAAAAGTTTGATTGAAAAAATTGGTTCCGGTATGGGTTCCTTTTAGTACGCCATCGATATAATATTCACACTTTACGTTATTGGTCCATGCGCCATTTCTGGATTTAAGCCGGGCCATTACTACTTTATAATTGTGCCAGTTGGCCAATGCATCAGCCACTGTCGTTTTGGTAGTCTCCCAGCCTACATTAGTCCAATCAGGGCCATCCGCTGTATTCTGCCAGCAAACATTACTTCCTTTAAATTCTAAAATATCACTTTCAGGTGGCCAGCTGTAAGCGCCAGTAATCCAGAATGCCGGCCAGGTGCTACCTGTTATAGGAGCTTTAAAATCCCCGCTAACTTCCCAGGCATCATATTGGTCGTTAATTACAACTTGGGTTTTAGAATGAACTGCTCCTGAATGATATCGGATTGGCAAATGTGGATCGTGGCTGCTTAGCCCCTCTGTTTCAGGAACTCTTGTTGCCTTTATGGTAAGTATTCCGGCACTTTCTATATAGAGTTGGCTATGATCTGTAGAGCTGGCATACATGCGTGCAGATCCATTATGGTCAGATCCCCAGGGATAAAGGTAATTCCAACTGCTTTCCAGTGAGCTGTAATTTTCAAAGCTGGTACCGTCCATAGCGGTAACCCAATTAATTACAGGTGTTCCACTTCCGGGTTTGGCCGCGACACTGGCAGCATTCTTTTCCGAATAAGAGCCTATAGTAAGAGACTCATTTACTTCTGACTTTTTACAGGAAGCAAACGACAGGATCAACGCAAGGGAAAGAACTCCCATTTTAAGTCTGATGTTCATAATTAACATGTTCATAATTAATTAGTTTATTTGTTTACCATTGTCAGCAGGCCTGGCCATGCATAGTTAGATTGTTTCAGCCGAATACTGCTGTAGACGAATAACAGAAGGTGCCCGTTCTTAATGTTTGCCGACGGACTTCAGGCGTAAAAATTTCTTTACAATTCGGAATATAGGTGAATATTAGGGGAAGCCGTTGTTATAGGATTATGCTATAGAGTTGCGCTTTTTTGAACAACAACGTTTCTTACTCTCATGTAGGTTGTTCCGGTTGGCCCAGGAGAACCTGATGATCCTTCCATCTGATAATTTAGAATGATATTGAAACGTTTACCTACAAAGTTGGCACCGGTATGAGTAGCCTTTAAAACTCCGTCAATCCAGTATTCTATTTTTACATCGGTTGCACTGATCTTAGTCAGGTAAGCAGTATAAGTATGCCAGTTGCTTGGGGTGGAAATTACGTGTCCCTGGCTGGACCAACCTCCACTCGGATTTTTGTAGGTATTTGTCCAGGTGGTTGTGCTGCCTTTAAACTCCATGATATCGCTTTCAGGTGGCCAGGAATCAGCTCCGGTGATCCACCAGGCGGGCCAGGTACCTCTTGCTGAAGGACTCTGGACTTCGGCTGAAAAGCGCCATTTTGGATAGGTATCATTTACTACAGGTATCGCTTTGGCGTGAACAGCCCCCGAATAGTAGTGAATAGGCAGAAAGGGATCTTTATTGCTGTTGCCTACTCCTGAGGTAGGAGTGCTTGTGAAAGTAAGCTCTCCGTTCGAAATCGAAATGTTTTCTGGTCGCATCCGGGCTGTACCGTTATGGTCTGATCCCCAGGGATATAGATTGTTCCAGTAGGTACTGAAAGAACTAAAGGAACTTGCAGGGATAACAGTTTCCCAGGAAACAAGTGTTTGGGCAGAGCCTTTTGCTGAGCCTGCAAGATTAGTACTGTTTTTCTGTGGTGTATCTTTTTTACAAGACGGGATCATTGCATGGCATAATAGGGCAATGATTAATAGGTTTAATCTTTTCATAGTTTTAGATTCGTTTTTCGGTTAGCTTCCCTCTAATATTTCACGATAGAAAGTAGAATGAGTTACAAAGCACGTAGAAAGAGCTGACTGAAAGAGGGGGGAGATTGAGATAATGTGGGGGGTGGTTTTTATTTTATGTTAGTAAGTCCCGATCTATAAAGTGTTTTTTTGCAATAGCCTCTTATCTTGGCTGTTATATCTTTGGTTTGGATACGGCTTTTTAAAACGCTAAGATGATTAGATCAGGATATCTGCGTTGAAAATGAAGAGTAATCAGGCCGCTGTATGAAGAGCTTTTCCTTTACCATTACATTAGCTTAAAATCACCCCTATATTAGCTTAAAAATCACCCTATCATCTTCCCTTTATAAGGCTTCTTTTGGGTAACCTGTTTTTCTGATAATCAGAGAAGCACAAAACCAACCATTATCAATAAGAGAACTATGAAAGAACTTAATGTGATGAGTCTCGCACTTCTTTCCGGCTACCCACACTGGGGGGCAATTTTATGGATCAGTCGATCTATGTTATCCTGGCCTCCAAACGGAAGGTTGTTCTGGTTTTCCGGACCCCTACAGATAATACCTATATGCATGGCAGAAACGCTATCGTTCAAAAGAGCGACACAAACATCTGCTTTATGAATCTGTCACCAATTATTTAAACCCAATTTCAAACCTTAATTAAAATGTTCAATTCACCCTTAATTGCATGTTGGGATCCCCCTGACTTCCAATGTCATTAAATAAGAATTTTTGAGGTGCGGTGGAGACATCAGCACCCGGAGTTCGCCGGGGTTGGCGTCTCCACCAATGCTATTAAGTTAAGCTGTTGGTGGGGACACCAACAGCGGACAGGTGCCCGTTGCAGGTGTCTTCACCTGCAACTTCTAGCCTTAACTTAATAGCTATGGCGTCTCCAACCGCTTATTTAATGACATGCCCTGAAACCAATTAATCAAATCAAATTCTTCTGTTTCTATCACCGAAGAATTCAATAAACCAATGCATAAAAAACTCTATGAAGAAATATTTATACATACTATTTATTGCCCTTATATGTAATGGATTAGCGGCTAGCGCTCAGGAGCCGCTCCTTCCTAAGAAAGGTGCTTTAGGCCGAACACTGCTGTCGGCTAAAACTTACACGAAATCAGCAGAAACAGATACCAGCACCATTTATTTCACACCCTCCGAAGATTATACCTTAGAAGTTAAAGCGAGGATAAACTCAGCTACCGGACGAGGCCTGGATATTGAATCACGCAATGATAAACTGAAAGGCTTCAGATTGTCATTAGGAACATCAAATTTAAAATGGACTAATCCCTTAACACCCGGAGAAGTTCTGACTGATGTCCGCGCCGGAGAGGATCAGACCATACGTGTGGCGGTTAAGGGCCAATCGGTTCATATCTATCAAAATGGAATTTTTATAGGCACTAAGCCCTTATCCAATGTTAAAGATATCCTTGGCGGGACAGAATCGGGCGAACTGCTAAATGTCACAAAAGATCCCACTAACCGTATTTCCGGCTGGGCCGGCATTGCACCTAATAACACAGGTAAGCCCAGCGACTATGGCTGGTCATATACCGGTACAACTTCAACTACTTTATTTGCGGCAGCCAACGCAACCACGGCAGGCACCGCCCGTTTCCTTGATGTGAATGCGTCTTCGGGATCTAATTTGCATACCTATAACGGATCAACCTACGTTGGAAGAGTTTTCTACATGAGGTGGGACGGATCGGGCATCCAGAACACGGTATATAACTTCCCGGTAACACTGGAAGCAAATACTACTTACGATTTTTCTATGCTGCATGCCTATATTTCAAATGCTACCGGAAATAAAACAATTACCGTTGGAATAGGAAAAACTACAGCAACCGCTAACAGGCTTGCAACTCATGCTTTTTCACCAAGCGGCACCAGAGACCTTAGAAGAGAAAGTTTTGTGTTCACTTCGCAGGAAGCCGGCCAGTATTATTTAACCTTTACCGGCACATGGGCCTTATATTCTATTGCTCAATTATCATTAAATAAAATACAACCCATTTCCCGTTTTATTGTCGGTAAAAACTATCTGGCAGGAGACGTAAACATGACCGTTTCTTCTGTTTCTTACGAAGACGGCGCTTTTGCCCCCGAAGAAGCAGTTTATGGAGAAAAGCAAAATGTAACCCTGACCGACAGGGTAGTTAGGGTTAACACCACCTTTAATACAAATTTTATTATTTCGGGAAAAACGGATCTTCATCTGCAGGGAGAAGTTACTCCGCTTATAAATTCGTCAGTAGAGCTGAACTCAGAAGATGCCTGGCTTTTTTTTGATAATGTAAAACCTTCTGATGTCACTGCAAAGTATCTTGATAAAGTTACCGTAAATGGAGTGTCGGCAGTAAATAATAACCGTGTTAGGGTTGCTATTTATAAAAATGGAACTGTGGTTATTCCTAATGGTAACGAGGTTTCTACCAGGGCATTAGAAGTGTTTAAACAAACCAACTTAACCGGAGAATCTAAAGCTTTTGAGATTGAGAAATATCATAATGCTCTCGACGGTTTTAACAACCAAATCCGATCATTTAAGCTTAAACGTGGTTATATGGCCACTTTAGCTACTAATCCAGACGGATCGGGTTTCAGTCGGGTATTTGTTGCTAATGATGATGATCTTATCGTGAATACTATGCCGCAAGGACTGGACAGTACCGTGTCATTTATAAAAGTATTTAAATGGGATTGGCTAAGTAAGAAAGGAAAAGCCGGTTGGTCGCCCGCAAAACTTAATGCCACATGGTACTACGACTGGAATATTGGTGGAGGTCCCTCTAGCGATTATAACTATTCGATAATCAGACAAAATGGTGGCTGGCCTTCATTTACCGATATTAATAATAAAAAGAATGTAAATCATCTGCTTGGCTTTAATGAGCCAGACCGTCCTGACCAGGCAAACATGACCGTTGACCAATGTATTGCTCAATGGCCGGAGTTAATGAAGTCAGGCCTTCGATTAGGTTCTCCGGCACCGGCTAATCCCGAAAGTAGCTGGATAACAGATTTTATGAGCAAGGCTAGTCAGTCGAATTATCGGGTTGATTATGTGGCAATACACTGCTACTGGGGAGGCCAAACCCCTCAACAATGGTATTCGCGCCTGAAAAATATTTACAACCGGGTAAAACGTCCTTTATGGATCACCGAGTGGAATAACGGCGCCAATTGGACCACAGAAGCCTGGCCAGCCGACCAGCAAGCTCAATTTGAAAAGCAGTATAACGATATTAAAGGAATTCTTACGGTGCTGGATACAGCTTCCTTTGTTGAACGTTATGCCATCTATGATTGGGTGGAGAATAAAAGGGCAATGGTTTTGGGAGATACACTTACCTTGGCCGGGAAATATTACGCGGCAAATAAGTCTGATTTTGCTTACAATCCAGAAAAAGCTTACATACATACCTGGAAACTACTTGCGCCTTCGATATCCAGCTCGATAAATAGCGATAATTATTTCAGGGCTACTTTAAGTTGGAAGGACATTAACGGAGAGTTAGGCTCGAAGTATATCCTTGAACGAAAGATCAACGGTGTTGATTCGGATTTCTTGCCAGTGCAGGAGTTTACAAATTATGAAAAGGGCTCGAGCATGAGCTACGTGGATTCCGTTTATACGAAGGCTACTTACCGCGTCAAGGCATATAATCTTACGGGTGATCAATTTGTATATTCCGCCACATTAGATGTGTTAAAAGACGCAGCTCCTGTTGGTCCAACAACAGTAAGCGGAGAGGTGATTTCGGCAACCAAAATCAAGGTAAGCTGGAATGCCGGAACAAATGTTCGTTCATATAACCTGAAACGTTCTTTAAATGCTGATGGCCCTTTTGAAATCATTCAGGGCAGGACAACATCTCTGAACTATTTAGACGAAAACCTGATCCCGGACACAAGCTATTACTATGTGGTTAGCACCTTGAATTCGGCTGGAGAAAGTACAAACTCTACTGTGCTAACTCTAAAAACAGCTCCACTGGTAGCTCCCACAGAAGTTCGTAACCCATACGCTGCATCAGGAGATTCAAAAGTGGCTTTAACCTGGGATCTTATACATGACGTTAAATACGAAGTATCTCGTTCCTTAAGCCAAAATGGTAATTATGAGACGATCGCCACGGATCTGGATACTCTTCGGTACGTAGATGTAAACCGTAACAATGGCAGTACTTACTTTTATAAGGTGGTGGCTTACAATGCTGCGGGAAGAAGTCAGGAATGCTTTTTACAAGGAACTCCTGCAGAAGGACAGCATTTGTACGTTTCTTTCAGCGATACCACAGGAAATGCAGTGAAGGAAGTATGGGGCGGGTATACCGCAAGGCTTAACACTGCCGCTACTTTAACAGAAGGTTACAACGGTAATGGCCTGAAGCTGAATGGTGGCACCACTTCTTATGTGTCTCTGGATGCTGATCCTATAAGCTCTTTAAGCGATTTTACTATTGCAACCTGGGTGAAAATGGATGCCCTTTCTAATTGGATGCGCATTTTTGATTTCGGGACAGGGACATCGAAATACATGTTCCTTACTCCGCAGGTAAACACCTCCAACGGACAATCCACAGTGCGCTATGCCATAAAAAATGGTGCGGCAGAACAATCGGTAAGTTATTCTTATACCTGGCCGCTTAATACCTGGACTCACGTTGCAATAACCCAGTCAGGTAATTCGGTTGCCTTATATATCAACGGCCAGCAGGTCGCCGCTAATAATGAAATGACAATTAAGCCTGCTGATATCGGCATTACCACTCAAAATTATATTGGTAAATCCCAATTTAATGACCCTCTTCTGAAAGCCTCGGTAGACGAGTTTAAGATCTTTAACAGAGCCTTAACTGCTTCTGAAATTGCTGATGCGATGAAGGAGGTTCAATCCATTACGTTTAATGCACTTCCTGAAAAAGTGATTGGTGATGCTGACTTTGATGCTGGTGCAAGCGCTTCTTCGGGCCTTAACGTTACCTACACCAGCTCTGACGAGTCGGTAGCAAGCATAGTGGATGGGATGATTCATATTACAGGAGCCGGAACTGCCGACATAACTGCACATCAGGCTGGGAACGAACAATATGGCGCCGCTCCAGCCAGAACGCAGAAGTTGGTAGTGAATAAAATGGATCAAACAATTACCTTCAACCCTTTAAATGATAAGGCTGTTGGCGATGCCGATTTTATTCCTGCAGCTACAGCATCATCTTCTCTTCCTCTATCTTACACTAGTTCCGATTCTACTGTTGCTATCATTACGGAAGAAGGCCAGGTTCATATTGTAGGCGGAGGTTCGGCATTAATAACAGCTTACCAAAGCGGAAATGAGATCTTTAATGCTGCTACTCCTGTAGAACAACAATTAAGAGTTTTCGTTCCACCAACCATTAAAGCCAGGAATATTTCAGTTGCACTGGATGAAAATGGGGCGGCCGCAATTAGCCCAGCCATGCTTGATAGTGGCTCCGTAAGTTATAATGGTTCTCTTTCATTGGCTCTTGATAAAACCACTTTCAGCTGTACGGATACCAAAAATCCGGTAATGGTAACTCTTACCGGAACAGATGAAAAGGGCCTGAAAAGCAGTGCACTAGTAGGGCTGACCGTCTTAGATACATTAAAGCCTGTGCTTAGTGTGCCAGCGAGTCAGTCATTCTGCTTTGCCGGCGAAAGCTATACCATACAAAGTTTAACTGCTACGGATAATTGTAGCATAGCTACCATCACGTATACCATTACCGGGGCAACCAACAGGAATGGTTCTGGCTCTGATGCCAGTGGTACATTTAATCCTGGGGAATCACTTATCCAATGGGTTGTTACAGATGCGAATGGAAACCAAAGCCAGAGCACAAGCTTAATTTCTATCAATTCTCCTTTATCAGCAAGTATTCCCGATGTGTATGCGATAAATCCTGCTGCCACCGAAAAAAATACAATTTATCTTGGCTACGGTTCAGCTTCCCTTACAATTAAAGCACTTGCACAAGGAGGGGCTGCCAATTATACTTATCTGTGGAGTACGGGTGAAACCACTGAGAATATTTCCATTACTGCTGCGGGAACCTATTCGGTTAGTATTAGCGATGCACGCGGATGCCAGACTTCTGCATCTATAGCAGTCAATGTTAAGGATGTGGCCTGTGGAAATGGGAATGATAAGGTTCTCATTTGTCATAAAGGAAAAATGATTTGTATCGCGGCAAGCTCGGTGCAAGAACATTTAGAACATGGCGATAAGCTGGGTTCTTGTGACGCTTCTCCTGCCATTGTTATGAATAACAACCTGACTGATGGAGCAGCAGATCAGATCAGTGTACCGGATGCGTCAAAAATTACGGTGTATCCTGTCCCTGCCTCAAATTATATTAATATTTCAGGGGCTGATTTAAGGAACTGTCAGTACCGTTTATTCAATTTAACGGGTGTCAAAATTTCAAATGGCCATTTGGCAAAAGGAAAGATAGATCTGCCAGCTAACCTAAATGGAAATTATATACTGCAAATCATACAAGGCGGTAAAATAATTTACAACAGGCAAGTAATAGTGCAGAACTAGATAAAGCGCAACCTTAACGTTCCGAGCTGGCTTGGAACGTTAAGGTTTGTTATTAAGGGAAAGAGAATCGTGCTTATTTGCTATGAGAATGCGCCGAAAGTGTAAAGCGTTTGCCATTGGTAATTTATAGCTCCAAATTACAAATGCCCAATTACAACCTGAATGGTTGCGGAAATTAGAGCTTCGGGTAAAGCATTAGTGCGCCTCCAATTGTTAAACATTGTGCTAATGCTAAAACCATGAAAAATAGAGCACTTTTTTCCCTCCTCATATTTATTCTGTTTTTTCAGGCGGCTTGTACCCTAACAGGGCCTTCGGGAATTTTTGGTAAAAAGAGTCCTCATGAGCAATACAGCCGAAAACTTACTGATGCCGGGTTAAGGCCGACCGCATTGGGAGCCTTATGGTTTTCGGAAGCAGAAAAAAGCCTGAATAAACCTCTAAGCGTTTCGGTTCCGTACAAGGAGAGTGGCTATTTTGCAGCAGAGCGTCCAAGAGCTACCGCTCTAAAGTTTGAAGCCAAACGGGGGCAACGTATTTCAATTTACCTGCAAAAAAAGCCAACTACTGGCTTTACCATCTACGTAGATCTTTGGAAGCTTAAAAATGACCGAAATAAAAAGCTTCTGGCTTATGCTGACACAAATGGAAGCCCATTTAATTACGACATAGAAGACGAAGGGATTTATATCTTAAGGCTTCAACCTGAACTTTTAAGCGCTGGAGAATATACTTTAGTTATATCCTCAGGCCCATCATTAGCTTTTCCGGTAAGAAGCGGCCGGATTGGTAGTTTTTGGGGCGATAATCGTGATGAGGGGGCCCGCCGACATGAAGGCATAGATATTTTTGCTGCGAAACGTACACCTGTTATCGCAGCGGCCAAGGGAATAATAAATCGCGTCGGAGAAAATAAATTGGGGGGAAAAGTTATTTTCCTTCGCCCAAACGATAAGAATTATAGCCTGTACTATGCCCATTTAGACGAACACTTGGTTAGAGAAGGGCAAAGAGTAAGTGAAGGAGATACCATCGGACTTGTTGGAAATACAGGAAATGCTAGGTATACTTCAGCTCACCTGCATTTTGGTATTTATACCATGGGCGGAGCGGTAGACCCTTTTGCTTTTGTGAATCCAAATGTTAAGCAGCCTTTGCCAATCACTGCACCCGTTTCCCAGCTTGGAAAATCTTTGCGTACCGTAAACAGGAATGTTACTCTCAGGGAGGCGCCCGATCAGGAAGGTAATTCGCTTGTTAAAATGCCGCTAAATACACTCGTAGTAGCAGAGGCAGCTTGTGCCGGTTGGTATAAGGTAAGCCTTCCGGACGATGCGCGGGGTTATATAAGCAGTCCGTCGCTGGCCAGCGTTTCCAGGCCGATTAAGCTATTAACTTTAAAAAAAGATTCAGCACTTCTTGATAAGCCGCAGGAAGATGCTGCCCGAAAATTAATGCTGAATGCTGGCTCGGTAGTGGAAGTTTTGGGGCTTTTTGGTGATTTTTCTTATGTAAGCCATGTACAGGCTGCGGGCTGGCTTGCAGCAGCAAAGTAAGTTTATAAGTATAAAGAAAGTTATCTAAGGTGGCTTGTCAGATATTTATGGCAACGAACAGAGGTATATCCCATTTTTCTAACTTATTAAACTTTCAATATATTTTGAAAGTTTAATAAGTTTATTATATTTGTCTCATGGAATTAACAGAAGCAAAGAAGAAGTTTATTGAAGCATGGGGTAAGTTGGGTTCAGAATGGGGGATAAACCGTACGATGGCACAAGTTCATGCTTTGTTGTTAATATCACCTGAAGCACTTTCCACCGAAGAAATCATGGAGGAACTAAGCATCTCAAGAGGAAATGCTAACATGACTTTAAGAGATTTGATAGGATGGGGACTCATTGAAAAGCAGCACAAAGCAGGAGAAAGAAAAGAATATTTTTATGCAGACAAAGACACCTGGAACATAGCACGCCAGGTTGCAAAGGAACGTAAGAAAAGGGAACTTGACCCTGTTTTAAAAATACTGGATGAGCTCTCTAATGTGCAGGGCGACCCACAAGATCCGGAGTTTAAAACATTCAATAAATCAGTTACTGATATTAATAAGCTAGCAAAAAACGTAGACAAAACCCTCGACACCATGCTCAAAGCAGAGGAAAACTGGTTTTGGGGTTCAATTTTTAAAATATTCAAATAGAATATTTTTTTGGCTCAATCTTTCAAAATATCCTGAAAGTTCAATATATATAGATATTTGTATCACGAATGCACTAATTCTCTATTTATGAGAACGTTAAAAAAATATATGATCTTATTTGATGCGGAATGCCCAATGTGTACGATGGCTACCAAAGTATTTGAAAGCGGAAAACTATTAGATAAAGATGGAAGGGCTTCTTATCAGGACTTCGAACCTGAAGTTTGCCCTTTGCTCGACAGGCAAAGAGCTGCCAATGAAATTGCCTTTGTCAACAAGGAAACAGGAGAAGTAACTTATGGAATTGATGGGCTGCTTACGCTATTTTCAATTCGCTTCCCTATTCTTAAGCAATTATTTTTATTCAGGCCATTTGTACAATTGATGTCAAAAGCCTATGCTTTTATAGCATTCAACAGGCGGGTTATTATGCCTGCACCCAGGGCAAATAATGAGTTTCAATTTCAGCCTGTATTCAGATTAGATTATCGGATTGCCTACTTGGCGGTAACCTGGATTATTACGGCTTTTATCCTCTCTCATTATGCCAGCCTTTTAAATGGACTCCTGCCTCAAGGCGAGGCATACCGGGAATATCTTATTTGCGGAGGGCAGATTTTTTTTCAGGGAAGTATCATCAATTTTCTTAATCGAAGGAAAATATGGGATTATTTAGGAAACATGATGACAATCTCATTTGGTGGCGCCTTGCTTTTACTACCGGGACTAATTGTCTCAGAATTCGCAAATCCCAATCCGATAGCCTATTGTGCCTGGTTTATGGCAGTAGCAGGTTTAATGTTACTCGAGCATATCCGTAGGTCTAAACTTTTAGCAATTGGGGGAATTCCCACATTAACGTGGGCACTCTACCGTTTGCTAGTGCTTTTATTCATTCTTTATGTTAATCTATGAAGTATAAAAAAATTGTTCTGGCCGGAGGTAATGGTTATCTCGGTAGAGTTTTAGCAGAATATTATAGCCCGCTTTGCAAGGATGTAGTGATTTTAAGCAGGACTGAAAAAGCTCAGGATGGAAATATTACAACTGTGCTTTGGGACGGAAAATCAGAGGGCGCCTGGAAGAACAGTTTGAGTGAAGCAGACATGCTTATAAACCTCTGCGGGAAAAATGTAAACTGTAGATACACCCAAAAGAACCAGGAGGAGATTATTAACTCAAGAGTAATGCCAACCAGGCTATTAGGAAAAGTTATCGGAGAAATGCAACACCCACCGAAGATATGGATCAATGTCACTTCTGCCACCATTTATCGCCACGCCGAAGACCGGCCTCAGGATGAAGAAACCGGAGAAATAGGCACAGGTTTTTCTGTCAAAGTATGTCAAAAATGGGAAGATGCCTTCTTCGATATCAGTACTCCGCTAACACGAAAAGTGGCACTGCGAATGGGAATCGTGCTAGGGAGAAACGACTCCGCTTTTCCGCGATTACTTAACCTTGTAAGGTTCGGATTAGGCGGCAGGCAGGGGGACGGCCAGCAATATGTTTCATGGATACACGAACAAGACGCGGCAAAGTGCACCGAGTGGGTAATGCAACACGAAGAGCTTCGGGGAATCATTAATTGCGTTGCACCTGAACCGGTAAAAAATGAAGAATTAATGGCTGCGATCAGAAAGGCCCATGGGATTCCATTTGGTTTACCATCTCCAGGCTGGCTGCTGCAAATAGGGGCCAGGCTAATTGGGACTGAAACAGAGTTGATCTTGAAAAGCCGTTGGGTGTTGCCGAAGCGCCTTGCCACCAGTGGGTACACTTTTCTTTTCCCTAAAATTGACTCTGCAGTTAAAGATATTTTAAGCACAAGAATTTAATTACATGCCACAATTTATACTAAGTACAAAGATTCAGGCCCCGATTGAAATTTGCTTCGACCTGGCGAGAAGTATTGACTTGCACCTGCATTCAATGGCTCACACAGGCGAAAAGGCAATTGCCGGTGTAACTTCAGGATTAATCGGTAATGGAGAGACAGTTACCTGGAAGGCAAGGCATTTCGGAGTGGTAATGACGCTCACAAGCAGGATTACCGAATGCAAATTTCCGTATGTTTTTAGCGATGAAATGCTTCAAGGCCCTTTTAAAATGATGGCACACAAGCATACGTTTGAAGCCAAAGATGGCTATACTTTAATGGCCGATGAGTTTATATATCAATCGCCGCTTGGCTTATTGGGAAAAATAGCCGACTGGCTTTTTCTTAAAAAGTACATGCTTAACCTGATTTTGCATAGAAATGAAACTATAAAACAACAAGCAGAACAAAAATGAAAAACACCGAAACTCAAACAAGGAAGTTGATCAACCGATGGATTATTTTCTTTATGATAGCCTTGGTTCTGAGCGGTATCACTGCTTTTCCCATCCAGAGCCTTTTAAGTTTTCTTATGGATAAGGCCGATATTTTTCCATCATTCCTAAGCCAATGGCTTACAACTATTTATCATGCTGTTAAAATCACAAATGATAATTATCCATACCTGGCTTATGGAACAGATTGGCTTGCCTTTGCACATATCGTAATTGCCACCGCTTTTATCGGCCCCTTGCGTGATCCTGTTAGAAATATCTGGATTATCCAATTTGGTATGCTCGCTTGCGCTATGGTTATCCCACTGGCTTTTATTGCCGGCCCTATAAGGCAAATTCCATTATTCTGGCAACTAATAGATTGCTCTTTTGGGGTATTGGGAATTATCCCGCTCTACATAATCTATAAGAAGATCAAGAAATTAGAAGAATTACAAATCAAAAATTTATAGAAGTGATGAATAAAA
>Ga0307408_100000702_pt1 | contig 27335 bp, 20 predicted proteins | sample 322Cmetagenome_FD_202116 | JGI IMG/M metagenome (GOLD analysis project Ga0307408, IMG submission 202116) | Maize rhizosphere microbial communities from greenhouse at UC Davis, California, United States - 322HYB-C-3 | ecosystem: Host-associated > Plants > Roots > Rhizosphere > Soil | place...
GGCGTTCTGGAGCGACGGCTGGCAGGGCGTGAACTATGCCAAAGGCGTTTGGCATCACCCGCTGCTCGCACTCGATCAGGTGAGCGATTTTGTGGTGGTGGATCGTGGCGGCGAGCAGCCCAACTGCGACGAATTGCCGTTGGCCGAGCCGTGGCGGCTGTTGTTTGAAGCGAGCGCTGAGTTGGTGGCCTGAAACGGGGGATCGGGCGGGTGGCGCAACTCGTCGGCCATGCCGGCCATGTAGGGATGCCTCAAGGCACGACCGTCCTCGCGCGGCCTCGGTGCCGCACACGCAAAAAACCCGGCTGATTTTCATCGGCCGGGTTTTTTCTTTCATTGCCCACCGTGCCGCGCACCCCGACGCGGCCGACATCGCACTAATCCAGCTTCAGTGCTTGCGATGCGGGCAATTTTCCTTGGTGCACGCGCCGTACAGCGCCAGCGCATGCTCCTGCAGCTTGAAGCCGCGTTCCTTTGCGATGGACTGCTGGCGGCTCTCGATCTCGGAGTCGAAAAATTCTTCGACGAGCCCGCAATCGAGGCAGACGAGGTGGTCGTGATGCGACCCTTCGTTCAATTCGAACACCGCCTTGCCGGATTCGAAATTGCTGCGCGAGAGCAGGCCGGCCTGCTCGAACTGCGTCAGCACGCGATACACGGTGGCAAGCCCGATATCGAGTTCTTCGTGCAGAAGGTTGCGGTAGACGTCTTCTGCGGTCAGGTGGCGTACCGGGCTATGCTGGAAAATCTCAAGGATTTTGAGGCGCGGAAGGGTCGCCTTGAGCCCGATATTCTTGAGATCGGTTGGATTGGTCATGACAAGGGATCCCTAGAGTACAATGCTGGGCTCTCATAGTAATGTGTTTTTGCCGTTCTGGTCATCTTCGATGGAATGAAACTCGCGCGGCTCGTCAGCGGGCCCGCACGGTGAGTGAAATGATTTCAAAATCTCAATTGATCTACCGGGGGAGCCGCATGCGGGGTACCTTGATCGCTGTTGCGACTGTCGCGGTTCTTGCCGGATGTTCCACCTACGACAGCCTGACGCAGCGCGTTGCACAGAGTATTACGCCGTACCGTATTACGGTCGTGCAAGGCAATTTCGTCTCGAAGGAAGCGGCTGCACAGATGCAGGTCGGCATGTCGCGCGCCCAGGTGAAGCAGTTGCTCGGCACGCCGCTCCTGACCGACATGTTCCACGCGGACCGCTGGGACTACGTGTTCTATTTCAAACGCGGCTCGACTAACGTCGTGCAACAGCGTGACTTCGTGATCCTGTTCTCGGGCGACCGCGTCGCCAGCTGGACGGGTGGCGACGATCTGCCTTCCAACCTCGAGTTGCTGGCTGAAATCGACGGCGACAAGCTCGGCAAGAAGAAGGCTGCCGCGCCGAACGTGGCAAGCGCAGCCACGGGCGCCAGCGCGCCGGTCGCTGCTGCGGCGACCGTGGACACCACGCGTTCGCCTTCCGTCGACGGCGCCGCGGCCGCTGCGGCCCTGCCGTCAACGGACGCCAACGCCGAAGCCGCGCAGGCCGCCAATCGGCTGACCAATGCGGTGCAGACGCCGTCGAATGCGCAGCCGTCGGTGCGCTCGGCGGTGCCGACCGCCAACGGTGGCGGTATTCCGTCGCAAGGCCCAACGGCTGCCGGGCAGCCGCAGTTCCAGTTCCACCGTCCGCCGCCGCCGCAGGTTCAGGGCGCGCAGGACAATCCGGTGGGGCCAACTGGCTCGCAAAGCGGCAGCGGCGGCCCGACGTTGAACGCACCGCTGACTGCTTCGCCCGCATCTCCCGCGTCTTCGGGAACAGGCAACTAATCGCGCTGTCCGTGTCTTAATAAGACACGGCGAGAACGTTGTGCAGGCGTCACGTATGGGCAACACGCCGTGCGTGGCGGCTTTCAGGCATTCTGCTGTTTCAGTCTCAGTCAGTGCGGCGCCAGGGCGTGCTGTGCGCCGCCGCTTTTGCCCGCAATTGTCGGAATTTGCCGGGTTTACCCCTTTCGAACCCTCGTAGCCATGAAAATTGCCATTGCTGGCGCATCGGGCCGTATGGGCCGGATGCTCATCGAAACCGTCCTCAACGATTCCGGCGCAACGCTGTCCGGCGCGCTCGACCGTGCGGATTCGCCGCAACTCGGTCAGGACGCCGGCGCATTTCTCGGCAAACAGACCGGCGTGCTGCTGACGGACGATGTCGAGCGCGTGTTCGCCGAATCCGACTACCTGATCGACTTCACGCGTCCCGAAGGCACGCTGATGCATCTGGAAGCCGCGCAGCGCCACAACGTCAAGATGGTGATCGGCACCACCGGTTTCGACAACGAGCAGAAAGCGCAACTGCGCGACGCGGCGGACAAGATCGCGATCATGTTTTCGTCGAATATGAGCGTGGGCGTCAACGTCACACTCAAGCTGCTCGAGTACGCCGCGAAGCATTTCGCGACTGGCTACGACATCGAAATCATCGAGGCGCATCACCGCCACAAGGTCGACGCACCGTCCGGCACGGCGCTGACCATGGGCGAAGTCATCGCTCATGCGCTCGGCCGCAATCTCGACGACTGCGCGGTCTATAGCCGCGAAGGCGTGACCGGCGAACGCGATCCGTCCACGATCGGCTTTTCGGCGATTCGTGGCGGCGACATCGTCGGCGACCATACGGTGCTGTTTGCCGGGATCGGCGAGCGCATCGAGATCACGCACAAATCGGCGAGCCGCCTGTCGTATGCGCAAGGCGCGCTTCGTGCTGTACGTTTCCTCGAAGGCCACAAGACCGGCTTCTTCGACATGCAGGACGTGCTCGGCCTGCGCTGAGCGTGTCATGGGGCCACGGGGCCGGTTACGGCCCCGATTGCTCTTTTGCAGCACCCCTGTAATCACTTTCCATCGACGAGATCAGATGACAGGCAGCAGCGGCATCCTCCATTACCTGGAAACCAGCGACGCGATCACGCATGGCGTCGCGTATGTGCTGCTGGCTATGTCGATTGCGAGCTGGTGCTTTCTGATCGTCAAAAGCTGGATCCTCACACGCGCGAAACGCCAGGCCACGCCGGCCATTGCCCAGTTCTGGCAGGCACCAACATTGGCGGAAGGCGTTGCGGCACTGAGGCGCGTCGACCGCGAGCGCGTTTTCACGCCGCTTGCCGAGGCTGCGTTGCATGCAGCCGAAGTGGACATTCCCGGTGCGCTGCTCGCCCGCGTCGAACGCGGCGAGCGGGTGCTGCGGGCGCTGCGTCAGGCGCTCAACGTGTCGCAGCGGCGGCTCGAGTTCGGCCAGGTGCTGCTGGCTTCGGTGGGCAGCACGGCGCCCTTCGTTGGCCTGCTCGGCACGGTTTGGGGCATCTATCACGCGCTCGGCAGCATTGCGGCCAGCGGGCAGGCGCAGATCGAGAACGTCGCCGGGCCGGTCGGCGAGGCGCTGATCATGACGGCTTTCGGCCTCGTGGTCGCGATTCCGGCGGTGCTTGCCTACAACGTGCTGGGGCGGATGGTGCGGCAGTTGTCGGAAGAACTCGACGGCTTCGCTCACGATCTGCATGCCTATGTGTGCGCGCCGGCGGATCAACCCCGGCCCCAGCCTCAGGCGCAACAAGCTCAGGCCCGGACTCCCGAGGCGCAGCGCTGAGAGCGGAAGACGGAAGGAGGCGACATGGCATTCGGCGGACTCGAGAAAAAGCAGGCGGCCGCGCCGATGGCCGAGATCAACATGACGCCGTTAATCGACGTGATGCTGGTGCTGCTGGTGATTTTCATCATTACCGCGCCTTTATTCACGCACGCGATCCGGCTCGATTTGCCCAAAGTCGCAGCGGCGCCCGCGCGGCAAACGCCGCAAACCATTTCTCTTTCAATCGATGCCGCCGGCAAGCTGTACTGGAACGGCACCGTCATTACGCTGCAGCAGATGCGCGCGCGCTTTGTGGAAGCGGGCAAAGCGGGGCAGGCCGACCAGCCGGAAATCCAGCTGCGCGCCGAGCGCTCCACGCGCTACGAGGTGATCGCGCAGGTGATGGGGGCGGCGCAACAGGCCGGGCTCGAGCGGATCGGTTTCGTGACGGACCCGCCGCCGCCTGGCGCGAAGCCATAACGGTCCCGGCAACACTGCGCCCGCGCAGGCGCAACCCAGCCGAAGCCGGGCATCACGCCGCGCGGCGCACCCGTCCGCGAACGGTATAATCAGCCCTTTCCCCCGCAAAAGGGGAAACGAAGCCATTTCATCCAGCAGAGCACCAAAGCGGCCGGTGCGAAAGCACCGAACCAGCGACTCCATCACACCATGCACGAAAAATACGTTCCCTCCGACGTCGAATCCGCCGCGCAAGGGCAATGGCGCGCCATCGACGCGTACAAGACATCGGAAACCACTGATAAGCCCAAGTTCTATTGCGTCTCGATGCTGCCGTACCCGTCGGGCAAACTGCACATGGGGCACGTGCGCAACTACACGATCAACGACGTGATGTACCGCTATTTGCGGATGAACGGCTACAACGTGTTGATGCCAATGGGCTGGGACGCGTTCGGCATGCCGGCGGAAAACGCTGCGATGGCGAACAACGTGCCGCCGGCGAAGTGGACCTACGACAACATCGCTTACATGAAGAAGCAGATGCAGTCGATGGGCCTCGCGATCGACTGGTCGCGCGAAGTCGCGACCTGCAGCCCCGATTACTACAAGTGGAACCAGTGGCTGTTCCTGAAGATGCTCGAAAAGGGCATCGCGTACAAGAAAACCGGCACCGTCAACTGGGATCCGGTCGATCAGACCGTGCTCGCCAACGAGCAGGTGATCGATGGCCGCGGCTGGCGTTCGGGCGCGCTGATCGAAAAGCGCGAAATCCCGATGTACTACATGCGCATCACGCAGTACGCGGATGAGTTGCTGAACGACCTCGAAGGCCTCGGCTGGCCCGAGCGCGTCAAGATCATGCAGCAGAACTGGATCGGCAAGAGCTTCGGCGTGAACTTCGGTTTCCCGTATGAAATCGACGGCGAACAGAAGCTGCTGCGCGTGTTCACCACGCGCGCCGACACGATCATGGGCGTGACCTTCTGCGCGGTTGCCGCCGAGCATCCGCTCGCCACGCGTCTCGCGCAAGACAAGCCGGAACTGCAGGCCTTCATCGAAGAATGCAAGCGCGGCGGCGTCGCTGAAGCCGACATGGCGACGATGGAAAAGAAGGGCATGGCCACCGGCTTCACCGTCACGCATCCGCTGACGCAGGAACAGGTCGAAGTGTGGATCGGCAACTACGTGCTGATGAGCTACGGCGAAGGCGCGGTGATGGGCGTGCCCGCGCACGACGAGCGCGACTTCGCGTTCGCGAAGAAATACAGCCTGCCGATCAGGCAGGTGGTCGCTGTTGAAGGGAAGGATTACTCGACTGATGCCTGGCAGGAATGGTACGGCGACAAGGACGGCACGCTCGTCAACAGCGGTAAGTACGACGGCCTGAACTACACGCAGGCAGTCGATGCGATTGCGGCCGATCTGAAAGAACTCGGCCTCGGCGACAAGCAGATCACGTGGCGTCTGCGTGACTGGGGCGTGTCGCGCCAGCGTTACTGGGGCACGCCGATCCCGATTATTCACTGCCCGGCCTGCGGCGACGTGCCGGTGCCGGAAAAAGATCTGCCGGTGGTGTTGCCCGAAGACCTCGTGCCGGACGGTACGGGCAACCCGCTCGCGAAGTCAGAAGCGTTTGTGAACTGCACCTGCCCGACCTGCGGCGGCGCGGCGAAGCGTGAAACCGACACGATGGACACCTTCGTCGATTCGTCCTGGTACTTCTACCGCTATGCGGCGCCGGACGCGAAAACCATGGTCGACGAGCGCACCGACTACTGGGCGCCGATGGACCAGTACATCGGCGGCATCGAGCACGCGATTCTGCACCTCTTGTATTCGCGCTTCTGGGCGAAGGTGATGCGCGACCTCGGTTTGATCAAATTCGGCGAGCCGGCCAGAAACCTGCTCACGCAGGGCATGGTGCTCAATGAAACCTATTACCGCGAGAACGAAGCGGGTAAGAAGACCTGGTACAACCCGGCCGACGTCACCGTCTCGTTCGACGACAAGGGCCGCCCGGTCGGCGCCGTGTTGAACGAGGACGGCCAGCCGGTGGTGCTCGGCGGCGTCGAAAAAATGTCGAAGTCGAAGAACAACGGCGTCGATCCGCAATTGCTGATCGATCAGCACGGCGCGGACACCGCGCGTCTGTTCGTGATGTTCGCCGCACCGCCCGAGCAGCAGCTCGAATGGTCGGGTTCGGGCGTGGAAGGCGCGAGCCGCTTCCTGCGTCGCGTATGGGGTTTCGGTCACACGAACGAAGCCGCGTTGCGTGCCGGTGGCAAGATCGATCCCGCGCAACTCGGCGAAGTCGACAAGGTATTGCGTCGCGAGATCTACAGCGTGCTGAAGCAGGCCGACTTCGACTATCAGCGTTTGCAATACAACACGGTGGTGTCGGCGGCGATGAAGATGCTAAACGCGCTCGACAGCGCGAAGAGCGCGCAACCGGCGGTGCTGCGCGAGACGTACAGCGTGCTGCTGCGCGTGCTGTATCCGGTCGTGCCGCACCAGACCTTCCAGTTGTGGCAGGAACTCGGTTACGCCGACGAATTTGGCTCGCTGCTCGACGCAGCGTGGCCGAAGGTCGACGAGCAGGCGCTGGAACAGGCCGAAATCGAACTCGTGCTGCAGGTGAACGGCAAAGTGCGTGGCGCGCTCACGGTGGCGAAAGATGCGACGCGTGAAGCGATCGAACAGCTCGCCGCCGCCCATGAAGCGGTCGGGAAGTTCAGCGAAGGCAAGGCGCCGAAGAAGATCGTCGTGGTGCCGGGCCGTCTGGTGAACGTGGTCGTTTGAAGCCCTTTGACAGTTTGACAGCCCACCGGGACATGACAGCAGACAAGCGCCGCCGCCTGCGGCCGTGCTTGTCTCTCGCTGCGGAATCTACTGCGAACCAGGAGCCAATGTGACTCGCAGATCGTTATTGACGCTGGTGTGCAGCGTGCTGATGTTGTCCGCCTGCGGCTTCCAGTTGCGCGGCCAGCAGGACTACGCTTTCAAACGACTCTATATCTCCGGCGGTTCGGCAGCGGCCGGCGCGCGGCTGACCCGCATCGTGCAGGGCGGCAGCGACACGGTGGTGGTCAGTTCCGTCGCGAATGCCGACGCAACCTTGCAGATCACCGAAGGGCGCGGCGTCAATTCGCTCACGCTGAATTCGCTCGGTGTCGTCGAAGAGTATGCGATTAATCTCTCGATGACCTACTCGCTGGTCGGCAAGGACGGTACGGTGTTGATTCCGCCGAGTGTGATCGCGCTGAACCGTGCAATGACCTATAGTGACCAGTACTCGCAGGCCAAGGCCGCCGAAGCCGATATTCTGTTCGCGGACATGGAGAACGACGCGATCGACCAGCTCACGCGCCGTCTGTCGCTGGTGCGCTCGCTGCATCCGGCACCGGATCAGCAGGTGCCGGGGGTTGCGCCGCGCGCGCCGTTGCCGCCGCCGCCGTTGTGAGCGTCACGCGTTCGCTTATGTACTTAATCAACCACCCCGATCGGTAGCCATGCAACTGCGACTTGACGCGCTCGAAGCGCATCTCGCCAAGGGACTCGCCGGACTGTACGTTGTGTACGGCGACGAGCATCTGCTTGCGCAGGAAGCGTGCGACCGGATTCGCGCAACGGCGCGCGCGGCCGGTTTTACCGATCGTTCGGTGTTCACCGTCGAGCGCGGCTTCGACTGGAGTTCGTTGCTGGGCGCGAGTCAGTCGATGTCGCTGTTCGGCGACCGCCAACTGGTCGAGTTGCGCATTCCGTCGGGCAAGCCCGGCAAGGAAGGCGCGGATGCGCTGAAGGCGCTTGCCGCCGCTGTGAATGACGACGTGCTGACCATGATCACGCTGCCGCGGCTCGATGCGGCGACGCAAAAGTCCGCGTGGTTCACCGCGCTGGCCGATGCCGGTGTAGCGCTGAAAATCGATCCGGTGGAGCGTGCGCAGTTGCCGAATTGGGTCGGCCAACGGCTTGCGGCGCAGGGCCAGCGAGTTGTGGCCGGTGAAGAGGGGCGTCGCGCGTTGGCGTTCATTGCTGAGCGGGTTGAAGGCAATCTGCTGGCGGCGCATCAGGAAATCCAGAAGCTCGGGCTGCTCTATCCGGCGGGCTCGTTGAGCTTCGAACAGATTCAGGACGCAGTGCTGAATGTCGCCCGTTACGACGTTTTCAAGCTGAACGAGGCGATGCTGGCGGGTGACGTCGGCCGCTTATCGCGCATGCTCGACGGCTTGCGCGGCGAAGGCGAGGCTGCGGTGCTGGTGCTGTGGGCGGTTGTTGAAGAAGTGCGGACGTTGTTGCGGATCAAGCGCGGCGTCACGGCCGGCAAGCCGCTTGCGATGCTGGTGCGTGAGAACCGCGTTTGGGGTCCGCGCGAACGGCTGATTGGGCCGGCGCTGTCGCGCGTCACGGAAAGCGCGCTTGAAAAGGCGCTCGCTTTGGCAGCGCGGCTGGATCGGCAGGTGAAGGGATTGTCGGGCGGCACGCCGGGCAATCATCGCAACGATCCGCCGCCCGATCCTTGGGACGGTCTGTTTGAGCTGGCGATGACGGTGGCTTCGCCGTCCAAAGCGGCGCCTGTGCCGCCGCCGCGGCCTCGTTCGGCGGCAAGCGCACCGGCTCGCCGGCCGGCCTGAAGCAAAGCTGCGCCACCCGACTTACAATCGTTTCATCTTTTCGCTAATTCTGCCTGTCCGCTGCACCTCGATGTGCGCGGCATTATGAGAATCACCATGGATATCGACCAGTACATGACCGACCTCGGTCGTCGCGCCCGCCACGCTTCGCGCGCGATGGCACGTGCGTCGACTGCGGCGAAGAATGCCGCGCTGGCAGCCGTTGCCGAGGCAATCGAGCGCGACGCCGCGTTGTTGAAAGATGCCAACGCGCGCGATGTCGCTCGCGCTCGCGACAAAGGTCTCGACGCTGCGTTTATCGATCGCTTGACGCTGTCGGACAAGGCGTTGAAGACGATGGTCGAAGGTTTGCGGCAAGTCGCCGCGCTGGCCGATCCGATTGGCGAGATCAGCAATCTGAAGTACCGGCCAAGCGGTATCCAGGTCGGTCAGATGCGCGTGCCGCTCGGCGTGATCGGCATCATTTATGAATCGCGTCCGAACGTGACGATCGACGCCGCCGCGTTGTGCCTGAAGTCGGGCAACGCGACGATTCTGCGCGGCGGTTCGGAGGCGCTCGAATGCAACACCGCGCTGGCGAAGCTGATCGGCGAAGGCCTGGAGGCTGCAGGTTTGCCGCAGGACGCCGTGCAAGTCGTGGCTACGTCGGATCGGGCTGCGGTGGGCAAGCTGATTATGATGACCGAATACGTCGACGTGATTGTGCCGCGCGGCGGCAAGAGGTTGATCGAGCGGTTGATCAACGAGGCGCGCGTGCCGATGATCAAGCACCTCGACGGTATCTGCCACGTGTATGTGGACGATCGCGCCGACATTGCGAAGGCGCTGACCGTTTGCGACAACGCCAAGACGCATCGTTACGGCACCTGCAACACGATGGAAACGCTGCTGATCGCGCGCGGCATTGCCGCCGACGTGCTGCCGCCGCTGGGCAAGTTGTATCGTGACAAAGAGGTCGAGCTGCGAGTAGATGCCGCGGCGCGCACGGTGCTTGCTGACGCGGGTGTCGGTCCGCTGGTGGATGCCACTGAAGAAGACTGGCGCACCGAATATCTCGCCCCGGTGCTCGCGATCAAGGTGGTCGACAACCTCGACGCGGCGATCGAACACATCAACGAGTACAGTTCGCATCATACGGATGCGATCGTCACCGAAGATCACGATCGCGCCATGCGGTTCCTGCGTGAAGTGGATTCGGCGAGTGTCATGGTGAACGCCTCGACGCGTTTCGCTGACGGCTTTGAATTCGGGCTCGGCGCGGAGATCGGTATTTCCAACGATAAGTTGCATGCGCGTGGACCGGTGGGGCTGGAAGGGCTGACGTCGCTGAAGTATGTTGTGCTTGGGCACGGTGAGGGTCGGCAGTAGGCGGTAACGCCGGCGGCGTACATTAGCCGCCGCTAGCGGTCGCATTTTTTTCGGGAATACGCCGACCCGAAGGGCGACTTGGTACGCCATCGACACGTTGCAAAAGCTTGGACAAGGATCGCTGATGCTTTGGGTAAAGACGTTTCACATCGTTCTGATTGCCTCCTGGTTTGCCGGCCTGTTCTACTTGCCGCGCATTTTCGTCAATCTGGCGATGGAAACGGAGCCCGCTGCAACGGCGCGACTGTTGACCATGGCGCGCAAATTGTTCCGCTTCATGACGTTCATCGCGGTGCCCGCGCTGGCTTGCGGACTATGGTTGTGGCTCGCGGTAGGCATCGGCCGCGGGCAAGGCTGGATCCACGCGAAGGTGGGTGTGGTTGTACTGCTGATCATCTATCACGCGTATTGCGGCGTGCTGCTGCGGACGTTCGAGCGCGGTGAGAACAAGCGCACGGACAAGTGGTATCGAATGTTTAACGAACTACCCGTGCTGGGGATGTTGGCGGCGGTGGCGTTGGTGGTGATCAAGCCGTTTTAAGAATAAGAAATCTCTTATTTATTTTTTGATGGGTTATGAATGATTTCGTGCGGCATGTATTAGTCGCGCTGAAATCCACTTCATGACCATTTATCCTGGCGATTTTATCTGATCGTCGGCGATTCCGGGTTGGCGCGTTTCTACGCTAACTATTAATCCCAAGAATTTCGCAATGCGTTTGACCGATGCGTTCAGAATTGTCTGAATCCGCATGCAGGGCCAATGGCGCGTCAATTGTTGCTTGAGGCAGCTGTGCCTGGCGTTGACAGTTCTGAGTCTTCACACTCGGTGCGGCGATACCTCATCAATCTCATGTTTATCACCAAGTGAATCCTCTTACAGACCAATCTGGTTTAAGAGTCATCTGATTCATCGTCCGACAGATAAATCCTACATTGACGTCATCCCGGAAGGATTAATGGGATGGTCCGAGAATTCTTATCGTAACGACCACTTTTTCAATCCTTCTGTCACCGGCTGACGTATGCAGATTTCCTGGTACGCGCCTCTTCAAACACAGATCCTGTTACCAGGAAGGATGAAAACGTGAACAAGTCGTATAAAAGCGTATGGAATGAAGCTACTGGCACCTATGTCGCTGCGCCGGAACGGGCGAGAAGTCGTGGCAAGAAAAGCTCGAGCAAGATAGCGCTAGTTTTGGCGATGCTCGCGACGGGAGGCGCTGCGGATGCTTTTGCTGCAACGGGGACAGCCATAGGCGGCTGCACAACTAGCTCTTTCGACTCCAATATTGCAATCGACGGCGCAGCTGCGATCAATTGCACTAAGGCTACCGGGACGAGTTCTATTGCCATCGGATCATCTGCGACGGCGGGAGGGGCTGGTGCTGGCACCTCAGTTTCAGGCAAGGGTTCCGGCGACTACGATCAACTGGCAGTCGGTGTGCGTTCCACTGCCGCGGCCAACGCTGCTACAGCTATTGGTGTGGACTCTAATTCCTCGGGAATTGCTGCGGTCGCGCTTGGCTCCGCGGCGTCCGCCTCGGCAAATTCGGCCATTGCGATCGGTGACGCGGCGCAGGCCTCGCAACTTGGAGCGATCGCCGTCGGCGCGACGGCGATCGCTCAGGCTGCCAACGCTGTCGCTTTGGGCGCTGGCGCAGTTGTAAGCGGAATCAATTCGGTTGCTTTGGGCGCCAATACGGTTGCCGACCGCGCTAACACCGTCTCAGTCGGTTCCACGACTGCGCAACGTCAAATTGTGAACGTGGCGGCGGGTACGCAGAACACGGACGCCGTGAACGTTGCACAGTTGAAGGCAGCAGGCCTGACGACGGACACCAGCGGCAACGCTACGAATTCGTTCGTTGCGTATGACGACAGCACGAAGGCGAAAGTTAGCCTCGGCGGCGGCGCATCTGGCACGAAGATTACGAATTTGATGGCTGGCGCTGTTTCGGCAACCAGCACGGACGCCGTGAATGGTGCGCAGCTGTTCAAGCTGACGGACGGATCGACCGCGATGAATTCCGCGTACGTGAAAGTGAACGGGGCTGGGACAGACAATGCATCTGCCGGTGGGATGGGTGGGATTGCGATCGGTGCTAATGCGCAGACGGCATCCGACGGGACTACCGCATATGGAGTGATTGCCATTGGTCAGAACGCTTTTGCGGGTTCCTACGCCAATACCGGTGCAGTGGCTGTGGGCACAGATTCGAAAAGCCTATACAACGGTGTTGCGCTTGGTCGGGGGGCAGCGTCATTGTCGACAGGCAGTTTCGCGGCGGGTGCGTACGCGACCGCTAGTCAGACTAGCGCCACAGGCGTGGGAGCCATGTCGAACGCGAGCGGCTTCAACTCAACCGCCTTGGGTGCTTACGCGACCGCTAGTGCTTCCGACTCGGTCGCGCTTGGTCGTGGTTCGGTGGCCGGCGTTGCGAACACGGTTTCGGTCGGCACGGTAGGCGGCGAGCGGCAGATCGTAAATGTGGCAGCGGGTAAGCAGGATACGGCGGCGGTCAACCTCAAGCAGTTGAAGGATGCGGGGCTGACGACGGACACGTCGGGTAACGTGACGAACGCTTTCGTGGCATACGACGACAGCACGAAGGCGAAGATCAGCCTGGGCGGCGGTGTGGCAGGCACGACGATCACGAACGTGAACGCGGGCGCGCTGAGCGCAACGAGCATGGATACGGTGAACGGCTCACAACTGTTCGCGACGAACACGAACGTGACGAACCTCAGCGATACAGTGAACACCATGAGTAACGGTGGAGGAGTGAAGTATTTTCACGCAATTGCTGGCGACGGCACGGACGGCGATTCCGTGGCGACAGCCTCTGGTGACGTGGCGATCGGAGCGCGAGCCAAGGCAGTCAGCAACAGTTACGGTGCGGCGCTGGCGGTCGGCTCCGACGCTGCGGCGCTGGCCAATAGCACGGTGGCGGTAGGTGCAGCGGCCAAGGCGAATGCAGTGGGTGATATTGCGATTGGCGTATCGTCCCAGGCGACTGGAGGTGGGTCGGGGAAGCAGGCAATCGCGCTTGGCTATGGAGCAAACGTGTCGGCTGCTAACGCGGTGGCGCTGGGATCGAATTCATTGGCGAATCGGGCTAACACGGTTTCGGTGGGAAAGAGTGGCGGTGAGCGCCAGATCGTGAACGTGGCAGCCGGTACGGCGGACACGGACGCGGTGAACCTGAAACAGCTGAAGGCAGTGGGCCTGACCGTGGACACGTCGGGCAACGTAACGAACGCGTTCGTGGCATATGACGACAGCACGAAGGACAAGGTAACGCTCGGCGGCGCGGCTGGCACGACCCTCACGAATCTGAAAGCCGGCGCGTTGTCTGCATCGAGCACCGATGCCGTCGTCGGCTCGCAGTTGTACACGACGAATCAGAATATTGCTCAGAACACTGCCGCGATCGCGCAAAACACGAGCGACATCGCGAAGAACGCCGGCGATATCACGAATATCGATTCGCGTGTGTCAACTGTCGAAGGCTCGGTGACGAACATCACGAATCAGATCAACAGCGGTGAACTCGGTCTCGTGCAGCAGGACCAGACTTCGCGCAACCTGACCGTAGGTGCTGCGACGGACGGCACACAGATCAGCGTGGCCGGCACGGCTGGCAATCGTGTGATGACAGGTGTAGCCGCCGGTAGCCTCACCGCGTCGAGCAATGATGCCGTGAACGGTTCGCAGCTCTACGCGACGAACCAGAATGTCGCGCAGAATGCCGCCGCTATTGCACAGAACACCAGCGATATCGCGGAGAATGCAAGCGCCATCACGACGCTCAATACGACGGTCAATAACATCAACAGCGGATCGGTAGGCCTCGTGCAACAGGATGCGACGAGCCATAAAATTACTGTCGCGAACGCGACCGCCGGCACGACCGTGGACTTTGCCGGCACCGCCGGCGCACGCCAGTTGAAGGGCGTGGCAACCGGTATCGCCGACACCGACGCAGTCAACGTTGCGCAGTTGAAGGCAGCGGGTCTGTCGACTGACGCAAGCGGCAATGTGACCAATGCCTTCGTCGCGTATGACGACAACACGAAGGATGCGTTGACCTTGGGCGGCGGCGTGACGGGTACGTCGATCACGAACCTGAAGGCCGGTGTTCTTTCCGCGTCCAGCACGGATGCGGTTAATGGTTCGCAGCTTTACACGACGAACCAGAATGTCGCGCAGAACACCGCCGCAATCACGCAAAACGAGAGTGACATCGCGCAGAACACGAGCGACATCGCGAAGAACGTCGGCGACATCACGAGCATCGATTCGCGTGTCACGAATGTTGAAGGCTCGATGACCAATATCACGAACCAGATTAACAGCGGCGAATTGGGTCTCGTGCAACAGGATCAGACGTCACGCGATCTGACTGTCGCAAAGAACACGGACGGTACTCACGTCGATTTCGCCGGCACAGCGGGTGCGCGTGAACTGCTCGGCGTCGCAGCCGGTACGACCCTTGGTTCGGCCGTGAATCTTGGTCAGTTGAGCCCGGTCGTGGCAGCCCTCGGCGGCGGCGCGCAGGTGAACGCGGACGGCTCGATCATCAGCCCGACCTACCACATGCAGGGCGGCACGCAGACCACCGTCGGCGGCGCGTTGGACGCGTTGGACACCAATCTGTCGTCGCTGACCGCGCAGATCAATACCGGCAGCATCGGCATGGTCACGCAGGACAGCACGTCGCGTGATCTGCGCGTCGGCGCGAGCACCGATGGGTTGCGCATCAGCATGGCGGGCACCGCTGGAAATCGCGTTGTGACCGGCGTGGCAGCGGGCGCGGTCAATGTATCGAGCAGCGACGTGATGAACGGTTCGCAGTTGTACGCGAATGCAGGCAGCACGGCGTCCGCACTGGGTGGCGGTTCGGTCGTCAACGCGGACGGCACGATTTCGGCGCCGACCTACAGCGTGGGTGGTACGACGGTGAACAACGTCGGCGCGGCGATCAGCAATATCGATGGCCGCGTCAGCAAGAACACTTCGGACATCGCGAGCCTGCAATCGACGGTCGGTACGATTAGCGGTTCGGTCGCGAACGCGGTGCAGTATGACTCCGCCGCGCATGACAAGGTGACGCTGGGTGGTGTGGACGGCGCGTCGAAGGTCAAGCTGAGCAACCTGCAGGATGCCGAACTGTCGGCGACCAGCACGGACGCCGTGACCGGCGCGCAATTGTGGAACACCAATCAACAGATCTCCGATCTGAATCAGACTGTGCAGAACTATCAGACCACCGGCGCTGCCGGCATGTCGATCGATAACGGCGGCGCACCGGCGGCCGCTGCGACCGGCAGCGGTTCGATGGCGATGGGTGGGGGTTCACAGGCGAGCGGTGATAATTCGATGGCCATGGGCAGCGGCGCGAACGCAAGCGGCAGCGGCTCGATGGCGATGGGTGCGGGTTCGCAAGCCAGCGGGGACAACTCCGTCGCGCTCGGCGCGGGTTCGGTGGCCGATCAGGCGAACACCGTGTCGGTCGGTTCGCCGGGTAACGAGCGACGCATCACGAATGTCGCCGACGGCAAGGCGCCGACGGACGCCGTGAACATGCGCCAGTTCCAGTCCGGCATGGGCGCGGTGGCACGCAATGCTTACAGCGGCGTGGCAGCAGCTACTGCGTTGACGATGATTCCCGAAGTCGATCCGGGCAAGACTCTGGCGGTCGGTGTGGCAGGTGGCAGCTACAAGGGTTATCAGGCTGCGGCGATTGGTGCTTCGGCGCGTATCAACGCGAACCTGAAGGTAAAGGTAGGCGCGGGTATCAGCGCGGCCGACACGACCTACGGTGTCGGTGCGTCGTACCAGTGGTAAGCCGGTGAGGATGGCGGGAAGCGGTCTGGGTGGGCCGCGATTCGCCAGCCAGCCTTAACTATCGCGTTGTGCTGTAGTAGAAAACAAGACGGGCTCCCATCAGGGAGCCCGTCTTGTTTTGCACGCCGATTCGAGAACGACAGACAGATGCTGCGCCGGTTGCCGCGCAAACCAGGCTACTGGCGCGTGACGCAACTCGACTAAGCGCCCGGATCGATCCGCCGCCGGGTGATCACTTCCTTCGCCTGCGCCATTTTTTCGACCAACTCCGGTCCCCGGCTCAGCGCGACCCCCACCGCCAGAATATCGCCGATCGCGAGATGTGAGACGCGCGAGGTCATCGGCGAAAAAATGTCCGTGTCTTCATCGACGTTGGCGAACAGGCCGACCGTAGCCAGTCGCGCCAGCGGCGAATTGCCGTGCGTGATCGCAATCACCTTGGCGCCGGTTGCAAGCGCGGATTTCACCGCGTCCACGATGTCGCGTGTGCGGCCCGTGTTCGAGATCGCCACGACCACGTCATTCTCACCAAGCAACGCGGCCGACATCAAAAACGTATGCGGGTCCGAATACGCGACGCTCGGCATTCCCAGGCGGAAGAACTTGTGCTGCACGTCCAGCGCGGCGATGCCCGAGCCGCCCGCGCCATAAAACTCGATTCGCCGTGCGTGAGCCAGCAATTCGATTGCCGCCGCCACGCTGTCCGACGACAAATTGTTGCGCACCTGGATCAGCGCGCCGATGGTCCGGTCCAGCACCTTCGCGGCAACGCCTGGCGCCGGCTCGTCCGGCCTCACGTCGCGATAGACGGCCGGTACTTCCGCGGCAATGCCCTGCGCGAGCCGGATCTTGAACTCGCGGAAACCCGAAAAGCCGAGTGCATGACAGAACCGCGCGATGGTCGGCTGGCTGACGCCCGCGCGTGCGGCCACCTCGGTCATCGAAAGATCGAGCACCTCGCGCGGCGCTTCGATCACGTAATCGGCCAGCTTGCGCTCGGACGGACGCAACTGGTCGCGCATCTCTTCCACCTGAGACAGCATCATCGGAAAACTCGCACTATGCTGAAGAATGCGTGGACTATATCTGATTGCAGAGGAGGGTACAAAAACTACATATTGGGTGCTAGGTGTATTCCCTAGGTTTTGGTGTCTATGCCGCCAAGGCAGTGTGGGTAAGGATGTTAGGCGATTCAAATATGCCGCGACGCAGCAAGGATCATCGTTGCGGTCATGTAGTTTTTCTACTAAGATTGCGTCGTCGACTGATTCGACATCCCCGCGATACCTGCCTGGCATAGTGCGTGCGCGCTTCAAGCCAGCGACGAAGGAGCTCCGATGGTTTCCCCGCATTCGCAATTGTTGAAGGTCACGCAACGCGTGATCGAGCGCAGCAAACCCACCCGCGAGTCATATCTGGCGCGCATCGAGCACGCGCAAGGCAAATTTCCGGCGCGCGGCGCGCTCTCCTGCGCCAATCTGGCCCACGGTTTTGCCGGCCTCGTAGGCAACGACAAGCTCGTGATCAAGCAGGTTCGCGAACCGAACATTGGCATCGTGTCGTCGTATAACGAAATGCTGTCCGCGCATGCGCCGTACAAAAACTACCCGGACATCATCAAGGAGGCCGCGCGGGAAAACGGCGGCGTCGCGCAGTTCGCGGGCGGCGTGCCGGCCATGTGCGACGGCGTCACGCAGGGCAACGCGGGCATGGAACTGTCGTTGTTCTCGCGCGAAGTGATCGCGATGAGCACGGCGGTCGCCCTCACGCACAACATGTTCGACGCGGCGCTATGCCTGGGCATTTGCGACAAGATCGTGCCGGGTCTGCTGATCGGCGCGCTGCAATTCGGCCATCTGCCGACGATTTTCGTGCCGGCCGGCCCGATGGGCAGTGGCCTGTCGAACGACGACAAAGCCAAGACCCGTCAACTCTTCGCCACCGGCCAGTGCGGCCGCGACGCGCTGCTCGAAGCGGAAGCCGCGGCGTATCACAGCCAGGGCACCTGCACGTTCTACGGCACCGCGAACAGCAATCAGATGCTGATGGAAGTCATGGGCCTGCATCTGCCGGGCTCAGCCTTCGTCCATCCGCATACGGCGTTGCGCGACGCGCTGACCGCGCAGGCCGCGCGCCGCGTGCTCGATCTGACGGTGGAGCGCGGCAACTACACGCCGATCGGCCATGTGGTCGACGAGAAAGCGGTCGTCAACGGCATCGTCGCGTTGCTGGCAACGGGCGGATCGACCAACCATACGCTGCACCTGGTGGCGATTGCGCGGGCGGCCGGCATCGTGATCGACTGGAACGATTTCGATACGTTGTCGCAAGCGGTGCCGCTGCTCGCGAAGATTTACCCGAACGGCAAAGCCGACGTGAATCACTTCCACGCGGCCGGCGGTGTTGCGTTCCTGGTTCGCAATCTGCTTGAAGGCGGTTTGCTGCATGAAGACGTGAACACCGTCGCGGGCAAGGGGCTCAAGCACTACACGGAAGAGCCGAAGCTGATCGACGGCAAGCTGCAATGGGCGCCGGGCGCGGACAAGAGCGAAGACACGGCGGTGCTGCGCGGCATCAAGGAGCCGTTCCAGCCGGACGGCGGCTTGCGTCTGATGCAGGGCAAGCTCGGCCGCGGCGTGATCAAGATTTCCGCGGTGGCGGCGCAGCATCGCAAGGTGAAGGCGCCGGCTATCGTGTTCGATTCGCAGGAAGCGGTGCAGGCCGCGTTCGACAACGGCGAACTGAAGCGCGATTTCATCGCGGTGGTGCGCTTCCAGGGCGCGCGTGCAAACGGCATGCCAGAGCTGCATCGTTTGACGCCGCTGCTCGGTGTGTTGCAGGATCAGGGTTTCCATGTCGCGCTGGTGACCGACGGCCGCATGTCGGGCGCTTCGGGCAAGGTGCCGGCGGTGATCCATCTGTCGCCGGAAGCATTGCTGCAAGGCCCGATCGGCAAGGTCCGCACGGGCGACATGCTGGTGATCGACGCTGACGCAGGCGTGCTCGACATCGAGATCGATGTAGCCGAATGGGCGGCGCGGCCGGAAGCAGTGCCGCAGCATCAGGCGGAAAATGAAGTCGGTTTCGGCCGTGAACTGTTCGGCGTGTTTCGCGCGGCGGCGGCGCCGGCGGAGCTCGGCGCCTCGGTGTTCGGTCCGATGGTCGGCGAGCGCGCGGCGCACCATGGTGAGCCGGCCCAGGCACACACCAAAGCACACGGCAACGCACATACAAGCACCACGCAAGCCAGCTAAACGCTGCAGAAATAAGGAGTTTGACTATGACGTCGAAAACAGTAAGCGAGATCGTGCGCCTTGGCCCGGTGATTCCGGTGCTCGCGTTCGATTCGGTCGAACAGGGTGAGCACGTGTCGCGCGCCTTGCACGCGGGTGGCGTAAAAGTGCTGGAAATTACGCTGCGCACCGCGGCCGGTCTGGAAGCGATCGAACGCGCGAGCCAACTGGCGGAAGACATCGTGGTCGGCGTCGGCACGATCACGAAGCCCGAGCACTGCGCTCAGGCCAAGAAGGCCGGCGCGCAGTTCGGCGTTTCGCCCGGCCTCACGAAAGACATGCACAAGGCCGCGCAGGATGCGGGTTTGCCGCTGCTGCCGGGCGTCATGACGCCGTCTGACATCATCGCCGCGCTCGAACTCGGCTACGAGATCGTCAAGTTCTTCCCGGCGCAGCAGGCCGGTGGCGTGCCGATGCTGCAGGCATTTCATGGCCCGTTCCCGGCACTCAAGTTCTGCCCGACCGGCGGCATTACCGCCGAAACGGCCCCTAACTTCCTCGCGCTGCCGAACGTGGTGTGTGTCGGCGGCTCGTGGTTGACGCCGAAAGCCGCGCTCGCCGCGCAGAACTGGGACGAAGTCACGCGTCTCGCGCGTGCCGCCAGCCAGTTGGCTGCACCTGCCCATTGAATTGAAGCGGTCGGTACTTTAGTCCGGTAGCCTGGCTCAAGGAAAAAGAGCCTCGTCGAAGCAGCCTGTCAGGTTGTCGCGGCGAGGCTCTTTTCGATATGTGCGCCGGATTCGCACGCGTTTAGCTGCAACAAACAGTAAAATTCAGCGTCCGCGCGGCTTGCCGGGTTTTCTGGCACCGCTGCAGGTCGCCGTGAGACAGGTGCCAGCCGTGTTCCGCACCAACATCAATAACGCAAAGGAGGAGCTTCATGGAAGCTGTCCACGGCAGCACGCTGCTGGTCTTCGCGGTGATCGCCATCGCACTTCTGATCCTGCTGATCACCCGCTACAAGGTTTATCCGTTCCTCGTCCTGATCATCGTTTCGCTGCTGCTGGGTCTCGCATCCGGCATGCCGATCGGCACGATCGTCAAATCGTTCGAAACCGGCAACGGCAACACGCTCGGCCACATTGCGATCGTGGTCGGCCTCGGCACGATGCTCGGCAAAATGATGGCCGAATCGGGCGGCGCAGAGCGTATCGCGACCACGCTGATCGACAAGTTCGGCGAGAAGCACATTCACTGGGCGATGATGGTCGTGGCGATCATCGTCGGCTTGCCGGTGTTTTTTGAAGTCGGTTTCGTGCTGCTGATTCCGATTGCGTTCAACGTCGCCAAACGCACCAACAAATCGTTGCTGCTGATCGGCTTGCCGATGGTCGCCGGTCTGTCCGTCGTGCACGGTCTAATCCCGCCGCACCCCGCTGCAATGCTGGCGGTGCAGGCGTATCACGCCGACATCGGCAAGACGATTGCGTACGGTCTGATCGTGGGCGTGCCCACCGCAATCGTCGCCGGTCCGTTGTTTGCGCTGCTGATCAGCCGCTACATCAAGCTGCCGGAGAACAATCCGCTGTCCGCGCAGTTTCTAGGCGAGGCCAACAAGCAAAAGGAAGCGCGCGAACTGCCGGGCTTCGGCATCACGCTGTTCACGATCCTGCTGCCGGTGATTCTGATGCTGATCGGCAGTTGGGCCGATCTCGTGTTCGAGCCGAAAACTCTGGCGAACGACCTGCTGCGTTTCGTCGGCAACTCGGACGTCGCGCTATTGATCGCCGTGCTGGTCAGTTTCTGGACCTTCGGCGCGAGCCGCGGCTTCAACCGTGAGCAGATCCAGAAGTTCTGCGGCGAATGTCTGGCGCCGATCGCGGGCATCACGCTGATCGTGGGCGCGGGCGGCGGTTTCGGGCGTGTGCTGATGGACAGCGGCATCTCCAAGGAAATCGTCAATGTGGCGACGGCCATGCATCTGTCGCCGCTGCTGTTCGGCTGGCTGGTGGCCGCGCTGATTCGTCTGGCTACAGGCTCGGCGACCGTGGCGATGACAACCGCGTGCGGCATCGTCGCACCGATCGCTTCGGCTAGCGGTGTGCAGGTCACACCGGAATTGCTGGTGCTCGCCACGGGTTCGGGTTCGCTGATTTTTTCGCACGTGAACGACGGCGGTTTCTGGCTGATCAAGGAATACTTCGGTATGACAGTGGGGCAGACCTTCAAGACATGGTCGCTCCTCGAAACCATCATTTCATTGATGGGTTTGGGTTTGACTTTCGCGCTCGCGACGGTCGTGTAAGGAGTTTTTGATGATTCTGATCGCAATGGGCGTATCGGGCGCCGGCAAAACGAGGATTGGCGAAATGCTGGCGGAGCGCCTGCACTGCGCGTTCACTGACGGCGACGCGTTTCACAGCGCCGCCAACAAAGAGAAAATGCACCACGGCATTCCGCTTACCGACGAAGACCGTTGGCCGTGGTTGCAAACCATCCGTGCGGCGATCGAAGAGAAGCAGAGGGCGGGTGAGAAGGCGGTGTTCACGTGTTCGTCGCTGAAACGTTCGTATCGCGACGTGCTGCGCGGCGGTAGCAGCGGCGACAAAGGTGTCTGCTTCGTCTATCTGAAGGGTTCGTTCGACGTGCTGCGCGAACGGTTGACGACGCGTACCGGCCACTTCTTCGATCCTTCCCTGCTGCAAAGCCAGCTCGATACGCTCGAGGAGCCGGGTCCGGACGAGGCAATCACGGTGAGTATCGAACTGTCGCCGGAGCAGATCGTCGACGAGGTATTGAGGCAACTGGCAGTGCGCTAAGGCTTCACGGCCGACGCTGCCTATTGACGACCCGGCCGCGCAAGTGGCCGGGTCGTTTCAATTTGAGAGCCGTGTGGGTTGTGCCGGCGCGCCGACATTTCAGGCATGAAGCGCTGTGCTTTGGGATGTGTCCGATTCTCTTGTTTTCCGCGCTTTGATCCAATCGCAGTCTTTCTGACGGATCGAAACTCAAAGGCGGTGAACATGGTGCACATCGAGGGAGACAGGCTGAACCCGGTCGCAAGTATTTCAAGCTGCAAGGTTTGCCGGGGCAGGGCGCCGCTTTGCGGCGTGGTCGACTTCAACAAGAACTGCGAAGAACGCCGTGGCCATTTCTTGCCGCTTGCTGCGATACCGATTTACTACCACCGCTGCGACGATTGCGGACTGGTTTTCACGCATGCGTTCGATCGATGGAGCAAGCATGCGTTCGCGACGCACATTTACAACGCCGCTTATGCAGACGTCGACCCCGACTATATCGCGGCCCGTCCCGCAGCCAATGCACCGGCGATCGCGAATATAGTCGCGCGAGGCGACCGGCTCAAGTGTCTCGACTACGGCGGCGGCAATGGGCAACTGGCCGCGTTGTTGCGCGAACGTGGCGTGGATGCGCACAGTTGGGATCCAATGGGACAAGCTGGTACTGAACCGTCGTCGGACTCATTCGACCTGGTGACGGCGTTCGAAGTGCTGGAACATACGCCCGAGCCGCGCGTGACGGTTGCGAACGCGCTCAGCAAGCTCAGGCCGCAGGGCGTCATGCTGTTCACGACCTTGACGATCGACACGCTGCCGCCGCGTGCGATGGACCATTGGTACATTGCGCCGCGCAACGGTCACATCACGATTCACACGTGCCGCTCACTGGATACGCTCTTCGAGGCGTTCGGCTATCGCGTGCGTCACCTCGACCAGAATACCCACCTCGCCTTGCGCGAAGTGCCCGACTGGTTGTCTTAACCCGCTTGCGGCGGCTCAAATGAAAAACGCCGTTCAGTGTTCAACTGAACGGCGTTAATTGCGCGGTAGGTTTCCGCGCGGCGGAGTGCTGCCTTAAGCCTTAAGCGATCCGCTTGGCCAGCTCCACAGCCTTGCCGATATACGAACCCGGTGTCATGGCGAGCAAACGGTCCTTCGCATCTTGAGGAATCGCGAGGCCGCTCACGAACGTTTGCAACGCTTCACGCGTGATGCCCTTGCCGCGCGTCAATTCCTTCAGTTGCTCGTACGGGTTCTCGATGCCGTAACGGCGCATCACCGTTTGCACCGGTTCCGCCAGCACTTCCCAGCAGTTGTCGAGGTCTTCGTTCAGACGCTGCGCATTCACCTCAAGTTTGTCCAGACCGCGGATCAGCGAGTCGTACGCAAGCAGCGAGTAGCCGAACGCGACACCGATATTGCGCAGCACCGTCGAGTCGGTCAGGTCGCGCTGCCAGCGCGAAATCGGCAGCTTGTCGGCGAGGTGGCGCAGCGTGGCGTTGGCGAGACCGAGGTTGCCTTCCGAGTTTTCGAAATCGATCGGATTGACCTTGTGCGGCATCGTGGACGAACCAATTTCGCCGGCCTTCGTGCGTTGCTTGAAGTAACCGACCGAGATGTAGCCCCACACGTCGCGGTCCAGGTCCAGCAGGATCGTGTTGGCACGCGACACGGCGTCGAACAGCTCAGCCATGTAGTCGTGCGGTTCGATCTGGATCGTGTACGGATTGAACGTGAGCTTCAGACGCTTTTCCACTACTTCGCGCGAGAACGCTTCCCAGTCGAATTCCGGATACGCCGACAGATGCGCATTGAAGTTGCCGACCGCGCCGTTCATCTTGCCCAGCAGTTCGACCTTCGCGATGCGCTCGATCGCACGTTCCAGACGCGCGGCGACGTTCGCGATTTCCTTGCCGAGCGTGGTGGGGCTGGCCGGCTGGCCGTGCGTGCGGGACAGCATCGGCTGTTCGGCTTGCGCATGCGCCAGCGCCACGAGACGTTGGTGCACCGAGCGCAGCGCCGGCAGGATCACGTGTTCGCGCGCGCCCGCCAGCATCAGGCCGTGTGACGTGTTGTTGATGTCTTCCGACGTGCAGGCGAAATGGATGAACTCGCTCGCGCGTTCCAGTTCTTCCTGACCCTTGACCGATTCCTTCAGCCAGTATTCGACAGCCTTCACGTCGTGATTCGTCACGCGTTCGATTTCCTTGATGCGCGCGGCGTCGTGAGCGGTGAAGCGCTCGGCCAGTTGCAGCAGGAATTGTTCGGACGCTTCGGAAAAGCGCGGCACTTCGGCGAAACCGGCGTGCGAGAGCGCGATCAGCCAGTGAATTTCGACGGTGACGCGATTGCGCATGAACGCGGCTTCCGAGAGCCAGTCGCGCAGGGCTTCGGTCTTCGAGGCGTAACGGCCGTCGAGCGGGGAGAGCGCGTTAAGCGCGAACAGGGTGTCGGGGCGGGTGTCGGACATGGTGGAGGCGCGAGTTGTGGCTGATTGGGGCGTTGAGCGTTCGGGGGGCGCTCAATGACCGGTTCTGGAACGGAGGGAAGCGCGAATTTTACCACTGTGCGGCGCGCGGCCCGAAGTTGGCGGCTTTCCCGGCGGTGACGGGCCGGGATCGGGACGGGTATGGAGCATGGGGCGCCTTTCTCGCCGTTCTGGCCGGGGAATTCCGGGCAGTCCCTAACGGCGGGTTCAGTGCACGCCTCGCGCGCAACCCCGCGCCCCGGCCGCGCCGCTAGAATGCTGACTTCTTCCCTTCCGCTGGCAGCAGGCTTCGCATGGAACTGAAATGGCTCGAAGACTTCGTTTCGCTCGCGGAAACGCGTAGTTTCAGCCGCTCGGCCGAATCGCGCCACGTCACGCAGCCGGCGTTTTCGCGACGGATTCAGGCACTGGAAGCGTGGCTCGGTACGGAACTGATCGATCGTTCGGTGTATCCGACGCGGCTGACGGCGGCGGGTCAGGTTTTCTACGAGCAGGCGCTTGCCATGCTCTCGCAGTTCCACGAGGCGCGTGCTCTGCTGCGCGGGCACACGGCGACGCCGCAGGCGACCATCGAGTTCGCGGTGCCGCACACGCTGTCGCTCACGTACTTTCCGCGCTGGCTGCAACGCATCGAGGCTCAAATGGGCCCGATCCACACCCGGCTGCGGGCGCTGAACGTGCACGATGCGGCGTTGGCGCTGGTGGAAGGCGGCTGCGATCTGATGATGGCGTATCACCATCCGAGCCACCCCATCGCGCTCGATCCGGCACGGTACGACATGCTCACGCTCGGCAACGAGCCGATCAGTCCATTTTCGGCGCCAGGCCGCGCCGCCCGCCCGCGGCACACGCTGCCGGGCACGGCGCAGAACCCGACGCCCTATCTGACCTACACACCGAACGCATACCTGGGCCGGATGACCGAAGTGATCCTCGCCAATGCGCCCGAGCGTCTCTATCTCGACCGGCTGTACGAAACCGACATGGCCGAGGGGCTCAAGGCAATGGCGCTGGCCGGCCACGGCATCGCCTTTCTGCCGTACAGCGCGGTGGAAGACGCGGTTGCCGACGGCAAGCTGATTCGCCTTGATCGCGCCACGCGTGGCACGCCCGAGGGGCAACTCACGCTGACCATGGAGATTCGCCTCTATCGCGACAAGCTGGCCGCGAAAGGCGACGATGCGCGGCAGATACTCGTGCGGCAGTTATGGGACGTGGTATCGGAGGAGTTGGCGCAGGGCACGGGCGCTACCTGAAAACCTGCGTCCCCACGACGTGAATTTGCGGCTTCTTGATGGTTATGCAAAAAAAACATAACTGGATAAGGAAACGGCATTGGATTTCAAAACGGCGTTTTTCGACAATGCTGTTATTCGATCAACGCCGGAGCGTTCATGTCATCCCAGCAACAAGCCGCACAATCCGCATCAACGTTGCAGTCCGTTCCTTCCTACCTGAATAAAGACGACCTCGGTCCGTGGGGCAACTACCTGCGTCAGGTCGACCGCGTCGCGCCGTACCTCGGCTCCCTGTCCCGCTGGCTCGAAACCCTGAAGCGCCCGAAGCGCATTCTGGTCGTCGACGTGCCGATCGAACTCGATAACGGTACGGTGGCGCATTTCGAGGGCTATCGCGTGCAGCACAACGTGTCGCGCGGTCCGGGTAAGGGCGGTGTGCGCTATCACCAGGACGTGACGCTGTCGGAAGTGATGGCGCTGTCGGCGTGGATGTCGGTCAAGAACGCGGCCGTGAACGTGCCGTACGGCGGCGCGAAGGGCGGTATTCGCGTCGACCCGCGCACCTTGTCGCGTGGCGAGCTGGAGCGCGTGACGCGCCGCTACACGAGCGAAATCGGCATCATCATCGGACCGAACACCGACATCCCCGCGCCGGACGTGAACACGAACGAGCAGATTATGGCGTGGATGATGGACACGTACTCCATGAACCAGGGCCAAACGGCGACGGGCGTCGTGACCGGCAAGCCGATCGCGCTGGGCGGTTCGCTGGGCCGTCGTGAAGCGACCGGCCGTGGCGTGTTCGTGGTGGCTTCCGAAGCGGCGCGCCGCATCGGCGTCGACATCGAAGGCGCGCGTATTGCCGTGCAGGGCTTCGGCAACGTGGGTGGCATTGCCGCGCGTTTGTTCCAGGAAGCGGGTTCGAAGCTGGTGGCGGTGCAGGATCACACCGGCTCGCTGTACAAGTCGACCGGTATCGACGCTGTCGCGTTGGCGGATTACGTGGCGAAGAACGGCGGCGTGGGTGGTTTCCCGGAAGCCGATGCCGTCACGAATGAAGAATTCTGGACGGTCGAATCGGACATCCTGATTCCGGCCGCACTGGAAAACCAGATCACCGAAAAGAACGCCGGCAAGATCAAGACGAAGATCGTCGTGGAAGGCGCCAACGGCCCGACCACCACTGCAGCGGACGACATTCTGCACGACCGCGGCATCCTCGTGATTCCGGACGTGGTGGCCAATGCCGGCGGCGTCACGGTGTCGTACTTCGAGTGGGTGCAAGACTTCTCGAGCTTCTTCTGGACTGAAGACGAGATCAACCAGCGTCTCGAGCGCGTGATGCGCGAAGCATTTGCCGCCGTGTGGCAAGTGTCGAGCGAACAGAAGGTGTCCGTGCGGACCGCGGCGTTTATTGTTGCGTGTAAGCGGATTCTCGAAGCGCGCGAACTGCGCGGCCTGTACCCCTGATCTGATTGCGTGAAACGGCGGGTCCGCTACCTCGCGGGCCTGACCGGTCCTTGCTTCAACGCGGTTCAAAAGACCGCGTGTTCGACCCGGCGGGGGGCCGCGGGTAGAATAGGCCCCCCCACCCCAAAAACACAAAGTTTTAACACACGCCCCCCACCGCCGGCACAAACCCACAAACCC
>Ga0307408_100000703_pt1 | contig 27300 bp, 29 predicted proteins | sample 322Cmetagenome_FD_202116 | JGI IMG/M metagenome (GOLD analysis project Ga0307408, IMG submission 202116) | Maize rhizosphere microbial communities from greenhouse at UC Davis, California, United States - 322HYB-C-3 | ecosystem: Host-associated > Plants > Roots > Rhizosphere > Soil | place...
ACGGCCGTCCAGCGGGGACAGGGCCGACAGGGTGGAGTAAGGAGTTGTCATGATAATGCTGGGAGGAGGCGGGAAAAAACAGGATTTTACCATTGGCCGGTCGTCGTCCCCCTGCCACTCCGCTGCGCCTGCTATCTGGGGGCGATGCTATACTGTTGTCTAATTCTCCACTTTCAGCATCTATGAAACTAATCGGTTCACTCGCCAGCCCTTATGTACGCAAGGTTCGTGTCGTCCTGGCGGAAAAAAAACTCGACTATCAACTGGAGCTGGAAAACGTCTGGGCCCCGGACACCACCATCCAGAAACTGAATCCGCTCGGCAAAGTGCCATGCCTGATCATGGAAGACGGCTACGCGATGCAGGATTCGCGCGTGATCGTCGAGTACCTGGATTCCGTGTCGCCGGTTTCCAAGCTGCTGCCGCCGAATGGCCGCGAGCGCGCCAACGTCAAGTGCTGGGAAGCACTGGCCGACGGCGTGCTGGATGCTGCGGTGCTGATGCGCCTGGAGCGCCTCCAGCGTCCGCCTGAGCAGCAGAGCGAAGCCTGGATCGCACGCCAGATGCAGAAGGTTGAACTGGGCCTGGCCTCGATGGCCGAGCGCCTGGATGACGACGTATGGTGCGCCGGCAACCATTACTCGCTGGCCGACGTTGCCGTGGGCTGCTGCCTGGGCTGGCTGAGCTTCCGCTTCCCGGACATTGACTGGCGCAGCAAGCACCCGAACCTGGGCCGCCTGTTCGACAAGCTGTCCGAACGCCAGTCCTTCAAAGACACCGTCCCGCAGGCTTAATCGCAGTTCCGCATGGCAGCCAAGCCACCGTCCCAGGAACGCCTGCAGATGGCGGACATTGCCCGCCTGGCGGGCGTGTCCACCTCCACTGTTTCGCGCGCGCTGGCCGGCAGTAAGCTGGTCAACGAGGAAACGCGCACCCGCATCATGGAGCTGGCGCGTTCGCTCAAGTACACGATCAATGTCGGCGCGCAAAACCTGCGCCTGAAGCAGAACCGCTCGGTGGCCGTGGTGGTGCCGTCGGACGCCAAAGTACACCAGAGTCTTTCCGATCCTTTCTTCCTGTCGATGATCGGCTCCCTGGCCGATGCGCTGACGGAGCAGGGCTTCGACATGCTGCTGTCGCGCGTCGACGCCGAGCAGCTCGATACGGCCGCCACGCCCTTCGATACGGGCCGCGTGATCGGCATCATCCTGATCGGCCAGTGGGGCCATCACGACCAGTTGAATGAAATGGCGGTGCGCCATGTGCCGCTGGTGGTATGGGGCGCGCAAATGCCGCAGCAGCTGTATTGCACCGTTGGCGGCGATAACGTGAGCGGCGGCCGCCTGGCTGCCGAGCATCTGCTGGCCGAGGGCCGGCGCCGCATCGCCTTCTTCGGCGACACGCGCCTGCCGGAAGTTGAGCAGCGTTACCGCGGCTATTGTGCGGCCTTGCAGGCTGCCGGCATCCCGCTCGATCCCGAACTGTGCGTGGCCGCTTCTTTCCTGCCGGAGGGCGGACGCGAGGCGGTTGCCGAACTGGCGCAGCGCGGCGTGCAGTATGACGCGGTGTTCGCGTGCTCCGACTTGCTGGGCATGATGACCATCAATGCCTTGCGTGAGCAGGGCCGCGCGGTGCCCGGCGACGTGGCGGTCGTCGGCTATGACGATATCGAACTGTCTTCTTATTTCCATCCCCCCCTGACCACGGTGCGCCAGCCCGTGCAGGAGGCGGGGCGCGCCATGGTGGCGGCCCTGCTGGCGCAGACCGAGGGCCAGCCGGTCCGCTCCATCGAACTTCCCACCTCCCTGATTCAGCGCGCTAGTTCGCGCTAATTGCAACCGTTTGCAATTGACGCAACGCCAAAGAACGAGCGTTTTGCAAATATTCTTTGCAATCGATTGCAATTTGCCAAAAGGTGATGAATAATGAGGCATCTGCAGATGACAGACGCGGCCGGACCGGCCGATTAATAAGCCCCAAACGGAGGAGACAATGGTTTTACGTACAGCCCAGCGCGGCTGCATGGCTGCCGCCATCGCTGCTGCATTCGCCCAGCCCGCATTCGCCCAGGAAGTAACCCAAGCCGACGCACAAGCCGCTGCGCCAGCCGATAGCCAGGCGCCTGCCGCCGCCCCGGCCCCGGCCGATGGCCTGAAGCTCGAGCGCGTGGTCGTTACCGGCACCGCCAGCCGCAGTTCCAAGATGCGTTCCAGCGTCTCGGTCAGCACCATGGAATCGGAGGCAATTTCGCTGTCCGCCCCAACCAGCGCTGCGGACGTGCTGCGCTCCGTGCCGGGCGTGCGTGCCGAATCTTCGGGCGGCGAGGGCAATGCCAACATCACCGTACGTGGCGTGCCGATTTCCGCCGGCGGTGCGCGCTATGTGCAGATGCAGGAAGACGGCCTGCCCGTGCTGCAATCGGGCGACTTCAATTTCATCACCCCGGACAGCTATGTGAAGATCGACGGTTCGCTCGACCACCTGGAAGTGGTGCGTGGCGGTTCCGCTTCCACCCTGGCCACCAATTCGCCCGGCGGCATCATCAACTTCATCAGCAAGACAGGCGAACAGCAGGGTGGCAATATCGGCATCCAGCGTGGCCTGGGCTATGACGAAACCCGCTATGACTTTGACTACGGCGGCCGCCTGGCAGAAAAGACCCGCTTCTTCATCGGCGGCCATTACCGTACGGGCGAAGGCCAGCGCAATACCGGCATGAATACGCAGGAAGGCGGCCAAATCCGCGGCAACATCACCCAGGAATTGTCGAACGGCTGGATCAGGCTGTCCTTCAAGCACCTGGATGACAAGGCGCCGACCGCGCTGCCGGTGCCCGTTCGCGTGACCAACGGCCATATCAGCGAGATCCCTGGCATCGACCCACGCGACACCACCTTCTACTCGCCTTACTGGACACGCGATATTTCCCTGACCAAGGAAAATGGCAAGGCGTCCAGCAACGTCAATGACGGCCTGCACGTCAAGAGCGACAGCTTCGGCATCGCCGCTTCCTTCGATCTTGGCAACGGCATCACGCTGCGAGACAGCTTCCGCAAGTCGAACAACAGCGGCCGTTTCCTCGGCGTTTTCCCCGCCAATAACGGCGTGGCCGGCAATTATGTGATCGCCACCGGACCGGATAAAGGCAAGGCCTACAACGGCATGGCTTTCTCCGCCGTGGTGTTCAACACCTCGATCGACAATGCGGACAATACGCTGAACGACCTGAAGCTGGCCAAGACCTTTGCCATCAACGGCGGCAAGCTGACCACCACCGGCGGCCTGTACACCTCCCTGCAGAAACTGGGCCTGACCTGGAACTTCAACGAATACCTGATGCAGCTCACGGGCGACAAGCCTGCCTTGCTGCAGACCGCGTCAAGCACGCCCGGCTATGTCGGTCCGGCCTGGGGCGGCTGCTGCATGCGCGCGGTGGACATGGAATACAAGCTGCTCTCTCCATACCTGAACGTGGGCTGGGAAAAAGGCCCGCTGAATTTTGACGCCAGCGTGCGCCAGGATCGCCAGCGCGCCAGCGGCACGGCCAATATCGCGACCAACGGCCTGGTCTACGAGCCGGCCAACGAGCAACTGGTCGACTACAAGATCCACCACACCTCGTATTCGGTGGGCGGCAATTACCAGCTCAATCGCGACCTGGCGCTGTTTGCCCGCGTCAGCGATGGCGTGGCCTTCAATGCCGACCGCATCCTGTTCGGCACCCCTCTCGATGGCAGCGCGCCAATCAATATCAATACCGTGCGCCAGGTGGAGGGCGGTGTGAAATGGCGTTCCGGCAGCACCAGCGCCTTCCTGACCCTGTTCCGCGCCAAGACCGACGAATCGAACTTCGAAGCCACGACCCAGATCAGCACTGCCAACCGCTACGACGCCAAGGGCGCCGAACTGGAAGCGGCATGGAACCTGGGCGACTTCCGCATCAACGGTGGCCTGACCTGGACCGATGCAGAGATCGTGGGCGCAGCCGCAGGCCAGGAATCGACCATCGGCCACACGCCGCGCCGCCAGGCCCGCATCACCTACCAGATCGCGCCGAGCTACAGCGCTGGTCCGCTGACTGTGGGCGGCAGCGTGGTTGGCACCGGTCGTTCGTGGGCGGACGATGCCAACACGATCCACATGCCTGCCTTCCACACGGTGAACCTGTTTGCACGCTACCAGTTCAACTCGCAACTGAGCTTGTCGCTGAGCGTCAACAACCTGTTCAACAAGATCGGCTACACCGAGGTTGAGGGCGACGGTCATGCCGCGCGTTCGATTGGCGGCCGCGCCGTGAAGATGGGCCTGAACTACTCCTTCTGATTTGGAAACCGCAATGCCGATGTCTTCATCCACCCCCCGCTTGCTCAACGCCATGCCGGAGGCGCGCCGTGCGGAAGCTGCGCGACGCTATGCCGCGCACGGCCCGGCGCTGCATAGCTGCCTGCATAGCCTCTACGGAGGCACGCCGGGGTTCGAGCAGTGGTATGGCAACCTGTTGTCCGCCATTGGAGAATTGCACGGGGCGCGCAGCCCGGCACTGGCGGCGCTGGATACGGCGCGTGCTGCGCAACCGGACTGGTTCCTCGGTCAGCAGATGCTTGGCTACTGCAGCTACGTCGACCGCCTGGGCGGTGACTTGCGCGGTGTGGCAGCGCGCATTCCGCACCTGCAGGAACTGGGTGTGCGCTACCTGCATTTGCTGCCGTTTCTCAAAATGCGCGAGGGGGAGAATGATGGCGGCTTTGCGGTCGCCAGTTTCGAGGAGGTCGAGCCGCGCTTCGGCAGTAATGCCGACCTGGAGGCGCTCACTGGAGAATTGCGCAGCGCGGGCATCAGCCTGTGCTCGGATTTCATCCTGAATCACGTGGCGGACGACCATGCCTGGGCGCGCGGTGCGCGTGAAGGTGATGAGCGCTTGCGCCGGTTGTTCCATGTGTTCCCGGATCGTTCGCAACCTGATGCCTACGAACGCACGCTGGGGCAGGTATTTCCGCAGGCAGCGCCTGGCAACTTCACTTTTGTGCCGGCGCTGGATGGCTGGGCATGGACGACGTTCTATCCCTACCAGTGGGATTTGAACTGGTCGAATCCGGAAGTTTTCTCCGCCATGGCGGCCACCTTGCTGCGGCTGGCCAACCGGGGCATTGAAGTCTTCCGCCTTGATTCCACGGCGTTCTTGTGGAAGCGGGAAGGCACCAACTGCATGAACCAGCCGGAGGCGCACCTGATCCTGCAAGCCTTGCGTGCGCTGGCTTCCATCGCCGCGCCGGGTGTGCTGTTGAAGGCGGAGGCCATCGTGCCGATGCGCGAGCTGCCGGCTTACTTCGGCCAGGCAGTGCAGCCGGAATGCCATATCGCGTATCACAGCAGCCTGATGGCGGCTGCCTGGGGCTCGCTGGCGGAGCAGGATGCATCGCTGGTGCGTAGCGTGGTTGCCGGCACGCCGCCGCTGCCGCCGCACGCAAGCTGGCTCAGTTATGTGCGCTGTCATGACGACATCGGCTGGAACGTGTTGCGTGCGGAAGCCGCCGGTGGCCCGTCCGAAGCGGGCGGTGCGTGCGATCCCCTGGCGCGCCTCGCCGCAATTTCACGTTTCTTTGCCGGCGCAGAAGGCAGCTACGCACGTGGCGAAGCTTTCCAAAGCAGCGACCCGCACGCCGCGCACGGCAGCAACGGCATGGCGGCCAGCCTGGTCGGGCTCGAAGATCCGGCTGGTGCAGCCTCGCCCAGCTCGGCATCGCGCGACGCAGAGGCGGAAGCGCTGGCCTTGCGCCGCCTGTTGCTGCTGCACGGCCTGGTGCTCGGCTTCGGCGCGCTGCCGGTGCTGTACATGGGCGACGAACTGGGACAGACCAACGACTACAGCTTCCGCCAGCGCCCCGACCGCGCGATGGACAGCCGCTGGCTGCAGCGCCCCATGCTGGACGAGCAGCGCTTCGCCGAGCGCCACGACAGCAGCACGCAAGCCGGCCGCGTCTACGCTGCCTTGCGCGCCCTGGTTTCCACCCGCCGGCGCTTGCCGGCACTGGCGGCAGGCGAACCGCGTTCGCTGCTGCCATCGGCACCGGAAGTGCTGGCGCTGCAGCGCGGCCCAGCCTTCCTCGCGCTGTATAACTTCTCCGGCAAGCCGCAGCAGTTCACGCTGCAAGGCCAATGGACCGACGCCATCGGAAGCGGCACGCTGTCCGGAGAGATCACATTGGCGCCCTGGGCCATGCACTGGCTCGAGCGCAACACCTGACAACAATAGCTGACAACAAAAATGGAGACAGCCATGTGTGTGGCAATGTTCGGCGAAGCCCTCGTCGATGATTTCGGCAGCGAGCAGGTCGTCGGCGGCGCGCCCTTCAACGCGGCCCGTAACCTGGCCGCTCTCGGCACCCCGGCGCTGATGATCACCCGTATCGGCCAGGACGCCAACGGCGCCGCAGTACGCGCGGAATTCGAGCGCTATGGCATGCCGCAATGGGGCCTGCAAACCGACCCCACCTGGCCCACTGGCCGCGTGGTGGTGGAGCGCGGCCTGCAAGGCCACGCCTTCCACATCCTGCCCGGCCAGGCCTACGACCATATCGAGGCCGGCCCGGCGCGTGCCGCCTTCGAACCGGCCAAACCGCAAGTGCTGTACTTCGGCACACTGGCCCAGCGCCACCTGACCTCGCGTACCGCCCTGATCGAGCTGCTGGAAGCCAGCAAGGCGACGCGCTATCTCGACCTGAACCTGCGCGAAGGCCAATACACGGAGCGCAGTGTGTATGAATCGCTGCGCTATGCCGACATCGTGAAGGTGAACGAGGACGAACTGGCTGCGCTGCTGACCTGGTACGCACCAAACGGCCCGCAACTGGTGCGCGCCCACGACCCCGAACTGCCGCCGGCCTGCTCGCTGCTGATCGAAAAATTCAACCTGCAGGCCATGGTTGTCACCCTAGGCCCGCGTGGTGCGATGTATATTGGTGCAGATGGCCGCGTAGTCCGCGAGCATGGCAATGAGGAGCCGTACAAGCTGGTCGACACGGTAGGCGCCGGCGATGCCTTCTCCGCCGTCTTCCTGCACGGCCACGTGCAAGGCTGGGACCTGGCGCTGACCATGGCACGCGCCAACGCTTTCGCCGGCGCCGTGTGCAGCCTGTCCGGCGCAGTACCGCAAGACCTGGCGTTTTACGAACCATGGACCCAGCGCTGGCAGGCGGCAGCGGAAGGAGCTACGCGATGATGCAGCACAAACCGCATCTGTCGTTCCGGCAGATCGTCAACATGAACATCGGCTTCTTCGGCATCCAGTTCAGCTTCGGGCTGCAGCAGAGCAGCATGAGCCCGATCTACAAATACCTGGGCGCCGATGAAGCCAGCCTGCCTTACCTTTGGCTGGCCGGCCCCGTCACCGGCCTGCTGGTGCAGCCCATCATCGGCGCGATGAGCGACCGCACCGTTTCGCGCTGGGGACGCCGCACGCCGTATTTCCTGATCGGCGCCCTGATTTGCAGCCTTGGCTTGCTAGCCATGCCCTTCAGCCCGGCCCTGTGGATGGCCGCAGGCCTGCTGTGGATCCTCGATGCCGCCAACAACGTGACGATGGAGCCCTACCGCGCCTTCGTCAGCGACCGCCTGGCCGTGCGCCAGCATTCGCTTGGCTTCCTGACCCAGAGCGCGTTCACAGGCCTGGGGCAGACGCTGGCCTACCTCACCCCCTCGATCCTGGTTTATCTGGGCACCAGCCGCGATGCCGTCAACAGCCACCACATTCCCTACACCGTGATCGGCGCCTTCCTGCTGGGAGCCGTGTTCTCGATTGCCTCGGTGCTGTGGAGCTGCTGGACGACGCCCGAGCTGCCGCTGTCGCCGCAGGAGGAAGCGGAACTGCGCGCCAGGCCGGCTGGCTGGCGCCACACCCTGCAGGAAATCGCCGGAGCCGTGCGCGACATGCCGCCGACCATGAAACAGCTGGCAGTGGTCAAGCTGTTCCAGTGGTATGCCATGTTCTGCTACTGGCAGTACATCATGCTGGCGCTGGCATCTTCCATCTACAAGACTTCCGACCCGGCATCGGCTGGTTTCCGCGAGGCGGGCTTGCTGAATGGCCAGGTGGGCGCCTTCTACAACTTTGTCGCCTTCATCGCCGCCTTTGCGCTGGTGCCGTTCACGCGCCGCTTCGGCCCTAAAATCACCCACAGCATCTGCCTGGCGGCAGCCGGAGCCGGCATGCTGTGCATCCCGCTGATCCGCGAACCGCTGCAATTGCTGTGGCCAATGCTGGGCATCGGCCTGGCCTGGGCCAGCATCATGGGGAATCCGTATGTGATGCTTGCCGGCAGCATTCCGCCCGAGCGCACCGGGGTCTATATGGGGATCTTCAATATGTTCATCGTGATCCCGATGATCATCCAGATTTTCACTTTGCCGCTGTATTACCGCAGCTTGCTGCACGGCGACCCTGCCAACGTGGTACGCCTGGCCGGCGCGCTGCTGCTGTGTGCCGCCGTAGCGGTGCTGTTCGTCAAATTGCGGGCTGCGCGCCCGCTAGCCGATGCCGCCGTCCGGCAGGAGGCTGTTTTGCTAAAATAGCCCGAGCCGATCAACGTGGGGGAGGGCAAGCGATGTCAGAGCGAGTACTGGTATTTGGCGAAGCCCTGCTGGATGACTTTGGCGACCAGCAAGTCGTCGGCGGCGCCCCCTTCAACGTGGCGCGCAACCTGACCGCGCTGGGCCTGCCCGCACTGATGGTGACGCGTGTCGGCAACGACGGCTTCGGCGACCAGGTACGTGATGCGTTCGCAGCGTTCGGCATGAGCGCCGAGGGCTTGCAGCATGGCCCGCAACCGACCGGGCGCGTGCTGGTCGAGCGCGATGGCAATGGCGGGCATCGCTTCCACATCCTGGCGGAGCAGGCTTACGACCATATCGAGGCGGCTGCCGCAGTCGACGTGATGCGCGCCTTCTCTCCGGACACGGTATATTTTGGCACCCTGGCCCAGCGCGAACCCGGCTCGCGCGCGGCGCTGGACGCGCTATTGGACGGCACCGGCGATGCCGAACATTTTCTCGACCTTAACCTGCGCGACGGTGCGGATGAAGCGGTGGTATTTGACTCGCTGCAGCGAGCCGATATCGTCAAGGTCAACGAGGACGAATTGCAGGCGCTGTTCTCGTGGTACTGCCACACCTGTCCCGACACAGTCGACATGGACTGCGCCGCCGTTGAAGCGGAAGCGCGCGCCATGATGCACAATTTTTCGATCCAGGGCTTGCTGGTCACGCTAGGCGAGCGCGGCGCCATGTACTTTGCCGCCGATGGCTCGCGCGTGGCCGACCACCGTATCAATAAGCCGGCGCAATTTGTCGATTCGGTAGGGGCGGGCGATGCGTTTGCCGCCGTGTTCCTGGCCGGCCGTGCGCGCGGCTGGGAGATGGCGCTGATCCTGGAACGCGCCAACGCTTTCGCCGGCGCCGTGTGCGGCATTGCGGGCGCGGTAGCGCCGGATCCGGCGTTCTACGCGCCCTGGCGCTCGGCCTGGGGACTGGATTAAGCGGCTGCCACCTTGCGGCGGGTCTGGATCATTTTCCAGCCATTGCCCGAAGGATCGCGGAAGCCAGCATCCACCGTGCCGTAGCGTTCCACCGGTTCCTGGGTGAATTCCACGCCTTTCTGGTTCAGCTTGTCGTAGATGGCGAAGCAATCGTCCACTTCCAGTACCATCGGCGGCATCGCGCCCTTGGCGACCAGCGCGTTCAGGGCTTGCGCGGTCGCGGCGTCATGCACCGGCGGACCTGGCACGTAAAGGCCGAGCTGGAAGTTGGGCTGGTCCGGGTGCTGCACGGTCAGCCAGCGGTAGTCGCCGTTGCGCACGTCGGTATGCACCTTGAAACCAAGCTTGTCGACGTAGAACGCCAGCGCTTCATCCTGGTCACGGACATACAGGCCTACAGTTTGAATACCTTGAGTCATGGGGTGGTCTCCTTTAAGTGAGACTCCATTGTAGGGACGGTTTCCTGGCGCCGCTTCTCCGAAACTGCCATTGTGAGGTCGGGGCGGTGGGCGGCGCTCAGCACGCAGGCCGGTACGCGGCTGGCCTGCTCAGCCTCGGCACGCACCTGCTCCCGGATGTCGCCCGGGTTCTTGCCGGTGATGTCGCGGAAGGTGCGCCCGAACGTGCCGATGCTGTTCCAGCCGGTCGAATAGGCGATATCGGTGATGGGTAAATCGGTTTCGCGCAACAGCGTCACGGCGCGCTCGATGCGGCGCGTGAGCAGGTAGCGGTGGGGAGGCAGGCCGAAAGCCTCCTTGAATGAGCGGGCGAAGTGAGTTGCAGAGACGCAGCTCACTTCCGCCAGGCGGCTTACCGGCCATTCCTCGTGGGAGGCGCCGTCCATCCGGTCTTTTGCGCGCAGCAGGCGGCGCAGCAACTCCGGACTCTGGAAGGGCATTACTCAGCTTCCGACATCTGCGACTGCAGGTAGTTCTGGATGCCGATCTTGCCGATCAGGTCGATCTGGGTTTCCAGCCATTCGATATGCTCTTCGGTATCCTTCAGGATATCGAGCAGCAGGTCGCGCGACACGTAATCGCCGACTTTTTCGGATTGCGCAATGCCTTCCTTGATGGTCACATGCGCACCTTTTTCCAGCTTCAGGTCGGCAGCCAGCATTTCTTCGGTGTTTTCGCCGATCAGCAGCTTGTGCAGGGCTTGCAGGTTAGGCAAGCCGTCCAGCATCAGGATGCGGTCGATCAGGCGGTCGGCGTGCTTCATTTCGCCGATCGACTCGTCATATTCTTTCTTGCCCAGCTTGTCGAAGCCCCAGTGACGGTACATGCGCGCATGCAGGAAGTACTGGTTAATCGCCGTCAGTTCGTTGGTCAGCTGCGCATTGAGCAGACGGATAACGTCTTTGTCGCCCTTCATGGGGTTTCCTTCTTATTTGGTTGGGAATAATGGCATTTTGCCACGAAGCAGGGCTCGAACCTAGCCATGGGGGCAACATAGGATTGCTAACGACATTGCTAATGCAAATGAAAACAATTATCATTTGCGTTTTATGCCCACAATTCAAGAGTTGTCCATGTCCTATATTAAGAGCCGCAAGCACGCGCCAGCTACGCTCGCCGCCATCGCCGCCACCCTGGTGATGCCAGTAGCACAAGCAGAGTCCAACACCGCTGCCCCAGAGCAGAAAATGCAGGAAGTGGTCGTTACCGGCCAGAATGGCAGTGATTTCCAGGTTAAGAAGTCGGCTTCCGACAAGTTCACCGCCCCCCTGCTGGATACCCCAAAATCGGTGACCGTGATCCCGACCGAGGTGATCTCGCAGACCGGCGCCACCTCGCTGACCGACGCCCTGCGCACCGTGCCTGGCATCACCGTCGGCGCAGCCGAAGGCGGCCAGCCAGTGGGCGACAACCTGTTCATCCGCGGCTACAACGCACAGACCGACACTTATATCGACGGCATCCGCGACAGCGGCTCCCAGTCGCGTGAAATCTTCGCGCTGGAGCAGATTGAAGTCGTGAAGGGCCCGAATTCCGCTTACGGCGGCCGTTCTTCGGCTGGCGGCGGCATCAATATGGTGTCGAAATCCGCCAAGGCTGAGAACTTCAGCAACGCCAGCGTTGGCCTGGGCACTTCGAAATACCACCGCGTTACCGCGGACGTGAACCGCACCCTGGGCGATAACGCCGCCGTGCGCCTGAACCTGATGGGCCATGAAAACCACGTTGCCGGCCATAACAAGGAAGTCTATGGCGACCGCTGGGGCTTCGCGCCAAGCGTGGCCTTCGGCCTGAGCGGCCCGACCAAGGTCAATCTGAGCTACTACCATTACAAGTCGAGCGAACTGCCGGACGCCGGCGTGCCATTCGATAATCCGTTCACCACTGGCCCGAACGTGGCCAAGAACGGCGCCGGCAAGCCTGTCAACGTGCCGAGCGAAACCTTCTACGGCCTGGTGGACCGCGACTTCCGCGACACCAAGTCCGACATCGGCACCATCGACATCAAGCATGAATTCGGCAATGGCCTGGCCTTCCGCAACGTGACCCGTTACGGCAAGACCGGTAACGAATACGTGTACACCCTGCCGGATGATTCCAAGGGCAACGTAGTGCTGTACGGCACCGTATGGCGCCGCCATAACAGCCGCAACGCCGAAACCGAGTCCCTGGCGAATGCATCGAGCCTGACCGGCTCCCTGGTGGCTGCCGGCATCAAGCACAGCTTCACTACTGGCGTGGAAGTCAGCCGCGAAGTCACCGACCGTGCGACCTACAATTTCACCCCGGGCACCAACAACCCGCTGACCAAGACCACCACCTGCCCGACCGCAGGCGCGGCAACCCTGTACAACTGCACCACGCTGGTTAACCCGAATCCGTATGATCCATGGACTGTCGGCCAGGTGCGCAGCGTAGCGCCGAACGACACCAACGTGCACAGCAATTCGCGCTCGGTGTACGGCTTCGACACCATCGAATTCAACCCGCAGTGGCTGCTGAACGTGGGCCTGCGCTGGGATGAGTTCCGTACCAAGCTGCATACCAATGCCAATACTGCCGTCACCCCGGTCGTGGCTGCGATCAATGCGGAGAACAAGTCCAGCTTCGCCAACTACCAGGCTGGCCTGGTGTACAAGCCGGCTGCCAACAGCAGCATCTACGTTTCGTACGGCACCTCTTCCACTCCGCCAGGCAATGACGGCGGCGATGGCGTGGATGCACTGAGCACCGCCGTGCAGAACCTGAAGCCACAGGACAGCAAGAACTTCGAGCTGGGCACCAAGTGGGAAATCCTGGCGCGCAAACTGTCGATCAGCGGCGCCATCTTCTCCAGCAAGATGAACAATGCCCGCGTGACCAATGTAGACGGCACTACCGCCAACGTTGGCAAGAAGTCGGTCAAAGGCGTTGAACTGGGCGTGAGCGGTGCGCTGACCGCCAACTGGCAGGTCTTCGGCGGCTACACCTGGCTTGATTCCGAAGTGAAGGACAATGGCTTCGTGAACGTCGGCACGACCGCGGCGCCAGTGTGGGTGGCTTCGCCGTTCAACGGCAATGCCTTCCCGGCAACGCCTAAGCAGAGCGCTTCGCTGTGGACTTCCTACACCCTGATGCAGGGCCTGGTCATTGGCGGCGGCGTGAATACCGTGTCCAAGGTGTGGAGCAACGTCAACAACACCAAGTTCGTGCCGGGCTACACCCGCTACGACGCGATGGCGAGCTATGATGTGAACAAGAACATCAGCCTGCAGCTGAACATCCAGAACCTGACGGACAAGCTGTACTACGACAAGGTGGGCTCCAACCACTATGCCGGCGTTGGCGTGGGCCGTACCGCGATCCTGACTGCGAACTTCCGCTACTAATATGATGCTGCATATCCCCGGCGTGCTGACGCCGGAACAAGTCAAGTACTTCCGCCAGCGCCTGGCGGCCGCCGAATGGATCGACGGCCGCGCGAGCGTGGGAACGCAGGGGGCGCAAGTCAAGCGCAACCGGCAGATCGCGGAAGGGACGCCGCTGGCGCTGGAACTCGGGGATATCATCATCAAGGCACTGGCGAAGAACCCGCTGTTCTATTCGGCGGCGCTGCCGCTGAAGATCCTGCCGCCGTATTTCAACAGCTATGCGGGCGGTGAGACTTATGGCCTGCATATCGATGGGGCCATCCGTCACATGGTGGGCTCGTCGGATGTGATGCGTTCCGACGTTTCCACCACCGTGTTCCTGTCCGATCCGGATGAATACGAGGGCGGCGAGCTGACCGTGATGGATAACTACGGCGCACATGAGGTCAAGCTGCCAGCGGGCGATGCGATCGTTTACCCGGCCAGCAGCGTGCATCGCGTGAATCCGGTTACCGCCGGCGAGCGCGTGGCGTCATTCCTGTGGACGCAATCGATGGTGCGCGATGACTGGAAGCGCACCATGCTGTTTGAGCTGGACCAGAATATCCAGAAGCTGCGCGCTGCGCATGGGGATGATGAGGCCACTGTGGGACTGGCGGGGCATTATCACAACCTGTTGCGGATGTGGGCTGACCTCTAAAACCGGTAAACCAGTGTCTGACCCGCAGGGTCAGACACTGAAACGCAAACGCCGCGGCTTCTTTCGAAGTCCGCGGCGTTTGCATTATGGTGTCTGACCCTGCGGGTCAGACTCCGGTTTGCCGGTTTCAAGACATCTGGAAATTGATCGGCACAACAACGTACACCGCCTGCGCCTTGCCATCTTCCACATACGGCTTGAACAGCGCGCGCATCACCGCAGCGCGGCCCGCTTCGTCCAGGTTGTTGAAGCCGGAAGATTTCTGGATCGATGCCTGCTCGGCAAAACCCTTCTCATTGACCAGCACCCGCAAGGTCACCACACCCTGTTCGCCCATGCGGCGCGACACCGACGGGTACACCGGTTGCGGCGCGCGAATATATTCAACCGAGGAAATCACACGCGGGCCAGCCGGCGCAGCAGGCGCCGCAGGCACGGCAGCGACCGGCGCCGCTACAACCGGCGTTGCCGGCGCAGGCTCAGTCACGCGCGCTTGCGAAGGCGGCTGGGTGATGGTGTTTTCAATCACGATCGGCAGCATCGGCAGCGGCGGCGGCGTAATCGCCGGCGCTTTCAGCGCGATTTCTACCGTCTTTGGCTGGGAAGCTGGCGGGGGAGGTGGCGGCGGCGCCACAAAGGTGACGTTGACCACTTCAGGGATACGGTCCACGAGGCGATGCATCGTGCCGTTGATAAAGGCATAGCCGAGTACTGCATGCAAAGCGACAACTGCTGCGATTTTGGTCAGCTTGGCGCCGCCAACGCCGGCGCCGAAATCGCCGCCGGCCGGGAAAGTCATCGATTGCATAAAGCGCTCCTTACACGGTGAGTGTTGGGCGCTTGAGCACAGTCTCCTGTATTCCGCTGCCCATATGTTCGTCCAGCACTTCCACCGCATAGCTGAGGCAGTTGCCGCAGCAGGTGGCCACGCCGAGTGCTTCGCGCAACTCGTCCATGGAGCTGATACCCATATCTATGGCTTGACGGATTTCTCGATCAGAGATGTTGTTGCAGACACAAACGATCATTTCGGAAATTACCTTCTGGCTAAGATTGCGATCCTCGCAATGAGAATCATTATCATTACGGTTCCCATTCTACCCGAACAGGAATACAATGCAAGCCTATTCAAGAACAATTCTCATTTAAATTCTCATTTATAATGGCGAGGTCGTATTTCGCCCTGGAAAGTTCGCCATGACCCTTGCTCCTACCTTGATCAAGCTTGATTCCCTGCCGGTGGGGCAGAGCGGAACGGTGATCCATATCGCTCCGGGCAATCCTGAAGATACCGAGGACGGCGCCGACCTGGCGCGCCGCCTGATGGAGCTGGGCTTCGTGCCCGGTGAGCGCATCCGCATGCTCAAGCGTGGCCTGCCAGGCGGTGAACCCCTCGCCATCAAAGTAGGCAATGCCACGTTTGCCTTGCGCCGCTTCGAAGCTGCGCTGATCTCGATCCAACCGGAATAAATGTAATGGGTGCAGTAGAAAAGGCCGCGCAAACCATCGCGCAGCAGCCAATGGTCGCCCTGTTGGGCAACCCGAATTGCGGCAAGACCGCGCTGTTCAACCGTTTGACCGGCGCGCGCCAGAAGGTCGCCAACTACGCCGGCGTGACCATCGAGCGCAAGGAAGGCCAGTTCACCTCCGGCGCGGGCAACCAGTACCGCCTGCTCGACCTGCCGGGCGCCTACAGCCTGTCGGCGCACACCCCTGATGAAATGATTACGCGCGACGTGGTGGCAGGCCTGCGCGAAGGCGAACGCTCGCCCGACGTGGTGGTGTGCGTGGTCGATGCCACCAACCTGCGCCTGAACCTGCGCCTGGCCCTTGAAATCAAACGCCTCGGCCTGCCGATGGTGCTGTGTCTGAACATGGTCGACGTGGCGAAGAAGCGCGGCATCGAAGTCGACGCGGCCAGGCTGTCGCAGGAACTGGGCATGCCGGTGGTCGAAACCGTGGCCGTGAAGAGCGGCGGCGAGAAAGCCCTGGTCGATGCGCTGGACGGCCTGTGGCCATTCCATGAAAGCGTGGCCAACCCGCTGTCCGCCATCGATGCCGTGAGCGTCGAAGAAACCCAGCGCGAAGTGCGCCGCATCCTGTCGGTCGCTGTGAAGGACGCCGACGACCGCGGCAACCGTTCCGAGAAGATCGACCATTTCGTGCTGCACCCGTTCATGGGGCCGATCATCCTGGCCGTGCTGATGTTCTGCGTGTTCCAGGCCGTGTTCAGCTGGGCCGAAGTGCCGATGGATATGATCAGCGGCGGCGTCGAGCACCTCGGCGCGCTGCTCAAGGCGCACATGGCCGACGGCGTGCTGCGCTCCCTGCTGGTGGACGGCGTGCTGGGCGGCGTCGGCGCCGTGCTGGTGTTCCTGCCGCAGATCCTGATCCTGTTCTTCTTCATCCTGGTGCTGGAAGATTGCGGCTACCTGCCGCGTGCCGCCTTCCTGCTGGACCGCCTGATGGGCGGGGTCGGCCTGTCCGGCCGCGCCTTCATCCCGCTGCTGTCGTCCTTCGCCTGCGCCATCCCGGGCATCATGGCGGCGCGCACCATCCAGAATCCGCGCGACCGCATCGTGACCATCATGATCGCGCCGCTGATGACCTGCTCGGCGCGCCTGCCGATTTATGCGCTGGTGATCGCCGCCTTCATTCCGGACCGCGAGGTGTGGGGCCTGTTCAACCTGCAAGGCCTGGTGCTGTTCTGCCTTTACTTTGCCGGCATCATCTCCGCCATGGCGGTGGCCTGGGTCATGAAGCGCTCGATGCAGGCCAAGCGCAACCAGCCGCTGATGCTGGAATTGCCGGCCTACCACTGGCCGCATATGCGCAACCTGGCCATTGGCCTGTACGAACGCGCCAAGATCTTCCTGATGCGCGTCGGTACCACCATCCTGACCCTGATGGTCCTGCTGTGGGCCTTGTCCAGCTTCCCGGGCGCTCCGGAAGGCGCGACCCATCCGCCGATTTATTACAGCCTGGCCGGCATGCTGGGCCGTGCGCTGGAATTCATCTTCGCGCCGATCGGCTTCAACTGGCAGATCTGCATTGCGCTGGTGCCGGGCATGGCTGCGCGTGAAGTGGCGGTTGGCGCGCTGGGCACCGTGTATGCGCTGTCCCAAACCGGCGACGAGCTGGCGAACACGCTGGCGCCGGTGATCCAGGCCAGCTGGGGCCTGCCGACCGCGCTGGCGCTGCTGGCCTGGTACGTATTCGCACCGCAGTGCCTGTCCACGCTGACCGTGGTGCGCCGTGAAACCAATTCGATGAAATATCCGCTGATGATGGCGGGTTATATGTTCGTGCTGGCGTACACCGCCACCTTCATCACTTACCGCGTCGCCCTGGCGCTGGGAGGCTGAGCCATGTGGCAGGAAATCATTGTCGGCATCATCGTGGCAGCCGCCGCGCTGCACGCGGCGAGGAAACATCTGCCTGCCGCCTGGCGCCAGCAAATCGTCTACGCATTGTCGCGCCGCGGGCTGCCGCAGGAAAAGCTGGCGCGCTTCTTCAACACGGAATCGAGCTGCGGCAGCGGCTGCGGTTCCTGCGGCGGCTGCAGCGATTCGCCGGCGCCGCCAGCGCCTCCTTCGGAAGGCGGCCCTGCGCGCCGCGTCATCACGCTGCACGTCCAGCGCTAGTCCTGCCGATCTCCTGAAAACTTGACGCAGGACATGTGAGGCTCCAAAAGGGGTAACTACAATGCCACTTATCGGAAGTCGCATTGTGGAGCCATCGTGGCCTGGAGCAGGAGACAACTTGCCAATATAGTCAGGATCGCATTGTTTGCGATGCTGACGGCCGTTTCCGCGCCGACGCTGTCCACGCTGCTGGCTGCGGCCTGCGGCGATAGCAACGTCGCCCATTGCCATGCGCAGCCGAAGGCCCACCACGTTGTCCAGAAATGCGGCTACTGCATGGTGCAGGCCGACCTGCCGGCCGTACCGCCGCCTGCCGGCGTGACTTTGGCGTTGATGGTGCCGTCGCATACCGAACCGGCATTGCAGGCGCCTGCAACGCTGCCGCAGCAAGATTCACCCGCGCCACCCTCGCGCGCCCCGCCTTCCGCTTGAACTTTCGCAGCAGTACCCCACGGTTTTGCATTGCACGCGCCTTCTGGCGGCGCGGTCGCAAGGCCTTCGCTCGCAAGAACAAGAAAGGAAGCATCATGAACACCCGCCTCATTCCCCTGGCCGCAGCGCTGCTGGCCGTTTTCTCGGCCCCGGCATTTGCCGACCATGAAGGGGAATCGCCGCTCAAAATGGTAGGTACCGTCGTCATCGCGGGCAGCCATCCCACTTCGCTGCCGACGCAGATCCCGACCACCATCGAAGGCATCACCCGCACGCAGATCGAACAACAGGTCAACGCGAGCGATGCGGAAGACGCGCTCAAATACCTCCCAAGCCTGTTGGTGCGCAAGCGCTATATCGGCGACTACAACCACGCCGTGCTGTCGACCCGCGCTTCCGGCACCGGCAACAGCGCGCGCTCGGCGGTGTATGCAGACGGAGTGCTGCTGTCGAACTACCTTGGCAACGGGGCTACTTTCGCGCCGCGCTGGGGCATGGTGGCGCCGGAGGAGATCGAACGGGTGGACGTGCTGTACGGCCCGTTCTCGGCGGCATACGGCGGCAATTCGGTCGGCGCGGTGGTCGACTATGTAACGCGCATGCCGAAGCAATTTGAAGCCCATGCGCGCGTGGCTTATGTGCGCCAGCCATTCGCGCTGTATAACACCGACACCACGTTCAGCGCGCGCCAGGCCAGCATGTCGCTCGGCGATCGCCACGGCGCCTGGTCCTGGTTCATCAGCGTGAACCGCACCGACAGTGATGGCCAGCCGCAAACCTTCTCCAGCCGTGTAATCGCCAGCGGGGCCGCCGGCGGCGCCGGCGTTCCCGTGACCGGCGCTGTCGCCGACAAGGACCGCACCAACCGCGACATCTACGTCCTCGGCACGGCAACCCAGTACAGCACGGTGCAGGACCATGCCAAGATCAAAATTGCATACGACTTTTCGCCGACCGTGCGCGCCAGCTATTCGCTGGGCTGGTGGCAGAACGACTCGAGCGGATCGCCCAATACCTACCTGCGCGATGCAGCAGGCAAGCCGGTGTACAGCGGCCCGGTTTCGATCAATGGCCGCAGCTTCACCCTGGCAGCCTCCGACTTCAATTCAACGAAAGAAGAGTTGCGCCACCTGATGCATGGCCTGACGGTGAAGAGCAATACCAAGGGCGTGTTCGACTGGGAAGTGGCGGCCAGCCTGTATGACTACAGCCGCGACATCCTGCGCGCACCAACTACCGCGCGCCCGGCAGCAGCGACCGGCGGCGCCGGCCGCATCGTCGACCAGGGCGGCACCGGCTGGAATACCCTGTCGCTGAAAGGCGTGTATCGCCCGGACGGCATGCGCGGCGCGCATATCTTCGACTTCGGCTACCAGCGCGCTGCCTACAAGCTGTCCACCATCGAACGCGCTACCGCGGACTGGCTGGATGGCGATCCGGGTGCACGCAACCAGGCCTTCGCGGGCCGCACCAGCATTGACAGCCTGTACCTGCAGGATACCTGGAGGCTGTCGCGAGACTGGAAGGCCGTGCTCGGCGGGCGCTTCGAACATTGGGAAGGACGCGATGGCGAAACCGCCAACGCCACTACCGTGGTCCGCCATGCCAAACGCAGCGACAATTATGTTTCGCCCAAGGCGGCGCTGGCCTTCCAGGGCAATGAGGACTGGACGCTGAAAGCATCCACCGGCCGTGCGATCCGCATGCCTACCGTGTCCGAGTTGTACCAGGGCGGCATCAACAACACCGGCACCCTGATCAACAATGATCCGAACCTGAAAGCCGAACGTTCGTGGACCACGGAACTCAGTGCCGAGCGCCTGGTGGGCAATTCCGCCTTGCGCATCACCGCTTTCTTCGAGCGCAACCGTGATGCGCTGTACTCGCAAACCAATGTGCTGGTCACGCCAAACGTGAGCAATGTGCAGAACGTCGGCCTGATCCGCACGCACGGCCTGGAAACTGCCTGGTCGAACGAGAATGTGCTGGTCGAAGGACTGGACATGCAGGCCAGCCTGACCTGGACCGATTCGAAGATCAAGCGCAACGAGAAGTTCCCTGCCAGCGTGGGCAAATGGCAGCCACGCATTCCGGAATGGCGTGCCAGTGCCGTGGCCACCTACCGCGTGAACGACAAGCTGTCCGCCACGCTGGCGGCGCGCTACAGCGGCAAGCAATATTCGACGCTCGACAACACCGACATCAACGGCTTTGCCTACCAGGGCGCGAGCAAGTACTTCACGGTCGACGCCCGCCTGCGCTACCGCATCGACAAGCACTGGAGCGCCGCCTTTGGCATCGACAATGCAAACAACTACAAGTACTGGAACTTCCACCCCTACCCACAACGCTCGTATTCCGCGGAGGTGAAATTTGATTGGTAATGCACTGGAGCTGGGCCAGTTTGAACTCTGGTGCCAGCCGCATGTGACGGCACGCGATGGCAGCGTGTCCTGCGTCCAGGCCGCGGTGCGCTGGCGCCACCCGCAGCGCGGTGTCCTGCCGTTCTCCGATTTCGCCAGCGAACTGGCCGAGGCCTCCCTGCAGCAGGTATTCGTGCTGCATATGGTGTGCGATGCGCTGGCAGCACTGCGCATGTGGGAAGCCGACGGCTTCCAGCTGGCGCTGGAACTATGCCTGCCCTTGCCGGTGCCGCCATCGCTCGCGGTGCAGGTTGATAGCCTGCTTGCACAAGCCGGCGTAGCGCCGCAGCGCCTGGTGCTGAGGGAATCCGGAGGATCCGGATGCTGTGAAGTCTCGGACCTGCTCGACTGGTTGCACGTGTGCGAAGCTGGTTGCGCGCACGCTGCCGGCGACTTCATCGTCGCGCCGCAACCGATGCAGGTACTGCCGGCCGCGTTGCGCCGCTGGCAGGCCAGCTATTCGGTGATGAGCGCTGCGGATGCCTTTATTTGAAATGCACCTGGCCGAAGATACCGTATTGCAGGCTTTGCGCAATGCGGCTGGCCACGATGCGGAATTCTTCCGCCACGGCAGGCTCGAACAGGCGCTCAACGGTCGACTGGAACAGCGCCAGCCAGCGCTGGAAATGCTGCGGCTGCACGCCCGGCAGCGCCATGTGCTTGCCGTAGACATTGCCCTGGAAGCTCTTGGTGCCGAGCATGGTCGTGCTCCAGAATTCCACCATGCGCTCCAGGTGCGGCTCCCAGTCGTCGATGGCCGCGTTGAACACCGGTCCCAGTTCCGCGTCGGCGCGCACGCTGTCGTAGAACGCGTGGACCAGGGTTGCGATGGATTCTTGGGTCAGTGGTAAAGTCATGGCTCCATTTTAACCCTCCGGAGTGCACCCATGATCATCGTCCACCACCTCAATAACTCTCGTTCGCAGCGTGTGCTGTGGTTGCTGGAAGAGCTGGGGCTGGCGTATGAGATCAAGCATTACCAGCGCGATCCGAAAACCATGCTGGCGCCGCCGGAGCTGACCAAGGTGCACCCGCTCGGCAAGTCGCCGGTGATCGAACATGAAGGCAATATCGTTGCCGAGTCGGGCGCCATTATCGAGTACCTGGTGGAGAAGCACGGCAACGACCGGCTGGTGCCGCCAGCTGGCACACCCGACAAGCTGCGCTGGCGCTACTTCATGCATTACGCGGAAGGCTCGCTGATGTCGCCGTTGCTGATGAAGCTCGTGTTCGACAAGGTTGAAGCGTCGCCGGCGCCGTTCTTCGTCAAGCCGATCAAGCGTGCCATCGCGCAGAAGGTGATGTCGAGCTTCGTGCAGCCTAATATTGACCGCCACCTGGCCTACCTTGAATCCGAACTGGCCAAGCGCGACTGGTTCGCCGGCAATGAATTCAGCGCCGCCGATATCCAGATGAGTTTCCCGCTCGAGGCGGCGGCCGCCCGGGGAGGCCTTGGCGCCAGCCATCCGCGCTTGCAGGCCTTCCTGCAGCGCATCCACGCCCGTCCCGCCTACCAGCGCGCCCTGGAGCGTGGCGGCCCATACGAACTGCTGCGCTGATGCTTAGTGCATAAAACAATATAACTTAGTTGATAAAACACACTAAGTGGATTATGATGTTCCTGCTTGATCCTAAAACCAATAACAAGAAAGGAACATCACAATGATCAATCGAGAAATCCGCTCGCGAATCGCCCAGGAAACCCTGGCCATCATGGATGCGGGCGGCTATGAAAATGCGCTTGGCAAACATGTCGATATCGCCGGCGGCCTCCGGCAGGCGAAAGCCGGCACACTGCACTACAAGGGCGCGGCGCTGCGGCAACTGCTGAAAGAACAAAGCGCCAGCCGGTCCTTTGAGACCAGGTTTGAGGTGCGTAACGAACCGACGCTGGCGGCAGTGCGCCGCCTCATCGAACTGGGACATGCCGATCCGCTGTGCCTCAACTTCGCATCGGCCAAGAACCCAGGTGGCGGCTTCCTCGGCGGTGCTGAGGCGCAGGAAGAAAACCTGGCCAAGTCTTCCGGGCTTTATCCATGCATCGTGCAGAAGTCCGAAATGTACGAGGCAAACCGCGCGCACAAGTCCTGCATCTACCTGGACGACATGATCTATTCGCCCAGGGTGCCGGTATTCCGCGACGACGATTACGGGCTGCTGAACGAACCATATCTGGCCTCGATGGTAACGGCGCCGGCAGTCAATCGCGGCGCGATCGCTCGCAATGAACCGGAACGTCTTGGCGAGCTTGAAGCGGCCATGCTGGCGCGTATTGAAATGCTGCTGGCGCTGGCCGTGCACCATGGCCATACCGCACTGGTGCTCGGCGCCTGGGGCTGCGGCGTGTTCGGCAACCAGCCATCGGATATGGCACGCTGGTTCGCGGAGCACTTGCTGCGCAACCCCAGGTACCGCAACGCATTCGAGCACGTCGTCTTTGCTGTGCTTGACCGGAAGGGGGCTGCAGTTGCAGCCTTTGAAGCGCAGTTCACTGAATTGGAATTGAAATGAGAAATGTCATCGAGTTGTGCGAGTACGTTCGCAATCATGGCCAGCCGAAGATGCTGCTCTTCTGGGGGCACCAGCCTGCCAGGAATGGTGCGATCACGAAGACCTGTTTCAGCCAGTGGTTTGAAGCAGAGTTTGTGATCGATGGAACCCGCTACCCGACAGCCGAGCATTTCATGATGGCTGAGAAGGCTCGCCTCTTCGGCGACGAGCGCGCGCTCGACCGCATCCTGCAATCGCCCAATCCCGCGGTGGCCAAGGCCGCCGGCCGTGAAGTGCAGGCCTTCGACGAAGAGGTATGGGCGGACAAGCGCTGGGATATCGTGGTGCGGGCCAACGACGCAAAGTTCTCCCAGAACGCGCCGTTGCGCGACTTCCTGCTTTCCACTGGGGAGCAAGTCCTGGTCGAAGCAAGTCCGGTCGACTTTGTCTGGGGCACTGGTTTTGCCGCGGACTCGCCGTACGCGGAGGTTCCATCTGAATGGACCGGGATGAACCTGCTTGGGTTTGCCTTGATGGAAGTGCGGTCGCGCCTCCGGCAGGCATAACAAACTGCTGCGTTAGCGCAAAACGCCCTCTCCACCGCCGGATAAGCTTGCTTGACGAGCTTACCCGGAGTGGTAAAGTGAAAATCGAGTTTGATCCACGCAAAGACGCTGCCAACTTCCGTAAGCATGGGGTGTCCCTCTCCCTGCCAGGGCATTTGATTGGACGTTTGAATTGGCGTGGATCGACAAGCGCTTTGCTTACGACGAACCCAGGATGATCGGCTTGGTGCCACATGGTGGCCGCCTTTACGCAGTGGCCTATGTCGACCGCGCAAACGTCAGGCGAGTCATTAGTTTGAGGAAAGCTGGGCACCTTTGGGAGATGAACTATGCCAGAGACTATCAAAACCTCTGATGGCCGGACGATTATTCTGTCGACACCTGAAGAGGACCTCGAAATTACGGATGCCGCGCTGATGGACCCTGATCTGCCGCCAATGACAGAAGAAGAGTGGGCTGAAATTCGGCTGCGCCTGGTTCGCGGTGGAAAGGTAGATGCCCCGGCAAAGTAAGCTGGACACGCAGGAGTCTTGGCCAAGCGCAACTGGCGGTCTTACGGGCTGGTAAGAGTAGCTGTGCGGTAAAATGGCGGCATGACGGGAAGATTGTTGGCCATTGATGGTTTGAATATCGTGCGGCGTGTGTATGAGGCAAGTCCGGAGCCGGACTCCGACCTCAAAGCCGAGATAGCCATGCGCCATGCGTTCAACGCCTTCCAGCGCCTGGTCAACGGCCACGAACCCACCCATATCCTGCCAGCCTTCGATTACGGCGGGCCCACCTGGCGCCATACCCTGTACAAGGGTTACCGCGAAGGGCGCCAGCCGATGCCGGAAGTGCTGCGCGAGGCCCTGCCCGAGTTCTACATGCAGCTGACCCGGATCGGCATGTGCCCGATCGCCATCCCCGAGGTGGAAGCGGACGACGTGATCGGCACCGTCGTCACGCGCTGGCTCAGCGAAAACCGCGGCGAGGCCGTGGTGGCCACCACTGACAAAGACCTGCATTGCCTGATCGCGGAAGGCGCCCGCATCTGGGACCATTTCAAGTCCGAATGGCACGACCGCGCCTGGGTCGAGCAGAAGTGGGGCGTGACGCCCGGCATGCTGCCGGACCTGCTGGCCCTGATGGGAGATGAAACCGACTCCATCCCTGGCGTCTCCAACGTGGGCGTGAAGACCGCCGCCAAACTGTTGCGAACATACGGCACTCTGGACGCAATCATGGCCGGCGCAGGCATCCTGAAGGACAAAGTCGGCGAAAGCCTACGAAAAGAGCGCGAGATGTTGTATCTTTCTCGTCAATTGGTACAACTGAAAACGGACGTCCGGATCGGCGTAAGCTGGAATATGCTGGCCTGGGACCACCGTTAAAACCTCCTGATGTTAAAAGCGGTTCTTATCGACAGTAGCGCCATTGCCCGCGGCCTGCTCAACACGGTGCTGATCGACGGCGGCTACGACGTGGTCGGCCAGGCGCACACCTGCCTGGCGGGCAACGTGCTGCTGATCAAACACCATCCCCAGATCATCTGCATCTCGCGCGACTGCATCGAAGCCGACGAGCCGGCCATGCTGGCCATGCGCAAGGAGTGGCCGAAAGCCATGATCTTCATGGTGTCGTCGGAGTTCGACCAGGCCACGATCCAGAAAGCCCATGCGATGGGCATCAACGGCTACATCGTGAAGCCGTTCAATGGCGGCACGGTACTGAAGACCATCCGCAACACCATCATCGCGACGGTGAAGCGGCAGCAGAAGGCGCAGGCCGACGCGCAAGGCGCCGGCCCGGCCGAGGGATCAGACGAAGTTTGAGCCGTCGATGATGCCGCCGCCCAGGCAAACGTCGCCGTCGTACAGCACGGCCGACTGGCCTGGGGTGACCGCCCACTGGGCGTCCATGAATTTCAGCGCAAACTCGCTGTCGCCGTTGGCGGCAACGTCGCAAGGCACGTCGGCCTGGCGGTAGCGGGTCTTGGCGCTGATGCGGCCCGCTTCCGGCGCTACGCCTGCCACCCAGCTTGCCTGGCCTGCATGCAGGCCTTCCGACAGCAGCCACGGATGGTCGTGGCCCTGCACCACCCACAGGGTATTGTTTTCAACGTCCTTGCGCGCCACGTACCAGGCGTCGGAAGAACCGTCGGCGTTCTGGTAAGTCTTCACGCCGCCGATGCCGATGCCCTTGCGCTGGCCCAGGGTGTAGAAGGACAGGCCCACGTGCTCGCCCACCACCTTGCCGTCCGGCGTCTTGATCGGGCCGGCCTTGTAGGACAGGTAGCGGTTCAGGAATTCGCGGAACGGGCGCTCGCCGATGAAGCAGATGCCGGTGGAATCCTTCTTGGCCGCATTCGGCAGCTGCAGCTTCTCTGCGATCTTGCGCACTTCCGTTTTCGGGATTTCGCCCAGCGGAAACAGGGTCTTCGACAACTGCGCCTGGTTCAGGCGGTGCAGGAAGTAGCTCTGGTCCTTGGTGTGGTCGACGGCTTTCAGCAGCTCGTGGCGGCCGGTTGCGGTGTTGTGGCGCACGCGCGCATAGTGGCCGGTGGCGATCAGGTCCGCGCCCAGGTGCATGGCGTGGTCGAGGAAGGCCTTGAACTTGATCTCTGCGTTGCACAAAACGTCAGGATTCGGCGTGCGGCCGGCCTGGTATTCGCGCAGGAACTCAGCGAACACGCGGTCCTTGTATTCAGCGGCGAAGTTGACGGCTTCGATGTCGACGCCCACCACGTCGGCCACGCTGGCCGCGTCGATCCAGTCCTGGCGGGTGGAGCAGTACTCCGAATCGTCATCGTCTTCCCAGTTCTTCATGAACAGGCCAATGACTTCGTAGCCTTGTTCTTTCAGCAGCCAGGCGGAAACGGAGGAATCAACGCCACCGGACATGCCGATGACTACTTTTTTCTTGCTCATGATGCGGTCCAATTGAGCCATGGGCGCGGCGCGCCCCAGGCAAGGTGTTGCAAATTATCCAAACTAGAAGAAACCTTCAGACTTCTTCGAATACCGACACGTGGGTATGCAGGATTTCCAGCGGCGCACGCTTGCCCGCCAGGTATTCGTCCACGCAAGTCAGCAGCAGGGGGCTGCGGTGGCGTTCACGGCAGGCCGCGATTTCATCGCGCGTCATCCAATGGGTACGCAGGATGCCGTCATCCAGCGGGCGATCCGGATAGTAGGCACCAACTTCGCCGCAGAAAGCGAAACGCAGGAAGGTCACCAGCTGGCCGGTACGCGCCGAGCGGTAACGCGACATATACATGCCTACCAGGGCAGTCGGGGTGAAATCGTAGGCGGTTTCTTCCAGTGTTTCACGGATGACAGCCTGTTCCAGCGATTCCAGCGGATCAAGGTGGCCGGCCGGCTGGTTCAGGCGAATGCCGTCACTGGTTTCTTCTTCAATCAGAAGAAACTTCCCGTCGCGTTCAATGACGGCGGCGACTGTGACATTCGGTTTCCAGGTGCGCGGCATGTTAGTCCATCCTCAGAAGACCCGACATTGTAGCCTGATCTTGCCTCTTCGTTGCTACCACGGTGTGAAATGCTTGTGCATTGCAACAATTCGGCATAGGTAATGTTGGCCATAGAACATTTCATGTTAGATTTTAGTCAGTTTTTCCCACTATTTGGAGGCATTATGAAGATTGGCGTACCGGCCGAGTCAAGGCCGGGGGAGACCAGGGTGGCGGCAACGCCCGAGACGGTCAAGAA
>Ga0307408_100000704_pt1 | contig 27299 bp, 19 predicted proteins | sample 322Cmetagenome_FD_202116 | JGI IMG/M metagenome (GOLD analysis project Ga0307408, IMG submission 202116) | Maize rhizosphere microbial communities from greenhouse at UC Davis, California, United States - 322HYB-C-3 | ecosystem: Host-associated > Plants > Roots > Rhizosphere > Soil | place...
GGCGTGCGCCGCGCGCTGCTGACGATGGCGGAAATGCAGTTTGCCGCCGGCGCGAAAAGCGTGTTGCCGGTGCATGAGCAGGCGCAGCTGTACACCAGCTGGGAACAGGCCAAAGCCGCCATCAATGCGCTGCCGATGCAAGACCACGTGATGCGCGTGGTGTCGGCGCACGTGATGGGCGGCTGCGGCATGGCGGCCGATCCCGCCAAGGGCGTCACCGATGGCAATGGCCGCTACCATGGCGTGGCCAACCTGTCGGTGCATGACGGCTCGCTGTTCCCGACCTCGATCGGCGCCAACCCGCAACTGTCGATTTACGGCATCACGGCGCGGCTGGCCAGCCGGCTGGCGGAAAGCCTGGGCAAGCCCGCGCCGAAGCTGAAGGCCGCCTGACGGCCGCATAAGGGAGGGTACCCCATGGCGCGATTGCTGCTGGCCACCATCTTGCTGTTGCAGCTGGCCACGGCGCTGGCCATCGGTTGGGGCGCGCTGCACTGGTGGCCGCAGGGTGGCCCGTGGGGCGCCGCGTTGCTGGCGCTGGCCTGCGTGCTGGTGGTGCGGCTGGCCATCAACCTGAACAACTTCGTGATGGCGGCGCGCGCCGCCAGCGTCACGCCGGAACAGCACCGGCTCGACTGGCGTGGCGCGCTGCGCCTGTTTTATACGGAATTCCGCGCCTCGATGCTGACCACCTCGTGGCATATGTTGCGTCCCAACCGCAACTTGCATCTTGCGGCGGGCATGCCGGTGCTGCTGGTGCACGGCTATGGCTGCAACAGCGGCTATTGGGTGCATTTGTCGGCGCGCTTGCGGCGCGCCGGTATCAGCCACCTGGCGCTGGACCTGGAACCGATCGGCGGCAGTATCGACCAGTACGCCGAGCGGTTGCACGCCGCGCTCGAGCGCCTGTGCCAGGCGGCCGGCAGCCCGCGCGCCATCATCGTGGCGCACAGCATGGGCGGACTGGCCAGCCGCGCTTACCTGCGCCGTTTTGGCGCCGCAAGGGTGGCGCGCGTGATCACGCTGGGCACTCCGCATCACGGCACGGCGCTGGCGAATCTCGGTCCCGGCGTCAACGCCCGCGAAATGCAACTGGGTTCGCCATGGCTGGCGGCGTTGGCCGCCGCTGAAACGGCGGAGACCCGCGCCCTGTTCGTGTCACTGTGGTCACATCACGACAATATTGTTGCCCCCCAGGATTCGTCCTTCCTGCCCGGCGCCCGCAACATCGCCTTCAGCGGCATCGGTCACGTGGCGCTGGGCGCGGATGCGCGCATTTTGCGGGTTGTTCTGGATGAGATCGATTCAATTGCCGCGGAATTCAATTGCGCGCAATAAAATAGACAGCGTGGTAATGCTTAGGTAGACTGCATTAAAACTTGGCAATACATAGCGTAAAAGAAATTCCTCACCCTCAGTGATAATTGGTGAGTTTCTGCGCACCATGTTGCTGTATGGTTATTGTATATGCCTGATGCGTAACAGCGACCGGGGCGAACCGATGACCACAGATTTCGCTAAGCTGATCCTGGAGGAAACGCCGGACGCCGTCATCGTGACCACGCCGGAGGGCATCGTCGTTTGCTGGACCCGGGGGGCGCAGTCGGTCTTTGGCTACACCGGTGAAGAAGCGCTGGGCCGGACGCTGGCCAGCCTGATCGTTCCCCCTGACATGCTGGGTGCCGAACAGGCTGTGCTGCGCCAGACGCTGGAGCAGGGCTGCGCCAATTATGAATCGCTGCGGCGCGCACGCGATGGCGCGCTGGTGTATATCGACAGTTCGGCCAAGGCCGTGCGCAATGCCGCCGGCGACATTGAATACATCCTGTGGAACAAGAAGGACGTCACGCACTTAAAAGTGTTGCGTGATGCGAAGCTGGTCGAGGCGCATTTCGGCAAGGTGCTGGAGTCCACGCCGGACGCCATCGTCATGGCCAATGCCGCGGGCCGGGTGGTGCTGGCGACCCGCCGCGCGCACGCGATGTTCGGCTATGAAGCGGGCCAGTTGCGCGGCCAGCCGCTGGAAAACCTGATGCCGCTGCGCTTCCGCGCGCCGCACGTGCATCACCGGGAACGCTATTTTTCGCATCCGATGCCGCGCCACATGGGGGCCGGCCGCGCCTTGTTTGGCTTGCGCAAAAATGGCGAGGAATTTCCTGTTGAAATCAGCCTCAGCCCGATTGAGACCGACGAGGGCACCCTGATCATGAGCGCCATCCGGGACATCACGGAGCGCAAGCACATCGAGCAGGCGCTGCATGAGAAAAACCTGGAGCTGGCCCAGGCCAACCAGGCCAAGGACCGCTTTTTTGCCAACATGTCGCATGAATTGCGCACACCGCTGAACGGCATCCTGGGATTCACCGGCACCTTGCTGATGCGCCTGCCGGGCCCGCTGACGGGTGAGCAGGAGCGGCAGTTGCGCACCATTCAGTCCAGTGCGCGCCAGTTGCTGGCGCTGATAAACGATTTGCTTGACCTGACCAAGATCGTGTCGGGTAAAGTGGAATTGCAAATGCAGCCGCTGGGTTGCCATGCGCTGCTGTCGGACCTGGTGGCCGAATTCCGTCCGCACACGCAGGGCAAAGGCCTGGCGCTCGATTATATTGCGCCGGACCGGGACATCACGGTGTGCAGCGACCGCCGCGCGCTGCTGCAAATCCTCGGCCACCTTGTGGGCAATGCCATTAAATTCACCGAACATGGTACTGTGCAAATGATATTGGCGCGCAATGAGATCCGCTCGCGCGCTTGCGCCACCATCAGCGTCAGCGATACCGGCGCCGGGATCAGCCCGGAGAAGCAGGCCCGCCTGTTCCAGGCCTTCAGCCAGCTCGACAGCGGGGACCGGCGGCAGCAGGAAGGCGCCGGCCTGGGCCTGCACCTGTGCCAGAAGCTGGCCCAGTTGCTGGGAGGTGAAATACAGTTTGAAAGCCGCTACGGCGAAGGCAGCGTGTTTACGCTGGTGGTGCCGCTGCATCAGTGACGCAGTTGAGATGAATTTACCGGGAGTTGTACCGTGTCCGCGCGTATCCTAATTATTGAAGACAACCCGACCAACATGGAGTTGATGACATACCTGTTGAATGCCTTCGGCTATACGGCGCTGATGGCGCACGACGGGGAGCAGGGTGTCGCCATGGCGCGGCAGGAATTGCCGGACCTGATCATTTGCGATGTGCATTTGCCCAAGCTCGATGGCTATGGCGTGGTGGCGCAGCTGAAGAAGGATCCGGCGCTGCGCCCGATCCCGACCCTGGCGGTGACCGCGCTGGCCATGGTGGGCGACCGCGAGCGCTTGCTGGCGGCCGGTTTCGACGGCTATATCGGCAAACCCATCGAGCCCGACACCTTTGTCACGCAAATCGAGTCTTTCTTGCCGGGGGAGATGTCGCCCCGGGCTAAAAACGACATCTCGACCATCCTGATCGTTGACGACCATGTGCTGAACCGCGAATTCCTGATGACCCTGCTGGGTTATGGCGGCCACCGCCTGCTGGAAGCCGCGAACGGGGTGGAAGGCCTGCGCATGGTGAAGCAGGAAAAGCCGGACCTGGTGATTTCCGACATCCTGATGCCGAACATGGATGGCTATGAATTCGTCACGCGCATGCACCGCGACCCGGAAACGGCCAATGTGCCGGTGATCTTCTATACCGCCACCTACCGCGAACGGGAAGCCATGGCGGTGGCCGATGCCTGCGGCGTGCGCTGGGTGTTGCCCAAACCGTCCGATCCGGACGTGATCCTGAAAACCGTGCATGAAGCGCTGGGCGTGGCGCAGGCCGACACCGATGGGGTGCCGGCCTTTGCGCCGGAACCGCCATCGAATGGCCGCTTCATGAACCTGGACCACCAGGTGGCGGAATACCTGGGCGAGGTGGAGTCGTCGAGCCAGCTGATTACGCAGATGGCGGGCGAATCGCCGGACCCGCAAGGCGATCACTTGAACCAGATGACGGCGCGGCTGTCGCATTCGCTGTCGAGCTTGCAGGCGGTAAGCCTGCGCCTGACGGCGCTGATCGAACTGGGCATCGAGCTGGGCGCCGAGCGCGACCCGCAGGCGCTGATTGAAATCGGCTGCCGCGTCGCGCAAAACATTTGCGTGTCGCGTTATGCCTGCATCGGCGTGCTCGAGCCTGGCGCCGAGACGCTGAGTTTTTTTGCGGCGTGCGGCGTGGGCCAGCAAGCCCGCCTGATCGCCACGGCGCCGCGCGCCGGGGTGCTGGAAAACCTGTTGCAGCAGCGCCAGCCGATCCGTATCGATGCCTTGCCGGGCAACCCGGACGCGATCGGCTTGCCGGCATCCCATCCCACCATCCACTCGTTCCTGGGCGTGCCGCTGTCGTCCAGCGACCATGTGCATGGCTGGCTGTACCTGGCCGACAAGCTGGGTGTCGACAGTTTTTCCGAAGTCGATGAACGGGTGGCGGTGACGGTGGCCGCGCAGGTGGCGGTGGCCTATGAAAACCTGCAGCTGTATGACCAGATCAAACGCCACCATGCGCAGCTGCAGCAAGACATGAACGCGCGCATCCGCCTGGACGAGGACTTGCGCCGCTTCCGCCTGGCGATGGACGCCACGGCCGATGCGATTTTCCTGGTCGACCGCGCCTCCAACACGTTTGTCGACGTCAACGCCACCGCCTGCCGCATGCTCGGGTATGTGCGCGACGACTTCCTCAAGGTGGGGCCGGAACGTTCGCATGACCCGGACCTGGCGCGGCTGGAGGATTTATACGACAAGCTGCTGGCGGGCGACCAGAGCGGCGCCATGGCGGAAATGCTGGTGCAGCGCAAGGATGGTTCGCCGCTGTCGGTGGAAGTGCAGCGCCGCACCTTGCGTTCGGGCCAGAACTGGATTTTAGTGGCGGTGGCGCGCGACATCACGGAACGCAAGGAGGCGGAGCAGCGCTTGCTGAAGCTGGCGCACTTCGACACGCTGACGGGCTTGCCGAACCGCAGCCAGTTCTATGATTCGCTGAGCCATTCGCTGCACCAGGCGGCCGAGCACAAATGGGCGCTGGCGGTGCTGTTCCTCGACATGGACCGCTTCAAGAACATCAACGACACGCTGGGCCATACCATCGGCGATGAATTGCTGCGCCAGTTTTCCAGCCGCCTGGTCGATTGCCTGCGCGTGCGCGACACCATCGGCCGCTTCGGCGGCGATGAATTCGCCGCCATCCTGATGTTGCCGGAAGGGGCGCAAAACGCGATTGCGGTGGTCGATAAAATCCGCGAGGCGATGCGCCGCCCGTTTGATTTGAAAGGCCATGAAGTGACAGTCACGGCCAGCATCGGCATTTCCGTGTTCCCGGACGACGGCCAGGACGCGGACACCTTGATCCAGTATGCCGATACCGCCATGTACCGCGCCAAGGAGGCCGGGCGCGACGCGTTCCGCTTCTTCACGGCGGAAATGAACGCGCAATCGCTGGCCCGCCTCGATATGGAAAACGCGCTGCGCCGCGCCATCGATAATGGCGAGTTCGTGCTGTATTACCAGCCCAAGGTCGATATCAACACCGGCCGCATCAGCGGTGCGGAAGCGCTGATCCGCTGGAGCCGCCCGGGCCATGGCATGGTATCGCCCGCGCTGTTCGTGCCGCTGCTGGAAGAGACCGGGCTGATCGTCAAGGTCGGCACCTGGGTCATCCACGAAGCGTGCCGCAAGATCGCCCAGTGGAGCCGCTCGCGCATCGGCAACGTGAAAATTTCGGTCAACGTGTCGGGCATCCAGTTCTTTGTCGGCGGGCTGGAAGAAGAAGTGCTGAAGGCGATAAAGGAACACGACATCGCGCCGGAATTGCTGGAACTGGAATTGACGGAATCGTCGCTGATGTCGAACGCGGAAGACACGATTACCGTGCTGCAAAACCTGAAAGCACTGGGGATCCAGATTTCCATCGATGACTTTGGCACGGGTTATTCCTCGCTGGCGTATCTGAAACGCTTCCCGATCGACAAGCTGAAAATCGATATCGCCTTCGTGCGCGAAGTGACCAGCAACCCGGACGACGCCGCGATTGTGCTGGCCATCATCAACATGGCGCACAGCCTGAAGCTGCACGTGATTGCGGAAGGCGTGGAAAAGGACGCGCAACTGGCCTACCTGCGGCGCCATGGCTGCGATGAAATGCAGGGCTATTATTTCAGCCGTCCGTTGCCGGAGCAGGAATTCGAATTGATGCTGCGCGACGGGAAATGCCTGCAGGCGCCGGTGGATGAGCAGCAGGTCGAGCAGCAAACCTTGCTGATCGTCGATGACGACCACTTCATGCTGGAAGTGCTGAGCGACTTCCTGGCGCAGGACGGCTACCGCATCCTGACCGCGCAAACGGCGGCCGAAGGTTTTGATTTGCTGGCCCGTAACCGGGTGCAAGTGATCCTGTGCGACCAGTGCATGCCGATGATGAGCGGCACCGAATTCATGGAGCGCGTGAAAAACCTGGCGCCGGACACCTTCCGCATCATGCTGTCGGCCTATGCCGACCTGACGCCGATCATGGCCGCCATCAACCATGGCGCCATCGACCGCTTCTACACGAAACCATGGAAGGGCGCGGTGCTGCGGGAAAACATCCGGGAAGGGTTCCGCCTGCATGCGCAGCTGTATGGTGCGCCGGCCGCCCTGCTGAATTGACGTGTGGCGGGGCCGCCGCGGCGAGCCGGGCGGGTTTTGGTGCGGGATTCATGGCGCGGGCTGGCCCAGCGCCGCGAAATGCAGCACCCATTCGTCCTGGCGCCCGATCAGCGCGGCCGCTTCGTCGTCGTAGAACGCTCCCACCGGACAGGCGGCCAATCCGTGCGCCACGGCGCCCAGCAGCCAGCGTTCGCCGATCAGCCCCGCTTCGATCAGCGCATGGCGGTAGCCGCGCGCACCCTGCGCCAGCACTTGCTGCTGGTTCGCGGACAGTACCAGCACGACCGCCGCATCGCCGATCACTTGCTGGTCCAGGGCCGCCTGCTGCGCCTGCGCAGCCATGTCGCCGTTGGCCACCCGGCGCAGCGCATGGCCCGGCCCGTAGCGGTAGACACCGGGCGCCAGCCCTTGCACACGGTTGACCACGACGTTGATGCGCAGCGCGTCCGACAACAGCGGCGGCTGCGCCATGGCTGAAAGCATGGCGGACACGGCGCCCAGTGGCACGGCGCTATCGGTATAACGGCGTATGCTGCGGCGCTTGACGATGGTGTCGTGCGTTCCCGCGGCGGGCAGGGTGGCCGGGGGCAGCGCGATGGCATCCCGGCCGTCCGCCGTGCGGTAGGCCAGCGATGCGCCCGCATGGATGTCGCCCGTGGCCCCGAGTGGATGCGCAGGGGACGGCGAAGGGGGCGTGAATTCGCCGGATGGGAACGGTAAAGCCGGCGGCGGACCGCCTGCCGCGCCGGCATCATGCAACGCCGCCATTGCCATCACGCCTTCTTCGACGCCATCGATACCCAGGGCGCGCGCCGCCTGCATTTCATCGAACTGCCGCAGCAAGTCGATGCGCTGTCCCGCCTGGTGCGCGGCGAGGCGCAGGTTTTCCAGCAAGTGGCCCAGATCCGCCCCCACGTAGCGGTAGGCGCGCTGGTGGTACTTGAACGCGGTGCGGCGGAAGATGGCGCTGGCCATCACCAGGGCGGCGGCGTCCCGCGCCTGCGGCGCGCCCAGCGCGGCGGGCAGGGCGCCCAGCCCGATCAGCCGGTGCCGGTCCGCATCGTAGTGGTACAGGCCGGGCGCAATGCCGCCCACGCCGCGCACCGCGACATACAGTTCCGAGGCGAACAGGGCGCCAGAGGAGGGCGCGGCGCGCTTGGCGTGCTCACCCCGCTGCGTCACGCCGGCCGCCAGGTACAGCACCTGGCCGAGTGTGGCGGCATCAAGCGCCCGCGCCGCTGCGGGACCGCGCAAGGCGCCGGCAAGCGGCTGCGCTGCGGCAGGGCGCAGGTGCGGCTGCGCCGGCAGCGCGAAATGGGGCCTGCCCGGATAGGTTTTGAAGGGGGGCGGCGCATTGCCCCAGGCAAGGTCCGGTGCGCGCAGGAACACGCCACTGCGCGATTCGGAAGACAGTTCGTGGTAGCGCAGCACGGCGGCGCTGCTGTTCGGTACGCCGGCCGATGTCCGTTGCGCCGTCGGCCCATCGCCGTGCCGCACGCCGATCAGGTAGCCCGCCGCCAGCGCCACCGTGGCAATGGCAGCCGGCAATGCAAGCCGCCGCCGCGCTGAAGCCGTGGCTGGCGGCAGTGCTTCCCGCGCGCCGCGGCGCGGCGCGCCGTCCTGCCCCCGCCGCCGCAACCAGCCGATTACCACCGGCAAATTAAACGACAAATGCACCGCCACCAGCAGCACGGTCGCATAGCCAAACAGGTAATGCCAGTCGAACACAGGCAATTGCTGGTTGGCCACCCAGAACAAGCCCAGTCCCGCCGTGCCCAGCAGGTAAAAGATCAGCAGGATGCTGGTGTGGATATTGATGGCGCGCCGTGCTGGCAGGCGGCCGCGCAGCAAGGCCACTGCCAGCCAGGTGGCGTACAGCAGCAGGGGCAGCAGGATCCAGAGGAATTTCGGGGCCATGGGGGCATTGTATGCCGCCGATCAAAGAGATCCCCCTGCACGCTAACTAATATTCCTAGACGCAACTTTCTATTGCTGTGTTCGCTAGGGAGCAACCAACATGAAGCGATTGCTGCCGTACTATGAACGTGAATTGGCCGCCCTGCATGATTTGAGCCGTGAATTTGCGGAGCAGTATCCCGCGCTGGCAGGCCACTTGGGTATGACCAACGGCAGCATGGACGATCCTTCCATCGGCCAATTGGTGGAAGCTATCGCTTTGCTCAATGCCCGTACCGCCATGCGGCTGGACGACGGCCATGCCGAATTCACGGAAGCGATGCTGCAGGTGAATGCTCCCCACAGCCTGCAGCCGTTTCCTTCCAGCGCCATTGCACATTTCGATACGGCGGGCGGTACGGAGGCGGGGGACGAATCACCTGTCCACCGTGGCGCCATCCTGAACTCGGTGGAATGCCAGGGTGTGGTTTGCCGCTTCCGCACGGTCTTCGATGTGGCGCTGGCTCCAGTGGCGGTGACGGATGCGGCATTTCATCCCGGCGTCCAGTTGCCGTTGTCGATGAGGCGGCCGGCGGATGTGACCTCGTCGATCCGCCTCGAACTGGCCAGCCTGGCTCCGTCGCTTGGCCTGGCTGAACTGGCACAATCGCGGCAAGGAATGCTGCGACTGTATCTCGACGGTGATCCGGTGCTGTGCGCGGCGTTGCGCGATACCTTGTTCCTGCGAGTCCTGCACGCCTATGTGCAAGCCGATGGCGACGAACAATGGCGTTCACTGGCGCGCGTGCCGCTGCACGAGGCGGGATTTGAACCGCAGGAAGCCATGGTGCCGCAGCGCGCCAACATGCAGCCATCCTGGCGTTTGCTGACGGAATACTTCGCCCATCCTGATAAATTCAATTTTATCGACATCGACTTGGGCGCCATTGCGGATGGATTGCCGCCAGGATGTCGCCGCGCGGTGCTGCATCTGGCCTTGGGTGGCATCGGCCACGACGACGATCTGGTTCAATTGTTGCGCCCCTTGAGCGCTGTGAATTTCCTCAGCAATTGCACGCCCGTGATCAACTTGTTCCCGCAGGCCGCGATTCCGATCGAATGCGATCATGCCGAGCCGGACTATGCGCTGGTGCCCAGCCCCGACCACGCACATGCTTATGACATACACAGCGTCGATGCGGTGCACATGCTGCGGCAATCGGAGCGCAAGGAAGCATTGACAGACTTCCACCCATACTACTCGTTGCGGCATGGCATGGCGGGTGGCAAGCATGGGCACTATTGGCTGCTGCGCCGCGACGAGGTGATGGCCTGTACCCATCCGGGGCACGAGTATCGGATCGCGCTGGTCGACCTGGAGAAAAATCCGCTGGCATTGGAAGCGGCAACCGTCTCCGTCACGCTCACTTGCAGCAACCGTTACTTGCCGCATGAGTTGCCTTGGGGCAGGCCGGAGGGGGACCTGTTCCCCGATAGCGCCGACTATATCTACCCCATCCGCCTGTTGCGCAAGCCTGCGCTGCCGTGCCGTTATCCTGCCACGGCGCATTGGCGCCTGATAGCGCAATTGTCGCTGAACTTGCGTGCGCTGCTCGATGGCGGTTTGCCGGCCTTGCAGGAAATGCTGCTGTTGCATGATATGCGGGGCTCGCCCGTGGCGCAGCGCATGATCGCTGGCATCCGGAGCTGGTCGCACAAGCGTGCGCGACACTGGCTGGCGGACCCCGAGTGCGGCTGCCATGTGTACGGCGTGGAAATCAGTATCGAGCTCGATCAGCAGGCGTACGCCGGCGCCAGCCTGCATGCCTTTGTTCGCGTGCTCGATTGCTTCCTGGGCCAGTTGGCTCCCCTTAACAGCTTTACCCGGCTGGTGGCGCTGGACCATGCCACCGGAAAGGAGTTGCTGCGATGCCCTTCCCGATCCGGCGATACCGCCCTTGCGTGATGCAGTGCCTGTTGGACGCGCCGCAGGGTTTTCATTTTATCCAGGCGGTGCGCCTGCTGGAAATCTGTCTGCTTCAGCGCGGAATCATGCGCCGTGACGTGTTGGCGCGCCATATCCGCTTTCGTAACAGCTTGTCGCTGTCCTTTCCCGCCAGCGATATCGAGGCGTTGGCGGTGGAAGGCATGGCGCACCCGGTGGGGGGCATGCCGCTTGCGGGAGAGGTGATCGGGACGATGCAGCGGGCATACCTGACGCCCGCCTTCTTCAGTTTGCTGGGCGCGCAAGGCGCATTGCCGCTGCACTACACGGATCGCATCGCCGAACAACTGCATGACGGCGATGGGGCGGGCGTGCGGGCTTTTTTTGATTGTCTGTCACACCGTTCCGTGGCGCTGTTTTACCTGGCCTGGATCAAGGGCAGGGTGGAACATCTGGCCGATGCGCGGGGGCGGGATGGTTATTTGCCGCTGCAACTGGCACTGGCCGGGCGTGCGCAACGTGCGGCGGCCAATATCGCCGGCGGTGAGGTGGAGAGGCGAGCCGGTACCGACGCAGCTTGCAGGGCGGAGCATGGCGCGGCACAAGGTGCGGCGCTGGCCGACGAAGAGCCAGTCCAGCACCAAGCCGTGGCGCCGCAGTTCGTGGCGCATTACGCGGCACTGCTGCGCGGGCGCGACATGCCGGCCCCCGTCATCGGACAAATTTTGTCAGCCTACTTCGACGTGCCCGTGCGGGTCGAACAGTTTACCGGCCGGTGGGAATGGCTAACGCCGGACGAGCGTTGCCGTCTGGGCGTGGCCAACTGCACGCTGGGCGCCGGGATCATTTTGGGCAGGAAATATCCCCGCCGCGACCTGTGCGCCGATATTGTCATTGGCCCCCTCGGCATGGCCGACTTCAAGCGCTTTATGCCGGACGCGGATCGCGGCCTGGCCCTGCAAGCCTTAATGGCACAGTTTTCCACCGGCCCGGTGCGCTTTCGGGTGCGCGTGATATTGCGCGCGCAGGAAGTCCGGCGCATCACGCTGCACGGTGCCAACCATCCCGACCGCTGTCGCCTGGGGTGGGATACCTTCCTGATCGGGGAGTCGTCGCCCATCGACCGCGAAATGGTGTACGAGCTTGCTGGAAATATCGAATCGCAGGTGCCGGGAGGACCGCATGGAACGTGACAACGCATATCAGCCGCTGGCATCGTTGATGCTGGCGGAAATGCTGGGGGAGGTGCTGAGCACCGCCAATCGTCCACTGCGCTTGCATTTGGCGCATCCCAATGGCTGGCCGGATGGTTTGCTGCTGCCGCAACGCATCGAAGGCACGGAAGCGCTGTGCGACGGTGTGACTTACCGCGTGCTGTGCGTGTCGCCGGATGCCTGCATCCCGCTCAAGGAATTGATTGCACTGCCCGCCGAATTGCAGATCGTGACCGACCGGGGCGATCTGCGCAGCCTGTGCGGCATTGTGACGGAAGCGGCGGCGGGGGAAAGCGATGGCGGCCTGGCCACCTATCAGTTGGTGATACGCGATGCGCTGGCGCTGCTGGATAAGCGGAACAACAGCCGCATCTTCCGCCAGAAACATGAACTGGACATCGTGCGCCTGCTGTTCGCTGAATGGCTGCAGCGCTGCCCTGCGCTGGCGGCGGCCTTTGGGCTGGAAGTCGATGCGGCGTTGTCGCTGCAGGCGTTTTCCAAGCGGGAATTCACCATGCAATGCAACGAGTCCGACGCGGCATTCATACGGCGGCTCCTCAGGCGGCGCGGTATCAACTGGTTTTTCAGGGCGGAGCAGGGCGACTGCGCGGAGGGCAAGGCGGAGGATGGCGCCACGCCGCGCCATACGCTGGTGCTGTTTAGCGATGGCAAGCGCCTGAAACGCAACGCCGCCGCATCGCTGCGATTCCATCGTGATGGCGCCACGGAGGAGCGCGATGCGATCACTGCGTGGAGTGCCGTGCGCACGTTGCAGGCGGGCAGTGTGATGCGCCACAGCTGGGACTACCGCTATCCGCGCGGCAGCCAATTCATGGTCACGGCCAGCACGGGCATGGCGGAGCAGGGCGCGCGCGGTGGGCAACTGGCGGCCAGCCTGGACGATTACCTGATTGAGCCGCCCCATGTCGGCGCGGACAATGAAGATCACCGTATGCTGGGACGTTTGCGCATGGGGCGCCACGACTACGACACCAAATGCTTTTACGGCGAGGCCAGCGCGCGCGACCTGTGTGTGGGCGAATGGTTAGCCGTGGAAGGCCATCCGGAACTGGACCGGCATGCGCCTGCCGAGCGGGAATTCATCGTCGTTGCGCAAGAGTTTGTCACATGGAATAACTTGCCCAAGGCATTGAGTGACCGGGTGGAACGGTTGTTTGCGCGCAGCCAGTGGGACGGGCTTGGGGCGCGGCAGGTATTCGGGCGCCACGCCGTGGGCGCGCCAACGCTGAAGGAGGGTTGCCGCTATTACACCCGTTTCACGGCGGTGCGGCGCGGTGTGGCCATCGTCCCCGCTTTCGATCCGCGTACCGATGTGCCGCAAGCGCCGATGCAAAGTGCGCTGGTGGTGGGACCGCAGGGCCAGACCGTGCATTGCGATAGTCTAGGGCGGGTCAAGCTGCGCTTCCCCGGCATGCGGGCGCAGGATCACGCCCATGCGCATGGCGCCGGAGCGTCCGGTGCGGATGCCGATTCCGCCTGGGTGCGCGTGGCGACGCAGTGGGGGAGCGATGGCGCGGGCATGGGCCAGCTGACGTTGCCGCGCGTGGGCGCCGAAGTGCTGGTCGCCTTCATGGGGGGCGATCCGGATAAGCCCGTGATCGTTGGGCAGCTATTCAATGGCCAGGGACTGCCGCCCGCATTGAGTAGTGGTGGCGGTTTGCCTGGCAACCGACACCTGTCCGGCTTGCAGAGTGCGGAAATTGGCGGCACTCGGGGCAACCAGTTGCGTTTTGATGACAGTCGTGGAGAAATCGGCGCGCGCCTGGCCAGTGACCATGCTGGCAGCGCATTGAACCTGGGATGGCTGGGCACGCCGCGTACGGGTGGCGCCAGCGAGCGGCGCGGCGAGGGGGCGGAATTGCGCAGCGATGCGCAGATTGCGCTGCGCGCCGGACAAGGCTTGCTGCTGTCGGCGTGGCGTGCGCCGGAAGAGGGCAAGCAGTTGGAGCGTGGCGCCCATCTGGCGTTAATGGAAGATGGGGCCGATCTGTTCCAGCGGCTGGGGAGCTATGCGGTGCAGCACCAGGGGCTGGCGTTCGATGGCGAAGCACAGCAAGCGTTGCGGGCGTGTATAGGGCAATGGGATGCTGGCGGCGCGTCGAAAGGCGGTGGTGGCGCGCCAATTGCAGTCAGCGCGCCAGCCGGCATCAGCTATGCCACTCCGGCCGCGATTGTCAGCTATGGCGGCGCCAACGTCGATACGGTGGCGGGGCGTTGCTTGCAATTGGCGGCGGGCAGTGCCGTGAATGTCCAGGCGGGCAGGGGCATTTCCCTGTTCGCGCAAGATGGCGGCCTGCGCGCCATCGCCCATACCGGCAAGCTGCTATTGCAAAGCCAGCATGGCGAGATGGATGTCAACGCGTCCGGTGCGTTGACCTTGACTTCGAGTGAGGGCAAGTTGACCGCGTCGGCGGATGAGATCTTGCTGGTATCGAAGGGTGGGTCTTTTATCCGGCTCGCGGACGATATTACCTTTGGTTCGAACGGCCACATCCATTTCAAGGCGGCCGATTACAAATATGGGAAACCTGCCACCATGGCCGCCACGCTGCCGGCGTTTGCTGATGCGGATGTCGTGCCGGAGCAGGAGTGTACGCTGGCGAGTACGTTCGCGCTGGATCAGTTGACGCGCTTTGCCAAGGCGTGCTCACAAGGGGAATTCATCGCCATGGTCGCTCCGATCTTTGGCTTCGATATCCCCGCGCCGGTGTACGTCAAGCTTTATGAAGGTTTGCGCGCGGGGACGGTGGCCAATGCGAAGATCGTGGTGGTGGTGGGCGGGCCATACCCCGGTTCGTTTGACAACCGCAAGCGGGAAATCCGCGTGCACCGGTCTGCGGTGCGTCATGCCGTCAAGGACAAGGATGCCGCGTGGGAATTGCTGGCGGTGCTGTTGCATGAGTTTGGGCATTACATCGATATCGTGGTGCGCGAGGATTTGGCTGATAAGCATCCGGATGGCAGCCCGATGCTGGACAGTGATGCTGAAGGGGAGGAGGGGGCGAGATTTGCGTATGCGCTGGCGCTGTTTGATCTGGAGTACAGCACCGAGGTGGTGTTCGCGGAAATGACTTCGGGAAAATACAGTGGCCCCTTGCGCGTGAATTATGAAGAAGCCAGTCGGGCAGTGCAGGCTATGCAGGATGAGCTGGCCCAGGGCGGCGGCAGGACGCATAACGATGTGGAATTATTTGAGGCCAACGGCGAGCATGCGAAGGAACACCCGGAACGGTCGTTTGGGCATGAGCAGATTGAAAAAGGACTGCTCGCCGTAGACAGCAAGTTTTACAATGAAACGGTTCGTAGGCAAATTTATTTCGGCAACTGGCTGCGCGATTTTTCCCAAATGCTGGATCCGAAGGTAGTTCGCAAACCAGGCGAACCACCACATTTGTTGAAAGGTATGTCGCGCATTCACTGGACAGAATTGCTAGCGATCGTCGCCGAAGCAAAATTTTGCGAGCATCCTGAGCAAGCTGAAATCTATCGTGTGAACCAAGAAAGGTTGGGAGTCTATCGGCCGGTCGAGCACATCGACAATCCCACCAATACTAGTCCACAGACCAAGGATCCACGTACGATCGATCCTGATTTCGAAGCGCCGCCAACTGCTGAGTATTTATCGGTTGATCCCTCAACGTCGATGAAGCGCTATATCGCGGCTTCACGCGACTTTATGCGCCAGGAAATTAACAAGGCGGCTGCAGCGGGGCATACTCCGGATGGCCACCGGCATTTTGGCGCAGCCCTGCATGTGCTGGAGGATTTTTTTGCGCACAGCAATTTTGTGGAACTGAGCTTGCGTAAGCTTGGCTATAGCAAGGTGTTGCCTTGGACGTCCAAGGCGCGTTGCGTACATCTATTTCCACTCGTTACCGGCATGTTCGATCCAGAGGATATCGTGGCCAGTACGGCCGGCCTAATCTCCAATGCACTATTTAAACCAGACTTGCAGTATAAGGGCCGCAAACCCGGAGAGCGGACCATGGCGGACAGAATCATGTTGATACTACTGGCAGAACATGGTGATCCCCGGGCAGTAAAGGAATTTAAACAGTGGCTGGAGTTGCGCGACAAGTTGGATGGCATACCTGGCGCCAATCTATTGCGAGGTGCGATGTTCTACATGAGCTGGCCTTGGCGGCTGGTGGACTTTTTTTTCAATTGCCTACTGCATCTTGTTGGCAACAGCGTGGACGATGCCCAGACATATATGAAGGGTGATCCGAATTCCAATGGGTCAACTGATCCATCTCATTCGCAATTGGCGAAGGATCATGACAGCCATCCTTTCCATGTCCTTGCGGCGAACTTGGCTCAGGAAGCGATTAAAGATGTGGCAAGGGCCATGATGGCCAAATGGAACGGCGATCAGAAAGCAAATCCAGGCGCTAAAGCCGCTGCCTACTTGGTGCATCCGAACGACACCGAATGGCAGCATCCAGCAATATTGAACTGGAAGCTTGGTCATGCCGCTGAAATAGCACGGGGTGAGTCCGCCACGGAAATGGAAGCGTTGCGCAAGAAGCATGAAGAAGAATTGCGCGATATGGTCAGGCAGATCCGCAGTAGGAGCAAGCAAGTCGCGGATTATGTCGAGAAATATGCGGAAATTATCACGGGCGAATCCGCGCAAGGAAAACGATGAAAAAGCGACTGTTGATGGCCAAGCTGGTATGCGGGCTGGTAGCAGCCTGCGGCGAAAAGCTGGAGCCTTCGAGGCCATCGCCTCCTAATGTAGTCACTGGGCTGGATTTATGGGGGCAGGCGAAACAAGCGGGCAAGCACATCAAAGCCCTTCTGGATGCTGACAAGGCGCGCGTCGTCCAGCGCGGCGCCAAGCCGGAAATAATTATCAAGAATGATCAGATACTTATTAATGGGAAACCAGTTGCAATGGGGCAGTCGATCGAAGGCTGGAAGGTTGCCATCCCTGGTAAGCATCGCTGCGATAGAGATTACGGAATCGTAGGGTGCCGCTGGGACGAATTAGGCATTACTTTGCTGGAAAAAGGCGGAAGCGTGTTTGAATTCTCGATCGACTTCATACTGGCTCCTTGGCGGGAATTTGAGCATACAGGACCGGATGGTGTCGTGATTCCTGCTTTTCCCGATCCGCGTCCCAAACATCCATTCCGCGGCTATTTCGAATGGGATGGCTACGGTATAGATGCCAATACGCAATTCTGGGAAATACGCGCCAGTATCGATCCGAACCGAAACCTGCAATGCGACCTCCTGACCAATAATTGCGGTTCGACGCGAGTGCGCTTCGGTAGGGATGCGATTATCCTATTGCAACTATATGAAACAATCCATGAGAACGGGCACCCGGAATTTTTTACTATTAGCTGGGTAGCGCCACGATCCAACCGTCCAGATCCCGATGCTAAGCGGTGAAGCTAGTCGTACGAGCAATTCTCATAATTCGCAGTCACCGATTTCGCCATTGAAGTTCATTATGGAGAACGGCCCATGAAAATCTTCGCGCTGAAACTGCTATTTAGAACTGCACGCTTTGGCTGGTCCCAATATTCCGATTCACACTGCGCGGACTACACACGGATTCGCCGCCAATGGGCGGCCCTTGCCGTTGGCGCCGTCGCCGCATGTCCCGTCGCGTTGGTCGTGATCATTTGGACGCTGGGCGAATCTTTCTTGGGCGTGGGACATGCGGCGGCACATGCGCCGCCGATCGCGATAGCAGCGTTACTGGTGCTTGCGCTGATCGCGTTTGGCATCGGCCTTAATATCTTGTTCCCGATTATGGCGGTCTTGGTCTTGGTATCGCTTGCCTACGACGCCTACAGGCTGCGGCGATGGATATCCAGTAAAGCCATCGCCTTGTGCATGGGGGCGGCGGTGCTTGGCCGCATATGGTATTGGTGCTCCCTGCACACGGAAAATTTTTTCGAAGACCTGGGCTGGGCCGATTTGGCGCCTTTCCTCAGCTCGGCTATGGCGCTGATGCTGATATTTATCGCGCTCACGGCGTTGCCCAAGCCTCGTGCCGGCATGCAGTCATGAAGAGCGCAACATGGCTGCAGCCAATGTGACCTCAGCGGGATGGCGCCCTTATCCCCGCCCCTGGAAGACCATCGTCAACAGTTTATGCCTGCTCACTTTTCTGACGGCTGCCTTGTTCTTGCGCGGTATCCAACTGGGGGACAGTGCCGCCGCCAGCGGCGCTGGTGTCATCGGCGTCATGCTGTTCTTCCTGCTGATGGTGGCCGCCACGATGGGCCGCCGCGCTCGCCAAGCTGAAGACAAGGTGCGAGAAGCCGCAAGACATGCGGAACAACAGCAGCGCCAGAAGGAGCAGCCAACGCAAGACGAGAAGAATCATCGCGAATTCACGCTCGAAGTGCTGAGCTTTGGTGCCGTCTTCGATCATTTGCAGCATGACGCCTTGTGGCAAGCATTGCAGCAAGGCGATGCGTATACGAGCGTGCGTAACCAGGATCCGCAACACTACCCCTGGTCCGCCATCCAAAAGCTGGAAGCCAGCACCAGGCAGGCTGGCGAAGTTTTCGTGCGCGTGGTGCGGGAGACGCCGATTTATTGGGTGGCGCCACTGCTGCAAGTGGTGCCCGGAACTGAAGATGCCCCAGTGTCCCAACTGCCGGCAGTGATGGCGCAGCATCGGTTTGCCATCGCCGAGCACCGGCACGCCGCACCGGAGCGTATCCTCGAACACGCCTTCGCGTTATTCGACAATTATCCGGAACTGCCCTATGTGGTGGTGTTCGCCGATAACAGCCTGGCCCGGCGCGAACGCGGGCGTGGCAAAGCGGCAGTGGACTTGGCTGCGGACGGCTACCATTTGCCAGCCATCCCCGATGCCGTCGCGGTACTGGTGCTGGGCAGGCGTGACCGTGTTGCCGCGTTGCGGGCACATGTGTGGGACGACCCGAACAACGATTACCTGCGCGTAACGACCACCCGGGCGTTGCAGGCCAGTTTGCCGGCGGGTTGTGCGGGTGAAGGCCGCATGCCTGCGGCGGCGGACTGGCTGGCCACCGCTGCATTGCTGGCCCGCGATTCGCAGCGCTACGACGGCATAGGGTCGTGCAATGTGAAAGCATGGGATAACGACCCTCCGCCTGCCTGGAAATCGGGCCCGTGGCTGCCAGTGGCATGGACCCGCACGCAATTGGAACTATTTGACCGGTTGCCTGTTCTGGCGCTGATCCACCGTCCAGTGCATATCGCATTCACGGATGCGCAAGGGCACGCCATTACACGTAACGACCACCGTCTGCAACTGTTGATGGACGGCTGGCGCGAGGCATTGCATGCGCTGCCGGAAACGGTGCGCAATGCCGGTCCCGCGCGTGTCATTGCCGCTACCGGCAACAATGAACGGCAACTGCTGGCGCTGCATGGCATGCTGCACCGGTATGCCGCGCAAGGCGGGCCGGAAATTGATACGTCCGATAGCGCCAGTTTTACGGACATGGGGCGGCGCCTGGGGGATGCGGGTGTCGCGACGTTGCCGCTGCAACTGGTGCTGGGTGCGCTGGCTTCCCATAAAACCGGCGGCGTCAGCGGCGTGATTCAAATGCAGGCAGATGGCGCAGGCGCCACGATAGTATTTGCCAGACCAGCAGGGGAGGGGCAATGCGCAACGTAATCAGGCTGGGCGATACGACGTCCCACGGTGGCAAGGTCATCAGCTGTGCCGCCGAACACTTGACGGTGCTCGGCCGTGCCGTCGCCTGTATCGGCGACCTGTGCAGTTGCCCACTGCCGGGCCATAATGGCTGCACCATCGTCAGCGGGAATGATCGGCACCAGGTTGACGGACGCGCCATCGCGTTTGAAAACGACATGACCAGCTGTGGCGCAAAGCTGATCTCCAGTTGTCCCGAGTTCAGCACCGAATAAAAAACGCCGGCCCAGGAACCCCCGGCGCCGGCGTTGGCAGGCAAGCTGTTAAGCCAAGACGCTTAGAAATGCACCCCGCGCAGCAACTGCTGCATGGCGATCTGTTCCGACGACATTTGCGGCGCTTTCTTGCCATCGGCGCCTTTGGCCGCTTCCGAGTCCGGGAACATGCGGAACGTGGTGTTCAGCACGATTTGCGCCACGCGCGGCATCAGTGCATGCAGCACCTGGCCGAAGATGCCGACGCGGGTGGCGATGCGGACCGGCTTCCACACGATGGCTTCGGCAATCAGGTCGCCTGCTTCTTCCGGCGACAGGGTCGGCACGTTCTGGTAGATCTTGGTCGGCGCGATCATCGGCGTGCGCACCAGCGGCATGTTGATGGTGGTGAACTTGATGCCCAGATCCTGCAACTCGGACGAGGCGCAGCGGGTCCAGGCATCCAGTGCGGCTTTCGATGCGACATAGGCCGAGAAGCGTGGTGCGTTGGTCAGCACGCCGATCGACGAAATGTTGATCACGTGGCCGCGTTTCTTGGCCGTCATCGATGGCAGCAGCGCCATCGTCAAGCGCAGCGCCCCGAAGTAATTGAGCTGCATGGTGCGCTCGAAGTCGTGGAAACGGTCATACGACGATTCAATCGCACGGCGGATCGAGCGGCCGGCATTGTTGACCAGCACATCGACGCCGCCATGGTTTTCCAGCAGCACCTTGGCGAAGCGGTCGATGTCGGCGATGTCGGACAGGTCGGCCGAATACGTGATCAGCTCGAAGCCGCGGTCTTCCACTTCTTTCTTGGCTTCGGCCAGCTTGGCTTCGTCGCGGCCGCAAATGATGGTGATCGCGCCCGCTTCCGCCAGTTTATGGGCGGCCGCCAGGCCGATGCCGGACGAACCACCGGTCACCAGCACCACCTTGCCGGCCACCTGGCCGCGCAGCGTGTGGTCGATGAACAGGTCCGGGTCCAGGTTGCGTTCCCAGTAATCCCACACCGGCGCGGCGTAGCTGTCGAGCGAAGGGCAGGTGATGCCGGTGCCTTTCAGTGCCTTGGCCGTGTCGCGGTTGTCGAAGCGGGTTGGATAATTGATGAAGTTCATCAAATCCGGCGGCAAGCCCAGGTCCTTCATGACGGCGTCGCGCACGCGGCGCACCGGCGTCAAGGCCATCACGCCTTTCTTGATCGACTTCGGCACGAAACCGAACAGCGCCGCATTGATGCGGATGCTCATGGTCGGCGCATGCGCCGCGCGGCAGAAGATATTCAGTACTTCACCCACGCGCAGCGGCTCCGGGTCGGTCAGGTGGAACGCGCGGCCATCGAGGTCCGGCTGATGCGAAATGTGGTGCATCGCGTTGACCACGTAATCGACCGGCACGATATTGATGCGGCCGCCTTCGATCCCGACGGTCGGCATCCATGGCGGCAGCAACTGGCGGATACGCTGGATCAGCTTGAAGAAGTAATACGGACCGTCGATCTTGTCCATCTCGCCGGTTTTCGAGTCGCCCACCACCATGCCGGGGCGATACACGCGCCACGCGCCTTTGGTTTCCTGGCGGACGATTTTTTCGGATTCGTGCTTGGTCGCGAAATACGGGTGGTCGAGGTTTTCCGCTTCGTCAAACATGTCTTCGCGGAAAATGCCTTCGAACATGCCGGCGGCGGCGATCGAGCTGACGTGGTGCAGGATGCCGGCCTGGATCGCATTGGCGAATTCCACCGTATTGCGGGTGCCTTCGACGTTGACGGCGATTTGCTCGTCAGCGTCCGCCAGCATGTCATAAATGGCGGCCAGGTGATAAAAATGATCTATATTTTTAGACAACAGCTTGATGTCGTCTTTAGAGACACCCAGTTTTGGACTGCGCAAGTCGCCGAATACGGGAATAGCACGCGTTTTGCTGACTCCCCAGTATTCGTAGAGCGCCGGCAGCTTGTCGCTGCTGCTTTCACGCATCAGGAAATAGACGACACTGCCTTTCTTTTCCAGCAGTTTCCTGACCAGGCGTTTGCCGATAAAACCCGTCGCTCCGGTAACAAAGTATTGCATTAAGTCTCTCCTTTATTCTTTAAGTATCGACAACCCGGCAATCATTACAGGATAGGCAACAATTGGCAAGCACTGTTGCACCAATCATTAGAACGCATACTCTACCCCATTAGAAGCCCATCTCTAGAAATGACCCCTAAAATGTTTTCATCGCAAGGAACGATCCGATTAAACGAAAGACTCTTTAGGAGCTTACTATGGCTAAGAAATTGAAATCCCTGGCAGCAGACGACAAACAACTGGCAAGCGCCGTGCGTAACTCCGCACAACAAATCTGGCAAGCTGGCTTGGGCGCATTTGCCAAAGCTCAAGAAGAAGGCGGCCGTGTGTTCGCCAAGCTGGTCAAGGAAGGCACCGCGTTGCAAAAGCGTACCCGTGATCTGGCCGAAGATAAAGTCTCTGAAGTCCGCGATACCGTCAGCGGCGTCGGCAAGCAAGCCGCCGGTTCGTGGGACAAGCTGGAGCAAGTGTTCGAAGACCGCGTTTCCCGCGCCTTGGGCACCATCGGTGTTCCAACCCAGAAAGACGTGCAGGAACTGAACCTGCGCGTACAAGCGCTGACCAAGGCCGTGGAAGAACTGACCGGCAAGAAAATCGTGGTTGCCGCCGCTAAACCAGCAGCGAAAGCCGCAACCAAGCCAGCCGCCAAAGCCGCCGCCAAGAAGCCAGCCGCCAAGAAAGCCGCTGCGCCAAAAGCTGAAAAAGCCGAAGCCGCACCAAAGAAAACCGTAGCCCGCAAGCCGGCCGCCAAGAAAGCCGCCGCGCCCAAAGCCGCCGCCGCTCCTAAAGCTGCCGCGATCGCCTTCCCGACCGCCGCTTCCGTCAGCGAAGCCGCCAAGAAGGAAGCCGCGTAAGCAGGCCGGTTGTAAAGTTCCCTCGGTCCTCCTCCCCCGGCCCGCTTGCGGGCCGGGTCCGAGGGAATTTGCTTCAGGCCTGCCGCGTGCAGGCCTTTCGCTTATACAGCCGCCTGGTTGAATGGGTTGGCTGAATGGGCTTTAATGGATTTACATGGCTGCAGAATATAAAGATCAAGAGACAAAGCCTCCCGTGAAAGTCGGGCTGGCGCTGGCGGGCGGCGGTCCGCTGGCCGTGGTGTATGAAATCGGTGCGCTGGCCGCGATTGCGGAAGCCATCGAAGGACTGGATTTGAACAAGGCCGATATTTATGTCGGCGTCAGCGCCGGCGCGGTCATTACCTCGGCGCTGGCCAACGGCGTGACACCGCACCAGATGTGCCGGCTGTTCGTGGAAAGCGACGTGGAAGCGGCCGAAGGGGCGTTGCTGTTCCGCCCGGAAACCTTGCTGCGCCCGGCGCTGCGCGAACTGGCCAAGCGCGCCCGCACCGTGCCGCGCCTGCTGGCCAGCAGCCTGGTGCACTATGCGCGCAACCGCAAGAGCCTGGCCGGGTCGTTCGAGCGCATGAAAGAAGCGTTGCCGGCCGGCTTTTTGTCGGCCGATTCGCTGGGCCGCTACCTGGAATCCGTGTACAGCCAGGCCGGCCGCACCAATGATTTCCGCAAGCTGGGCCGCAAACTCGTGATTGTCGCCACCGACCTTGATACCGGCAAAGCCGTGCGCTTTGGCGAGACCGGCTGGGACGGCACGCCGATTTCCACCGCCGTGCAAGCCAGTGCCGCCGTGCCCGGGTTATTCCCGCCGGTGGAAATCAATGGCCACCATTTCGTCGATGGCGCGTTGCGCAAAACCATGCATTCGTCGATTGCCCTGGAAGCGGGTGTGGAATTGCTGTTGCTGGTCAATCCCATCGTGCCGTATAACGCCCGCTTCAAGGCCGGCGCCGGCAAGCTGGTCAATGGCGGCCTGATTGACGTGCTGTCGCAAACCATCCGTTCCATCCTGCATTCGCGCCTGGAAACCGGCCTGGCCAGCTATCAGGTCAGCCATCCGCACGTGGATATCCTGCTGTTCCAGCCCAGCGAAACCGATGCCGAACTGTTCTTTACGGCCATGTTCAGCTACAACAACCGGCGTTACACGTGCGAACAGGCGTACCAGCACACCCGGCAAGCTTTGTGGCAACAGCGCCACAATCTGGCCCCGAAACTGGCCCGCCACGGCATGCGTTTGCGGGAATCCGTCTTGCAGGATAAAAGTCTCCGTTTGGTCAGCGACGCGCCGCCACGCAAGTCCCTGCTGGAACTCGATGCCGCGCTGGCCGACTTGGAACGTTACCTGCGGGTGGTGCACGGCGTTGAGGCGCAGCAGTGAGCATTACGGAAAGCGATGCTTCAGTGTTATCCTTGCATGAAGAAAAACACATAACGGCCACCATGCAACAGAAAGCACCACGACGCACACGCGAACGTATTCTCGAATTATCCCTTCGCTTATTTAACGAATTCGGCGAACCCAATATCACGACCACCGTGATTGCCGAAGAAATGAATATCTCGCCGGGCAATCTTTATTATCACTTCCGTAATAAGGACGATATTGTCAATTCGATTTTCACGCAATTCGAAGGTGAAATCGAACGCATATTGCAGGTGCCGGACGGACGCCGTTCCAATATCGAAGACGTGTGGCTGTATTTGCACCTGATGTTTGAATTGATTTGGCGCTACCGTTTCTTTTACCGCGACCTGAACGATTTATTGTCGCGTAACCGCAAACTGGAGCTGCATTTCAAACAAATTCTCGCGCACAAGATCAAAGTCGCCAAGCAATTGTGCGAAGACTTGCGCAGCGAACAGTCGCTCGACGCATCGGACGCGCAAATCGATGCCATGGCGACCAATATGGTGGTGGTGGCCACTTACTGGCTGTCGTATGAATACGTGCGCAATCCGCGCAAATATACGGAACAGCAATCGATGGCCGATGCGCTGGCCCGCGGCTGCTATCAGGTGTTGTCGCAAATCGGTCCGTACCTGCGCGGCGAGACGCAATTGCTGTTCCAAAAGTTATCTGAAGAATACTTAAAAAAACTCACCTAGGAGAAGCACTATGGCATGGACCAAATTCCCTTACGCGGACGACGCTTATGTTTATACCGCCGCCAGCCTGAAGAAGGCCTGGGCGCGGCTGCACGCCAACGACGCGGAAGCCTTCCCGTCGAATCCGGAACTGGTGCAGGCGTGGATCGCTTACCACGCGGGCGACTTTGAAAAAGCCGCCGAACTGGGCCTGGCGCAAGGGGGGGATGGTTACTCGGTGGCGAACCGCGCCACCTGCATCTATGCCAATTACCTGGAAAAGAGCGACAAGAAAAAGCTGGCCCTGTACCTGGAAGTGGCGGAACGCTGCGAACAGCAGCAGGAAGAGCAGCCGAAGAACGCGGCCGGCTTTTACTGGCACGCGTATGCGCTGGGCCGCTATGCCCAGGGCATTTCCGTGGTCAAGGCGCTGTCGCAGGGCATCGGCGCGAAAGTCAAGAACAGCCTGGATACCGCCATCAAGCTGGCGCCCAAGCACGCCGACGCGCACATCGCGCTGGGCAGCTACCACGCGGAAATCGTCGACAAGGTCGGTTCGATGATTGCCGGCCTCACCTACGGTGCGAAAAAGGACGAGGGCTACAAGCTGTTCAAGAAAGCGGCCGAGCTTAATCCGAACAGCGCTATCACGCATATCGAATATGCGAATGCGCTCGTCATGCTGGACGGCAAGAAGAAAATGGACGAAGCTGTCGGTTTGTATGAGAAGGCGGCCGCACACGAAGCGGCGGACGCCAACGAGCGGCTGGACGTGGAACTGGCCAAATCCGAGTTAGAGGACGAGTAACTTGCAGCAATTGAAATCGATTTGTGTCTATTGCGGCGCCAATGGCGGCGTGTCTCCCCGTTATGCGGAGCAGGCCCGTTTGCTGGCGCACGCCATGGTGGAAGCCAACCTGTCACTGGTGTATGGCGGCGGCAACGTGGGCTTGATGGGCGTGATTGCCGATGAAGTGTTGCGGCTGGGCGGCGAAGTCACGGGCGTGATCCCGACCGCGCTGGTCGAACGCGAAGTGGGGCATACCGGCCTCACGCGCCAGTTCATCGTCAAGGACATGCACGAGCGCAAAGCCATGATGGCGCAACTGGCCGACGGTTTCATTGCCATGCCCGGCGGCATGGGGACCATGGAAGAATTGTTTGAAATGCTGACCTGGTCGCAACTGGGCATCCATGCCAAACCGGTCGGCGTGCTGAACGTGGATGGTTTTTATGACAGCCTGGTGGACTTCATCCACCACGCCAAGGAGCAGGGCTTTATCAAGCCGCAGCATGCGGACATGATGATGGTGGAAAGCGCGCCGGCGGCGCTGTTGCAGCGTTTCATCAACCGTTAAACCGTCTGCTTCCCTGTGAGGCGCCGCGTCAGGCGCCCCACAATTTCTGCCCTTCCGACTCCAGCGCCGTCAGGTACAGGCGCACATCGAATTCGTACTGGTGGTAGTTCGGCTCCATGTACGTGCACAGTTTATAAAACGCCTTGTCGTGCTGCTTTTCCTTCACGTGCGCCAGTTCGTGCACGGCGATCATGCGCAGGAATTCCGGCGGCGCATCGCGGAACAGGGTGCCGACGCGGATTTCATGCTTGGCCTTCAGCTTGCCGCCCTGGACGCGGGAAATCGACGTGTGCAAGCCCAGCGCATGGTTGATCACGTGGATTTTGCTGTCGTACATGACCTTGTCGATCGGCGCCGCGTTGCGCAGGAATTCATCGCGCAAGTCTTGCACATACTGGTACAGCGCCTTGTCATTGCGGACCTCGTGCGCGGCCGGATAGCGTTTCAATAACGTTGCACCCAGGCGTTTTTCGCCCATCAGCAGGCGGACTTGTTGCTGGGTTTGGTCGGAATAGGCGCTCAGGTATTTCAGGGGCTGCATGGTCGGGGCTTTACGTCAGTTTCTGCGGGACAAGAGCGGAAATGTACCATATCATGGCGCGATGCGTACCCATGTCAATTCTGTGGGGCTGATCGTCCGCAGCGATCCCGCCTTGTCGTTCAGTTATCCGACCCACATCGACCGCGCCAGCCTCGACGCGCTGCCGCCGCAGCCCGGCATTTATATATTCCGCGACGCCGCCGGGGTGGCGATTTATGTCGGCAAAAGCGTTAATATCCGCACCCGCGTCCTGAGCCACCTGCGCACGCCGGAAGAAATGCAAATGCTGGCGCGCACCACCCATATTGATTTCGAGCGCACCGGCGGTGAAATCGGCGCGCTGTTGCGCGAAGCGCAATTGATCAAGCAGTTGCAACCGGTCTTTAACCAAAAACTGCGCCGCACGCGGGAAATGTGCGGCTACCTGCTGCCATCGGATGACATCGCGCTGCAACTGGTATATGGCCGCGAGCGGGATTTTGCCGCCACCGACCACCTGTTCGGCCTGTTTGGCAGCCGCCAGGCGGCACAGGAAGCGTTGCGCGATCTGGTGCAACTGCACGGCCTGTGCCCGGCGCTGCTGGGGCTGGAAAAAATTTCGCGCGGCAGGGCCTGTTTTGCGCACCAGATCGGCCGCTGCCGGGGCGCCTGCGCCGGCCGGGAGCCCCATGAGGTCCATCGCCTGCGCGTGCTGGAGGCGCTGGCCGCGTGGCAGGTGGCGCGTTGGCCCTATGACGGCCCGATCGGCATCGTCGAAGAATCGGACGGGTTGCGCCAGGTGCAACTGGTGGACCGCTAGTGCTA
>Ga0307408_100000705_pt1 | contig 27277 bp, 13 predicted proteins | sample 322Cmetagenome_FD_202116 | JGI IMG/M metagenome (GOLD analysis project Ga0307408, IMG submission 202116) | Maize rhizosphere microbial communities from greenhouse at UC Davis, California, United States - 322HYB-C-3 | ecosystem: Host-associated > Plants > Roots > Rhizosphere > Soil | place...
CCGCCCATAGCCCGCTGCGGGTCCATCGACGAAACGTGCTGTAGGCGCTTTTCCAACTGTTGAACCTTGTCGGAAGGTCCCTCCACGGCGCGCCCGTTCTTAAAATCCAAAGGATCGCCTCAATCCTCAGGCGCTCATCCGGGCATTTGCGCCCGCACCGCCGCCGTCCACTCAGATCGCTCCGGTAGCTTTTAATTTTTTAAGCTCGTTCCAGTGGCCATCCCCAAGAACGAACCTTACTTGTTGGTTCACAACCCGATGAATCATGACATAGGACTTGATTACAAGCAAAATGTATCATTTAAATGAATACTTGTCGGGGGATGTTATTTGAAGACACGCCCTAGGTTTTGAATGCCCTAGCAGCCTGTCGGACTTAGGTCGTAGTCTCAATTAAACCCGCCTGTATCGGAGAGTTATGTAAGCGCAGAAATGATATAGCACATGGTGATGCAACGCAGAAGCCTTCGGATGAAGACATCGCCAGACTCTCAAAATTTTGTCAGCTATTTGCCAATCGACTCGCCAAGGATATCACCAACGCGGTTGATTTTTGTATCAAAAAATAAAACGGCGCCGACCAGTGGCCAGGGCCAACGGCCTAGCTGGCGCGATCTGGAACTCCAAATAAATCAGACCACATGTATATCTCTGCGGCAGTTAAATGGACACCCGAGGTTGAAAAGCACCTCCGTGATCTGGCCGATCAAGGAGCCTTGGGCACTGGCGGTGCAGAACTTATAGGACAGATAATCGGCGCACGCGCGGCCGGCAAAACTCCAGCGGACGTAGCGCAGAAAGCAAATCTTTCTCTTCGCACCGTTCGCCAGCTTGATTCTGAGCTTGGCGGTCAGAAGGCACCACACGCTCGTCCGAAGTTTGCATCGGTCTTTATCAGCTATGGCGGACCGGACGAGATGTTTGCTAGAAAGCTTTATACCGCCTTGAGGGACGAGGGCGTAGAGGTTTTCTTTTTTCCTGAGTCTGCAACTCCCGGTCAGCGATTGCACCGCACAATGAGCGATGCTGTGCACAATTATGATCGTATTCTGTTTATTTGCTCTCGCGCGTCTCTTGTTCGACCGGGTGTGCTTAATGAGCTTGAGCAAGTTCTTGCGCGCGAAGCACGAGAAGGCGGAACAGAATTGTTAATGCCCGTTTTGATCGATGACTTTGTTCTTCGCGAGTGGTCCCCCGAGCGTGCGGATTTAGCGCGCCAGGTTCGAGATCGCGTTGCGGCCGATTTTCGAAGCGCATCTTCCGATGTTGAGTTCAGGAAGCCGTTGGAGCGAGTGCTGGGTGCGTTGTCCAATGAAACGGGATAACAGCACCCTATCTGTCACGTTCTTGCTGCGAGCCGCACATTCCGCGCCAGCCATGGTCGCGGCTTATCTATAACGTTAGCCAAATCAAGGCATGCGACTCCCTGCACCCTGCGGCATCTGTTTCAAAGAACAGACCGGCGATTCGAAAGATCCTAAAGGGCCGATCGTCTTCTTGCCCGGCCGGGTATCTGATCACGGCTACGTCCGACTCAAGTGCTCGAAAGGCCATGATTCGGTCGTGCTTTTTGACGAGCGTAAGCACGATCTACTATTCCGATCCGCGTGCCACGCTTTGATTGCCGGCTATGACCGTGAAGCTGTATCTAGTTTTGCCGCTGCGCTTGAGCGAACCTATGAATTTTTTGTTAGGGTCACGGCCCGCTTTCTGAAAATCCCCGATGAGACATTCGAGCGGATCTGGAAAATCATGGCGAAGCAGAGCTAACGACCCTAGCTATCACTGATGGTGCTCCCAGCCACACGAGTCGCGCCAGCTATGCATGCGTGTTGAAACGGCTCCTCGTGGGGGAAGTTTATTTTTTATGGATGCCATTTCCGTCAGACTCGAATAAAAGGTCACCCTGCGCGGTCGTCACGTAAACTGCACCCGTTAGCGGGGCGAGTTTCCACGCTTCTACGCTCTTCTGATATGCATAGACTTCCATCGGCGCGCCCTCTCGCTTGCCGACGAAAGTGAGTAACGCATCAAGTGTCGTCAGTCTCGGATGCTTATAACCCGCGTTTGTACTGACCCCCTTGGCGCCACACGAGATCGCCGCAATTTTAGGCCGAACGGCTGAGAGGAATGCTGGCGTCGAGGACGTGTCCGAGCCGTGGTGTCCGACTTTAAGAAAGTCACAGGCGAGGTCTGCCTTGGTTGCGGGATCTGCAACAAGTAGCGCCTCCTCTTCGCTCTCCGCATCGCCAGTGAATAGAAAGCTGTCGGCACCATAATCTATCCGAACAATCACTGATGCGTTATTTGGGTCCTTGGCCCCTAATTCTGCGAAGTGCTTGGGAACAATTACCCTCGCTTTGCAAAGAGGGCAGAAATCGAAGAAGAACGTCTTGCCCTGGGTAAGGGCGGACAGAGACGGCACCTGTTTCGCATGCAATGAGGAATATAGTTTCGAGTAAGTCACCGTTTGGTCATTTGGTGGAATCGTAACGCCATCGTCTATGAAACGCTTCACTTGGTATTGATCCAAGACCCAGGACATGCTGCCGATGTGATCGGCGTGAGGATGCGATGCGACCATCGCCTCGATAGGATCATCTTTGGCTTGGTGAGCCATCATGAACGACTTAAACTTTTTTTGTGAACCGGGGTATCGTGTGTCGCCCGTGTCGATGAGGAGTTGGTGCTTTCCATCGGGGCAGCGGATCCAGATCGCATCACCCTGACCAACGTCGATGACGTGAACCTCAAGATGGCCGACCAACGGCGAATGCCGTGACACGATCTCGCTCGTGGCGATTGGTGCTCTGGTTTCGGATGAGTAGGTGCCCTGCTTAGGAGGGGTGGAGCAGCCGGAAAAAAAGAGGGCTACGGTAACGACCGCGACGTAGCAGCTATGATGATAAGACAGTCTGCTCAAAAATCCGTGGTTTGAAATAGGAGTTATCATGCCTTTTGCCGTATTCAGAATGGGCTTCAAATCAGGAATTGGTTTGTGCCGTTTCGGGTAGGAAGGGCGTCAGCTTTGGTGAGTAACGAACGGTGGAAGACGCAAAGAAGCCTCCGCATTTCTCCTTCAATTCGCAGGGAGCGCACTCCGGCATGTAGATGTTCTTCCAATCTGAAATCGAACGCCTGGCGAACGAGTGGAGTGTCGGCTTCAGCAGACAGAGCGCATGGTTGTAAATCGAAGCAGGAATTCCTGATCGGGTAATTTCTAGGACCGCCTCTTCCAACTCATTTTGGTAGTCGGTGGGATCAATCCACAGCGCCTCCAGGTTGGATTTGGCAAAGCCCATTAGCTCCAGCCCCATAAAGACCACCTGATCCACGAATGGGAAATTGCGCGCAACAAACCGAGCGAACTCAGGCAGGTGCCGGTAGGTTTCGCGATGAATCACCATTCGTATTTCAACGCGGATACCGAGACGGCCCAGGTTCAGAATTCCTCGACAGGTTTGCTCGAACGCCCCTTGCGACTGGACTACAAAGTCATGGCGCTCTTCGGTGGCCGCATAAACAGGAATTCCGACCATGAAGTCCGGATGCTTCACTGCTGCCAGTTTTTCAGCGTAACGCAGGTAGCAAAACAGCCTGCCATTCGAAAGCATATGCAGGGCAGTGTTCGGCAAATAGTCTTTGGTAGCGCTGAGAACGTCGATTAGGCGGTCATGCAGAAGCGTGGGTTCTCCTCCGCTAATTCCTAATTCAGGGGTGTCTTTCGCCATCCAAGGAATGGAAGTGAGGATGTCTTCGACAAGATACCCATCATCGATGTCCCTTGGTGGCTGGGAGCACATCAAGCACCTGCTGTTGCAACGCTCCGTGAAGAAAAGAACGTTGTAGCGAGATGCCCTGCGATAGAGAACGCGGATTTCCTTGGACACTGGATTAACCCGAACGATGTCCCCAACGCCAAGGTATGAGAGGTCGGGCGGGATTGGGATGACGCCTTGATGCGCGACTAAGACCCGTGCGGACGAGTGTTCTCCTTCGGTCGCGAAAACCAGACGGTTTCGCTCAGGCGCATGGAACGGACCTACGGAACCTTCGATCAGTGCAACAAACGGTTCACCTCCTAGGGAGGTCTCGATTTTTGCGCTCAGATTCATGCGATCCATCCCTTCAAAATAGAGGCGGCATTGGGGTCATCTTCTAACAAACGAATCAGATGGCGCATGACCTCCATGTTGCGCCGGCAAAAGTGGCTAGATGGACGATGTCCGACAAAATCACCCTGGGTGGCGTGATGGAACACCGGATCGCTTCCGCAGTAAGGCTGGAACGCACAGTCGGAGCAGCCGGGAAGCCCCTCGGTCATGCCGGAGTGTGCCATTTCCAGCAACCGGCTATTGGTGAAAAGGTCACTCCACGAGTCTTCGTGAACGTTGCCCATTTTGAATGTGTCGTCCCCCATCTCGGCCAACATCCTACCCTCGTCGGACGCATAGACGTCACCGTCGTAATTATAGACGATGGTGCTGAGGCCAGCACCGGCAGGCGACTGTAAATCAACGTATCCTGTTGGGAACGACGTCAGCATACGCCGTAGAACCAGTGACGAATAGACCTCACGAATAGGTGTCCCTTGATAATTCAGCTCAAGGATGTGCGCGAGGCCTCTGCGGTAAAACTCAAGAAACTGGTCTGTCTCATAGCCGATTCGTTTGTCCGACCTCACTGCGAAGCCATACGGACTGATGAACCGAAGGAAGACGTCACTGAATCCCTGCCGCACATACTCATCTATGATTGCCTCCGGTTGCGCCAAGCTTTCGGCCGTGCAGGTCATGAGAGCAGAAACCGAATCTCGCCCAAGGCGCGTGCGGATTCGGGTGATGCCGGCGATGGTTCGCTCATAAGAATCCCGACCCGGACGTGGACGGTTTTCATTGTGAAGCAGCGCCGGCCCATCAAGCGAGGTGGAGAGGTAAACCTGATGGTCGGCAAAGAAGTCGAGCATCTCGTCTGTGATCATCGCTAGGTTGGTCGCCACCACGAATTGCAGATCACGCCCTGGGGCCTTGGCTTTGCTCTGAAGAACAATGTGACGAACAAGCGGAAAGTTGAGGAGCGATTCTCCTCCCTGAAACTCCACCTTGAGCTGAGGCGCAGGGCTTTGAAGCATCAGGTCAATTGCCCGATCAGCTGTCTCCGTGGACATGTCGAAGGCTTGGCGATCTTCTGACACTCGTGAGACTTGGCAGTATTGGCAGGAATGGTCGCACCGCAGCGTCACAACAAAAAGGTGCAACGCGGTGAAGTCAGGCAACCGGGACTGACGAGTGCGATATTGAGCGGCTAGCAACTCCATCTGCGTTGTCTCGCCGCCCCGGCTCAAAAAGTGTCTGGCCTCCAATGTCTGGCTGATGCCTTCGTTGGGTTGTAGGCGATGCTCCACAAGTGCCCTCAACTCGCCATCCGTGATCACGACATGCTCACCGGCGAAATTGGTCAGCACGTAGCGCCCGGTATCCAAGCGCAGAAATCGTAGCGGCAATAATTCGTATTCCCGCTTTGGTGCAAAAGACTCCAATGGCCGAAACGTTGCAGCGAGAGCACTCATCTCAGCAATCCGGAGGAGTCGATTGCTGAGCGAAGAGCGTTGTTCAGTCGTTCGGCAAAAGTGTCATCACTCAGTTGATCGACACAGAAGCAGCTCTCTCCGGCCAATGCGGCTGCATCTGCTTCCAGATAAAACGGCTGGTCCAACTTGAGATCAGCGGGATTTTGCTGGGAGAGAGACACGTAAGGGATCGGTTCTAGGGTCCGAAGTTTCCAGTTCAGGAGCGAGGAGACACGTCTTCGACAGCGCGTGAGCCAAAATGAGGTCACGTGTTTGTTCGGTTTCTGCGGCAATCAAATCCCGGAGGCGCTGATCGATGAGATCGTTGAGGAAATCGAAGACGACGGATTCAGGGTCTTCAGTGGCGCGTTTCGGACGTATGCGAACCTCGATTACGGTAGCGTCACGATATTGGAGATGGAGGTACGCGCGAGCGGTGAACGAATAGGCTGATTTGAGGACGGCCTTTAAGCTGTAAATGGACGTATCGACAGTTACCAAACGCATCGGACCATCGGAAGTGCAGATGGCCATATTTATGGAGTGGTCTTTTTGGCTTCCTGCGTGGCTTCAACCAGTGGTTCTTCGGGTTCGTCAGCCATCGCTAGGATCGCGGCCTCGCCGCCCATCCGTTTGACGATGTCGGTGTATTCAAAAGGAACAGGCGACTCGGATGCGCTTACTTTAACAACGATGTGCTCCTTCTTAACGGTTACAAGGGATACGACGGTATCGGGATCGACGCCGAATATGCCGGCCATGCGTCCGTTGGTGTAGAAGTTGAAATACGTCTTCTTGAGTAATGTGACTTCACGAGGCCATTTCGACTTAAGGAGGGGAAGCTTTTCTAGAACCGCGTCACTCGGCTTTGCAGGTTCAGGTTTTGGCGGAGTAGGAGCGGGTGCCGGTGCGGAATAAGAAGGCGGACGTGGGCTTGGAGCAGGTGCCGGAGGCGGGGCCGCAGGTGGGGTGTAGCTCGGGTAACTGCTGCCGCCGGAGCTTCCTGAATAGTGTGAGGAGTGAGAAGAGTGGGAGGAGTGCGAGCGGTGAGAGCTATGCGACGAATGTGCGAGCAGTGTAGGGGCGCCCTTTCTCGCAATTCCAAAAACTAGCTTCGGAATCGAACTCGTTGATTCCTGTTGGAGAAAGGTATTCCCGTCGGTACTAGGCTCTGGTTTTGGGCCGAGTGCGGCTTCTGCTCGCTGAGATCCAGCAAAGGCTACGGTCGCCACGGCAAATGAAGAAAGCCTGTGAAGTAGCTGTGCGACTTTTGCGTTCACAAACGCCTATGTGAAAGAGAGATGATGACAGGTCAATGTGATTTGAAGAATGCTTGAACCTGGTTGATGAAATAGCGTGACGCTTCCGCAGATACCTTAGAATGCTGGGGTGGAGCAAACCGGCGTTCTTGAAGATGTGACTCGGTTCTCCACCGAGACGAAGAGCCAGCGGAATAGGAAAGCAGTGGAGGCAGAGCGTTTCACGAGCATCGAGTTGTCTGCTACTCCTTTTCTTGCCTTCGCACTTCTTCAGCCAGAAAGGGCAGCCATGTATGAGGTGCTTTCAGTGCACGGCTATGAGCGTGTCCGGTAACCAAGGCCCGAAATTGAGAGACGCTCATGCGGCAAACGGTCGCGTGCCGTCTTTCCACCAACACACAACACCACACCGAGGCGAGGTCCAAAAACTCAGCCAGCAGCCGATCATCTAATTTGCGAACATCCAGACGAAGTTCGATCGATTCAACCGTTTCGCCCGTCGTAAAAATCGTAAAATCGTCGGACTTGTCGTCGCCCCAAAGCTCCATGCCTGGATCAGAACTCCACGATTTTTTTTGGGGAAGGATGTCGCCGACATCGTTCCGGTAGTTTGTCGGGAGGCGGAATGAGGCGTAAGCCGAGCGCGAGTCACACAAATGCGCTTTCAATTCATCTTCCGTCAGGGGGAACAGGCGCTCGGGCAGTAGAAGGAAGCTTACTTGAAAGAGGGCCATGACTCGCAGCCAACACCTTGGGTGGTGTCTGGGCCGGCGGCGATAAATTTAGTTAGAAGACCGGACTGCAATCTTGAGCGACGATGCCGAAGTGCCCGTAATGGCAATGTTCTCCAGCCACGCCAAACGTGCCTTGGCGGATAGCACCCTTTACCTCATTTTCCGCCGACTGGTTCGATCCGGGTGGGCCGTCGTCGTCGAGGACGAGCCGTTCGGCTGATGTTCGCACCAATCTCTCGGCGTGAAGGTCTCCGCGCGGATCTCCCTGATCCCTGTCTCCATAATCACATCATTTCCGCAGCAATCTCCTCAAAGCGGTAAGGCTTCCAGAGTGAAGATGGGTTGAAGGAGATGGTGAGCTGGCCTGTGGCAATCGCAGCCTGCTTCACGCGATATTCTGCCCAATGTGCGTTCACCCACTCAGAAACGGCTTTTGCCTTCGCATTACCAGATTCCGCCCAACGCGCTAATTGAACCGCAGCGGTAGGGGTGATGTTGAGGGATTCAACCCGGACGTAATTCTTAAACAGGGCGCTTTGTGATGCTACAATGTGTCGAGGTTCGTTAGCTGGTTGGTGCTTTTCTTTGCGGGGGGTTCTTCTCCGCACGGTTAAGCCTGTTGCCGGAGTAAATCCAAAATGAAGAGCTGCTGCGTCCTCTGTATCGGTAATTGCGTATGTGCGTCCGGGTCTCAATCGGGTCTTGGTTAGGTCAATTACGATGAGATTATAACGCCTGCCGGATTCTGCCTGCCAGCGCCCGGTTTTCGGTGCGTATTCGTCGAGGTAATGGGGCATGCAAAACCGTCAGGGTTGGTTACGCCTTGGGCTTGTCGGCTTTCGCATCAGGCTGCGCTCCGCAGCAGGAGTCGGACGGTACAGCCTTTGAATCAGTTTGAGCAACCTTGTCGGATGCTTGCATCGAATCTGATGAGCGGCGCGAGCATACACCGCACGATCCACCGCGCTTCGCACAGTATCCACAACTTGAACACGTCCGGCAGGCGGTGCAGCTGGCGGACCCGGTGCAAGTGCCCGCGTATGCAGACGAGGTGAGTGCAAGAGTGAGTATGCACAGGAGGGTGGAGATAATCTTCATTTATGCATGTTTTTTGCACGATGGCCTTGTTAGGCAAGAGAAAGTCAAAGCAGGCTTTTCTGTCCGAAAGTTACTGGGACCTCGGAGGGGTTCGCACCGCCACTGCCGTCACGCCTCGGAAATTAGTGAAAATCATGCGATGCTTGCTGGGGAAGATCGATCGCTCGTAGTGGACTGATCGTCTCCGCCTTCAAGTGGATGATACCTTTAAGGCATTGGAGAACGCCTTCGATGATGAGTGCCGGAAACTGTGTAATTGTCAGACGCTCCTTTTCAAAAAGGGCAGGGCGGATGATGGCGTTGGCGACACCGCTTTCATCTTCCAGCGAAATGAAAACGAAGCCCTTGGCAGTGCCAGGACGTTGCCGGCAAATGACGCTGCCACCAATGCGCACACGGGTGCCATCTTCAGCCAGTGGAAGCTCATTGGCTTTCCATAAGTCAGGAAAGCGTGAGCGGAGATGTTTCATTGGGTGATCACCGGAGGTGAGTCCAACGATAGCAAAGTCAGCCTGAATGCGTTCGAGGATGCTCATCGGTGTGAGCAGCCCTGCCGAACTATCCTCCACCGCAGTGGTGAACAAATCATCTTGGTAGTCACTCCTCGCAATTTCCCACAGAGCTTCTCGGCGATGGCAGCCTAGTGCGTTCAATGCTCCGGCACTCGCCAGAGACTGTTGCTCCGTTTTGGTGAACTTGGTTCTGCGAACGAAATCACCAATCGAGGCGAACGGGGCCTTTTTTCGCACTGCCAGCATGTGCTCTACATGGGCGGTACGCACGCCACGCAGCGAGCGAAACCCAACACGAATTTCCCGTTCATTTACAACCGTTGCGTTGAATTCCGAAAGCGCGATGCACACGGGACGAACCATCAATCCATGCCGGCGTGCGTCTTGGACAATCGTAGCCGGCGAGTAGAATCCCATGGGCTGGTTGTTGAGCAGGGCTGCCGTGAATTCCGCAAGACGGTGCACCTTGAGCCAGGCACTGCCATAGGCGAGCAGAGCAAAGCTCAGGGCGTGAGACTCGGGGAACCCATACAAGGCGAATGAGGCGAGTGATTCGACAATGCGTTCGGCCGCTTCCGTGTTCACGGCATTGGCTATGAGACCGGCCCGCAGTTTTGCCTTCATCCGTTCCAAGCGTTCTGGGCTACGGGTGAACCCAATGGCACGGCGTAGTTCGTCGGCTTCTGCCGCTGTAAAGGAGGCAAGCGTCATCGCCAGTGACAAAATCTGCTCTTGGAAGAGCACCACTCCGAGCGTGCGTTCCAAAATGGGCTTGGCCCGGTTATCCATGTAGGTGACGGGCTGGCGTCCGGCACGTCGTTCGAGATAGGGATGCACCGCTTCACCGTGAATGGGACCGGGACGGATGATCGCGACTTCAATGGCTACGTCATAGAAGTTAACCGGCTTCATGCGTGGCAAAGTTGCCATCTGCGCACGCGACTCGATTTGGAAAACACCGATGGTGTCGGCACGTGTCATCATTTCAAACACCGCAGGATCGTCTTTCGGGATGCGGGCCAAATCCACGGGTCGGCTGCGCTCCTGTGACAGGGTGATAGAGTCTTCCATCACCGCCATCATGCCCAAGCCCAGCAAATCGACTTTGATGATTCCCATGTCTTCGCAGTCGGTTTTATCCCATTCTATGACGACACGTCCCTCCATCGAGGCGGGCTCCATGGGGACGATGGTATCGAGGTCGGTAGCGCAGAGGACCATGCCTCCGGAGTGCTGGCCAAGGTGTCGAGGCAGACCCTGAATTTGATCAACTAAATCGAGAAGGACTCGGGCACGCGGATGGCTCTGGGTGAGTCCGGCCATTTGCATCTGCTCTTCGGGCTTGAGGGTCTGTTTGTAATCTCCGTCTGCAAAGAGCTGGGTGTATCGCTCCAAAACATCCTCTGGGAAACCCAGTACCTTGCCAACCTCGCGCATGGTGGACTTGGATTTGTAAGTGATGACGTTGGCCGTCATGGCGGCACGTTTGCCGTAACGGCGATACACTTCTTGAATGACAGTTTCACGCCTCTCACCGCTGGGAAGATCCAGATCGATGTCTGGCCAATCGCTACGTCCTTCACTCAGGAACCGTTCAAACAGTAGCTTGGAGCCTATCGGATCGACAGCGGTAATTCCGAGCGAGTAGCACACGGCGGAGTTGGCAGCGGAGCCTCGGCCCTGAACCAAAATGCCCTTTTCGCGGCAAAAATTACAAATGTCCCAAACGACTAAAAAATATCCCGCGAAGCCCAGCTTTCCAATCAAGGTGAGTTCACGGTCAAGTTGTGCTCTCACTTTTCCAGTTACACTGCCGTAGCGTTGCTGTGCGCCGAAGAGCGCCATTTTTCTCAGAAAGGATTCCTGGCTCTCGTCAGAGGGGACTGGGTAATCGGGAAACCGGTAGCCCAAATCGGCGAGCGTGAAGGGTAGTCGGTTCGCCAGCAGACGTGTGTTTTGAATCGCCTCGGGCAGATCCGAAAATAAAGCCGACATCGCTCGGCTACTCTTCACGTAGCGCTCATGGTTTCTTTCCAAAAGCGTGCCTGCTTGATCTAAAGTTGTGTGGTGACGAAGACACGTGAAGATGTCGCTTACCTTTCGATCCTCCCGTGTCGCGTATTTGACACCGTTCGTGGCGAGGAGCGGCAACCGATACGTGCGTGCCAAGGCAACCAATGCGTCTTCGGCTGCGTCTTCGTTACGAATCAGGTGACGCTGAAGTTCGACATACACGCGGTCAGTCCCAAGCGAAGTGACAATCCGTTTGAGCGCTTCCTCCATTCCGGACCGATTTCCCCGATTCCACTCGGTGAGGAGCGGACCCTCCATGTCACCGGTGAGTGCGATGAGCCCGTCGCTATACTGCTTCAACTCGGACCATGTAGCCCGGCCTTCACCCTTCGATGCCCTTAATTTTGCGACGCTGAGGAGACGGCAGAGATTTTGATACCCTGCACGTGTTTCTGCCAGAACGGGGATAACGGTGTTGTCCTCCATGACGACCTCCGTTCCGACATGTGCTTGGATGCCGTTTTCTTTGGCGACCATGTGTGCGCGAACAGCCCCGTAGATGCCCATGCGGTCGGTCACCGCGAGCGAAGCCATATCATGGTGAGATGCCGCTTTAATGAGATCCTCGGGATTGGAACCTCCGCGCAAAAAGCTGAAGGCACTGCTGGCGTGGAGTTCGACGTAGCCCATCAGTCATACACTCCTTCCACGCACCAGCCGTCACGGGTGCGGAGTAATCGGTAGAGCCCGCCACTGCCGATTTCGACATCCCATTCCTCGCGAGCCCAGTTGCTCTTATCCCACCAGTTGCCCGACAAACGAAATGGCCCTTGATGGGCAATAATCGCTCCTTCCGTCACCTCGCTTTGGACATAGCTGGGAGTGTCTTTCGTTAGTTCCACGGTGGCCGGTGCTGGCGGACGAATCCTCCTCAACACAGGTCCGCGCTTGGGTGCAGACGGTAACGGACGATATTCGGCAACCGTGGCCGGAGGCGTTAGCAAGGTGAAGGAATCAGGACGATGAGACTTATTTCTAGAGGGCGTCCCGATGCGATCAGGCCCGAGCACGCTCCCTGCACGAGCCAACGTGTCATAGAAACTATGAGGATCTTTTAGCACCATATCGAACAGGCCATCCTGACGATGCTTAGGGCGTAAGGGTTGAAGGGTGAGATCGAGCCCGGAAACCGCTGAGGGTGTTTGCACTGTGGCAAGGTGATTCTCCAAGGTGCCAAACAGGACATCTGCCCTAGCGGTGGCCTCCGGCAGACGGAAAGAACGTTGGTAGGTGGTTTCGTCTTCCATACGCAGGCATAGCGTAAGGGTTCCGGCTGCCAGTCCCGCTGCGTTGAGTTCACCTGCTAAGCGGTCCACAAACCGTCGCAGGACAAACAAGAGTGGCTCCAGTGTTTCTACGGAGTGCTCCAAGTCGATGTGCGCCTCGAAGCGAGCTGGTGCCACAGCGGCTTCAAGGGGGCGTGTGTCTTCGCCGGCTGCCATAGCCCACAACTGGTCACCACGGATTCCCAGTCGCTGAGATAACGAAGCACGTGGAAGACGTGTAAGGTCGCCCAATGTTCGTAAGCCCAATGATGCAAATAAAGTTTCCTCTGCCGTGGTGAGGTCGAGGAGCGACACCGGCAACCCTGCGAGGAAGGATGGAGAGTCGGTCACCCATTTTTCTGGATTCGCCTCATGCGCGGCAAACCGTGCGGTGAGTGGTGTGTCTGCAATCCCGATTTTAACGGGCAGTCCTTGCCCCGAGAGCTGCAAGGCAACCGAGGCTAAATCCTGACGCAGGCCGGCGAGGTTTCTACCGGCAAGATCCACGGTGCACAGTCCCGGAGCGGTTTGCTCCACGCGTGGGGAGAGGAGCCAGGCTGCGACTAAAAGAACGGCCTCCGCTTCTTTTTCCCCAACAGGGGACGCACTCCGAAGGTCAAGGGTGGGGCACTCAGCAAGTGCCTGTAAGCTGCCCATGCCAACCTGAACACCTGCATTAAGAGCCGATGGTGTTACATGGAGAATGCGTGCACGTTTTCCTTCTCCCTGCACCAACGCGACGGCCTTATTTTCAAGTCCTGCTTCCATGCGGAGCAGGGCACGCAGTGAAAATGCGGAGACTTCAAGGACCGCGAATTTCATCCTGCGATCCTCCGGTGATTGCGTTGAAGGTGGAGTTGCGGGCGAAGCGTGTTTTGCAGTTCCTGCCGGTCCATTTTGAACGCCGCCATCGTCATGGGCTCTGAGAGAACCAGACGACGCGTGGTGCAAGGAACCACAGCGAAGTCCGTATGCACGACCACAGCAGCCTCCGACTGCTCGATAGCCCGTTGGAGGCGATACCACGTCGTGGCGGGCGTTCGTTTGACCTCGCGTTCCGGCAATGTCCTCAGATCCATGACGAAGACAGCGAAATTGGCATCTCGCAGGAGGATGTCCGCAGCTTGCCAGAACGTTTTCAGGGTGGGGCTGCGAAACCAGATGAGGTGGGCTAGCAACGTCTCCTCCTCGAATGCATCAATGGCGAAGGCATCGGACGCATCAAGAATGGCAATACGCTGACGGGCCTTTCGGGTAGATTCAATAAGTGCCCCGGTGAGGAGTTGTCCCCCGCAACTCGGACCCTCGGAGACAATTTCAGTGAAGGTGCCGGTGCCCAATCCACCACCTAGCACTTCGTCAAATCCAGCAATGCCTGTGACCACAACCCTGCCATCCCGCGTCGGTGACGTAGGGAAACGGTCGGCCAGAAGCCGCCGCAAATCGGCGATGGTGGGAGGCACGGACATTGATAGGTGGATTCATTCAGCGCGATAGGCTGCGGATGACACCCACAAGCACGCCTTGGCATTCCAAGCCGGTGCTGGGGATGATGTCGGAATACTTCTTGTTTTCTGCTCTCAACACGCGCCGACCTCTCACCTCTACGAGGCGTTTAAGCGTCACGGTGGTTTCGTTAACCAGTGCAGCGATGATTTCACCCACCCTAGGCTCCCGACGCTCAAAGATGCCAATGTCTCCATCACATATCTGAGCATTAATCATCGAGTCGCCTTTGATCTCCAAGCCCCACAGCAAGTGATGTCGTGTGGGACGAACTCCGAAGAGCGTCGGATCTATCGAGGCGGAACGGAGCTGTTGTTGCTCTTGCATAGCAGGCAGGCCCGCTGGGATTTCACCATAAATGGGGAGCGCGAAGAGCGACTGTATGTCATTCACTTTGGCGCCCCATGTGCCATCGGCCAATTGCTCAAGGGCACCTTTTAAGGTGAGTGCGGCGAGGTGCCGGATGACCGTGGTTTGTGAGCCGAAGCCAAAGTTTTTTTGGATCACTCGCGTGGAAGGCGGAATTTTGTGATTCCGCTGATAGTCACTGATGAAGGCTAGAATCTCCTCTTGTCGGCCGGTGAGCTGCATGATGTGTTCAAGTGAACCGGGTTCAGATGAACACGAAGTATAGAACTCTGCCACTTATTTTTAAGGCTGAGGCCAAGCGATTCCGGCTGGCAGCACCTTACGTTGAAGATTTTGCTTACTTGCGATGCCGGCAAACATCCCCACCTCACGACACCTCGAATATGCCCAAGGCTGCACTGGATGATCCCGATTTGGCGGGATTGTGGAACGATTCGGGCGTTGCGATGGATTGATCGGTTCAGACGTCCTGAAACTTACGTAAATATCCACGAGCGTAGGTGAGCTTGTTGTCACTTCCGGTTGCCATAAGGCTCTGGCTATTAACATTAAAAATCCGTTGCCCTTTGCAGGATAACGGATTTAAAAACTGGCGGGATGAACGGGACTCGAACCCGCGATAAACGATGGAAAATTAGTCCGCATTTGGGACACACCGCGACCCAATCCCTCGTTCCGGAGAAAGTGTCGGATTCGGGAGCGGATCAGGCGACGTTGGCGCGCCTACTGCTCTGTCATGGTTTCGAAGTGATATGTATTTTTAATCTGGCGCGCTATAAGTCGCCATATCGTTGCACAAGTGGGTTGACAGAAGCTGTGCATTTGCAGGAGTGCTTCCTGCTTCAGCTGCAACTTTCCATCCTTTTATGATTCGCGCATTTCTGTTGTTCCTCGTTGGTCTCCTCATGCTTATCTCGGTTGGGCGCGCCGACACGGACGTAGGGACCGCCCAAGTTCGCAAGGTCCCTGCCATCAACGGCGGAGCTACTGTCGAAGGTTCCGTTCACATGATGTCGGGTGGCGCTGTGACGCTCAATGGCGGGGCGGTTATCACCCATGACTTACTGGTTCCGGGAACGCCTGTGGTGCGAACGGATGGCCAGCCGGTTTATGGTGGAACGCTCGATGGCAGCGGATCGGTAGAGCCATCGAATTACCAAATCACGCTCCATGGACAGGCGACGCTTGGTCATGTCATCCGCCGGACGAACGCCGTGGCTTTGCCATCGGTCGCGGCACCGGCGCAGCCTAGTGGAACGCGCTCGGTGGTGCTCGACTCGTCGTCGCAATCTGCGGGCGATTGGGCGACCCTGCGTAATCTCACTCTCAACGGTAATGTCGGCCAGATCACCGTGCCCGCGGGGACCTTTGGTGATTTCACGGCGAACGGCGGCAGCGGTTTCACCTTCGGTGTAGCTGGCGCGAATCAACCTTCAATTTACCATTTTCAGAGCTTCAACCTGAATGGCCAGAGCGAGATCCGTGTGCTCGGCCCCGTTGTGATCAATCTCGCGAACGGGCTCGCTGCCAACGGTGCGCTGGGCTCCGCCGATCACCCCGAGTGGCTTGCGCTGAATATCTCGTCCGGCGGTCTCACCCTCAATGGCGGCTGCACGGTGCACGGGTTCGTCAACGCCTCGTCGACCTCCGGCACCGTGATCATCAACGGGAACAGCACCTTGACCGGTGGTCTGATTGCCGACCGCCTCATCATCAACGGAGGCGGTCTGCTCCGACTTCGGCAGGGTGGAGGCGGTTCGGCCAACACCGCGCCCGTTGCCGCCAATCAAGACCTCACGGTCGCCGAGGACACCACGCTCGCAATCACCCTGTCCGTGACCGACACGGAGAACGATTCTCTGACCTACGCGATCATCACGCCGCCCGCCCATGGTTCGCTTTCCGGCACCGCCCCTGCGCTCATTTACACGCCCAGCGCCAACTATCATGGCCCGGATGCGTTTACTTTTCGCGCGCGTGACGCCTCCCTCGATTCCAATTTCGCGACGATCGTCCTCACAGTCACCCCGGTAAACGACATCCCGGTCGCGGCGCCGCTGAACATTCGCACGGACGAAGACATCGCCGTCGCGCTCACCCTCGCCGGCACGGACACGGATGGCGACACGCTCGCCTACGAAATCGTGAGCGAGCCCACGCGTGGCAGCCTTGAAGGCATACCGCCTGCCCTGACCTACAAACCCGCGCCAAATACGCATGGTTTTGATTCGTTTACTTATGTTGTTCGCGATGCCGTCGGGTCCTCCGCTCCGGTCGCCGTTTCGATCGACATCACCCCGCTTAACGACCGCCCGATCGCCCTCCCGCAGTCCCTCGCGGTTGCCGAGGGTGAGACGCTCCGCATCACGCTCGCCGCCACGGATGCGGATGGTGACGAACTCGCTTACGTCATCACCACGCCGCCTCTCCTTGGCACGCTTGTGCTGGCGGCCGACTCGTCCGCCGCTTCGCCTGCTTACCTCTACACTCCGCCGGCCAATACCGATGGCACGGCCACATTTTCATTCACCGCCTCCGACGCGCAGCTCACGTCGGTTCCCGCAACGATTGGCATCACCATCACCAATCGCAACGACTCGCCCGCTGCATCCCCCGCCCACGCTGAACTCGATGAAGACACCTCGGTGCTCATCTCGCTCGTCGCCACGGATGCCGATGGCGATGCGCTCACCTATGCCGTCGCCACACCTCCGAGTCGCGGCACCGTGACCATCGCCGGGAACCTGGCGACTTACACGGCGGCTTCCAACGCGCATGGCGCGGACACGTTCACCTTCACGGCTTCGGACGGCTCTCTCGGTTCTGCGCCGGCGGCGGTTAACCTGACGATTCGTCCCATCAATGACGCACCTGTCGCCACGCCTCCCACTGGCTTACTCACGCCTGAGGACACGGCTCTGGCCGTCGTTCTCGCGGGCACCGATGCCGACGACGACGCGTTGACCTACGCGATCACTACTCCTCCCGCGCACGGCAGCCTGGTTCTCGATGCGGGCACGAGCAATCATTATACCTACACGCCTTCCGCCGACTACAACGGCCCCGATTCGTTTGCCTATACCGTTTCCGATGGCACCGTGACCTCGGGCGCCGCGACGGTTCCGATCCAGATCACCCCGATCAACGACGCCCCGGATGCCAAGTCCGCCGCCTACGCCGTGAGCGAAGGCCAGACACTTCCGCTCGTCCTGGTGGCGACCGACACCGATGGCGACCCGCTCACTTATGCGGTGACCACCATGCCCTCGCTCGGCACTCTGACGGGGACGCCGCCCGAGCTCTCCTATGTTCCGCCCGCCAACACTGACGTCACCGTTACGTTTGTGTTCACGGCCAGCGATGGCATCGCTCCGCCCGCGTCCGCCACCGTCACGATCGATGTGCGCAACGTCCCCGAGGCCCCCGTTGCCCAGGCGCAAACACTCGCCCTCGCCGAGGACACCCCGATCAACGTTACACTCGCCGCCACCGATCCCGAGGGCGACGCGCTCACCTACGAACTGGTCGCCCCGCCCGCCCACGGCACGCTCACCGGCACGGCCCCCTCGCTCACCTACACCCCGGCCGCTAATTTCCATGGTGCCGACAACCTGACCTTTATCGCCCGCGACGCATCGCTTGCCTCCGCTCCCGCCGTGGTCGCGTTCACCGTCACCCCGGTCAATGACGCTCCGGTCGCGCCTGAACAGTCCCTCACGACTTCCGAAGACACTCCTCTTGAGGTAACGCTCACCGCGACCGACGCGGATGGAGATGCGCTCCTCTACACACTCACCACACCGCCCGCTCATGGCACGCTCACTCTCATGGCCGGCACGTCGAATCGCTACACCTATGTGCCCGCCGCGGACTATCACGGCGCGGACTCCGTGGGTTTCACGGTGAACGACGGCATCGCGCCCGTCGTGCCCTCAAGCATCCGCATTGAGATCACCCCGGTAAACGATGCCCCGGTTGCCCTCGCGCAAACCCAGGTTACCCCCGAGGACACCTCGTTAACGTTGACTCTGACTGCCACCGACCCCGAGGGCGATCTGCTCACCTACGCCATCGTCACTCCGCCGGCTCACGGCACACTCTCCGGCACCGCTCCGGCGCTTACCTACACGCCGACCGCCAACTACGCCGGCTCCGACGCCTTCGCCTTCACCGTCAATGACGGCCAGCTCACCTCCTCCCCCGCGACGGTCAGCGTTGCGATTACCCCGGCCAACGACGCCCCGACCACCGCCGACCAGTCGCTCGCCCTGATCGAGGATCAATCCGGCACCCTCGTGCTTCAGGCCGCCGACGCCGACGGTGATGTGCTCGCGTTCTCCCTTGCGGCCACTTCGGGCAATATCGTGACCGCGTGGAACACCATCGCGCTCGACGCCGTTCGCCAAGCCACACGTCCGGTCTCACTCGGGGGCGGTGGCCAGGCGCCTCCTGAAATCTCCCGCGCCCTCGCCATCGTTCACTTGGCCGTGTTCGAGGCGGTCAACGCCGTCGAACGTGTCTACGCCCCTTACGCCGCTCCCTACCTCGAGACAGGTGGCCCCGTGGCCCTCGATGCCGCCGCCGCCCGCGCTGCGCATGATACGCTTTACGCACTCTTCCCGGCTTCGCGTCCTCTGTTCGCTTCCCGTCTCGCCCAGGATCTTGCAGCAGTATCCGATTCCTCGTTACGCGAGCGTGGCTCCGCCCTCGGTGCGGCTGCCGCCGTCCGCATTTTGGCTCTGCGCGCCTCCGACGGGGCGTTTGCGTCGAGCGACTACGCGCCGCGTCCGGCTGGCACCATCGGTGCCTGGCAACCCGCCGACGTCGCCCTCTGGGGCACGGCAAACGGTGGCGCGCTCCGCCCCGAGTGGGGCTCCGTCACGCCCTTCGTCCTTGCCTCGCCCGACCAGTTTGCGCCCCCGCCGCCCCCTGCCGTCGGCACGCCCGCCTATGCCGCCGCGCTCGCCGAAGTGAAGGCCCTGGGCGCCTCCACCAGTCCCGTCCGCACTCCCGACCAGACCGAAACGGCCTATTATTGGGCTGACGGTCCCGGGACCTATTCGCCTCCCGGCCACTGGAACCTCATCGCCACCCGCGTCGCCGCCCGCTCCGACCTGTCCGCGGTCGCCACCGCCCGTCTTCTTGCTCTGGTCAACCTCGCCAACGCCGACGTCGCCATCGCCTGCTGGCGGTCCAAGTTCGTCCACGATCTTTGGCGCCCCGTCACGGCCATCCGCCACCCTGACGACGGTTCACCCTTTACCGAGTCCGACCCGGTGTGGTCTCCCTTGTTGGGCACGCCTCAGTTTCCCGCTTACGTGAGCGGCCATAGCGCCTTCAGCAGCGCTTCCGCCACCGTGCTCGCCGCCATCCTTGGCGACGCCGTGCGTGTCACTGTGCCGTCCGAGGACCCTCGGGCCGCCACCCGCGTTCTCCATAGTCTGTCCGCCGCCGCCCACGAGGCCGGCCGCAGCCGCGTTCTCGGTGGCATCCACTACGAGTTCGACAACGTCGCCGGCCGCGAGCTCGGCCGCGACATCGCCAACCACGTTCTCGCCCAGGCCCTTGTTCCCCTTGCCACCGAGGCTCCTTCCTCAATCCAGCGCGGCGAGGCCGTGCTCGATGGCGCCACGCTGACCTATACGCCGCCCGCTCACTATCATGGCACCGACACCGTGCCTTTCACCGTTACCGACGGACTGGCCTCCGCCGCCGCGCGCGTGTCGGTCACGCTCTCCCCGGTGAACGACCTCCCGGTTGCCCAACCCCAGGCCGTGTCCCTCATTGAGGACTCCTCCACAGAACTCACCCTCTCCGCCACCGACGCTGACGGCGATATCCTTGCCTACATGGTCGTCACTCCGCCGGCCCACGGCACGCTTACCGGCGTCGCTCCCGCGCTCACCTACGTCCCCGCGCCCGACTATTCCGGACCGGACGAATTTACCTTCATCGCCTCCGATGCTTCCGGTCCCTCCGCGCCTGCGGTTGTCCAGTTCACCGTTCTGTCCGTAAACGACGCACCGCTGGCCACCCCGCAGACCGTCTCCACTCCTCATTACACCCCCCTGACGATCACGCTGGCCGGCACCGATGCCGATGGCGACGTGCTCTCCTACACACTCGGCACGATTCCTGAGCACGGCACACTGGAGCCGGTGACCGGCGGTTACGTTTATCGCCCGCGCTACGCGTTCTGGGGACAGGATAGCTTCACCTTCACCGCCACGGACGGCGCGCTCACCTCCACGTTGGCGACCATTTCCATTACGATCACTCCGCCGTCGGTTGCCGTCACCCCGATCATTTCGCTCGCGCCCATCACGCCCGCGCCTCTTCCGGACACCGCCTTCTCTCTCAGGGCCACCGCGCTCGACGCCGATGGCTCCGTCGTCCGCGTCGAGTTCTACGAGGGCGCTGCGCTGTTGGGAACGCTCACGCGCGATGAACCCGGTGAACCTGGTATCTACGCACTACTGCTTTCCTCCGGCCGGCCGGCTGGCACCTATACGTTCACCGCGAAGGTTTACGATGACCAGGGGCTCTTCGCGGTGTCCGCGCCGCTCTCGGTCACGCTCGCCACGGACCCTCGCGCCCGGACGTTCACCACCACCGCTGATTTCGAGGAGGGCCAGATTCGCACACTGAATAGCGAAGGCGATCAACTCACGACCAGCTTCTTCCCGTCTGCCTATGATTTTGTGTGGGTCGTCAACTCGTCCAAAGGCACGATTGTGCGCCTCGACTCCGAGACGGCCCGTGTCGTCGGTGAGTTTCGTGCGGGACCAGACGGATCCTCCGGTTTCCCCTCACGCATCTCCATCGATTCCCGCGGCAATGCCTTCGTCGCGAATCGCCAAACCGGCGTTATCGTGAAGATTGGCCTCGGTGCGGATAACGGCACTTGGATTGATCGTAACGATAACGGTGAAATTGACACGTCCACCGGCCTTAATGACGTCCGCTCATGGCCCGCTGGCGGCTCGCCTACCGACGAGCAGATCCTTCTCACCATCGAGACTGGCCTCTCCGGCCTCGAACACATGGCCATCGATTCCGATGATAACATCTGGGTCGGCCCTTACTCCGGCGTATGGAAGCTCTACGACGGTGAAACCGGCGAACTCCTCCGCACCGAAGCGGGTGCTCCCGGTCTCGGCGGTCGTGGTGGCTTCGTGGACGAGGACGGAATCCAGGTTTCCGCCGGCCCGCGTTTCCTTCATTGGGATACCGCCCGGCCTCTGATTGATTCCGCCGATGCCTCCTTTGCCGCGAACGTTCGCCGCAATGCCTGGGGTGTGACCAAGGACTTTGATGGCAACTTCTGGGTCACCGAGGATTGGCAAAGCACCATTCACAAGCATTCCCCGGACGGCACTCTCCTTGGTTCTTTCTATCACGGCGAACCTTGGGCCCAAGGCGTTACCACCGGTATAGACGGCCACATCTGGGTGGCGCATTCGCACTGCGGCTATACCGTCGGCCACCTTCTTCCCGACGGCACCTTCCTTGGCAACGTCCTCGTCGCCAACCACGGCCCGACCGAGGTCGCAGCCGATCGCAAAGGCCGCATCTGGGTTGTCAGCACCACCGGGGTGGTTGAGCGCATTAATCCCCTTGGTGGTCCCCTCGGCAAAGACGGACTCACCCCCGTCGGTGAGGTGGACGTCCGTTCGCCCAATCTCGGCGGCACGCTCTGGACCTTCGGCAACTTTGTCGGCAACCGTTCCGGTCTCTTCCTTCAAGATGGCCAGTGGCGCTTCGCCTACGATGGTCAGGTCGCCGGCAGTGCCTGGGGGCCTGTCCAATGGAATGCTTTTCTCTACAACGATGCCACGATGCTCGTTGAAGTCGCGCTTTCGGATGATGGCGTGAACTTCGGCCCATGGCAGTCGCTCACCCTCGAGTCTCCTGTCCCGGCCGGGGCCGGACGCCACCTCCGCGGTCGCGTCACCTTTACGCCCGCAACCACTGGCGAGTCACCAACCCTGTATGATCTCACAGTCGGCACCCAAGGTTACCCCGCCCCCGAGCCGCCCCGCTACTGGCGCGTCTCCGCCGGCGATGACATCGACGCTAGCTGGCCTGATACGATTCAACTCAAGGGCGCCTTTGGTCGCTCCGCTCACGTGTTCCTCACTCAACCGACCTACCAATGGTCGTTAGTTTCCTTTACTCCGTTACCTGCCGGAACTGTGGGCACCGCTCCGGCCGGAGGTGTGCCCACCTTCAGCGACCCTACGGACCCGCGCGCCACCGTCACTTTTGATGGCGTTGGTGATTACGTCCTCCGTGTCACCGCCACCCTCGATGGCGTGGTCTCGACTGATGACGTGCACCTCCACGTCACGCCTTTTAACAAGACCCCCTTTGTTTCCGCCGGCGAACACGTTTTTCTTCGTAACGCTTCCGACCTTGCGACGCTCACTGGCACAGCTCGCGATGACGGCCTGCCGCTTCCCGCGAAGCTTACGTTAAAGTGGGAAAAGCTTTTTGGTCCGGGAGACGTCACGTTCACCGATCCCGCTGCCGCCGCCACCGGTGCGCTGTTCACCAAAGCCGGTATCTATGTTCTCCGTCTTACCGGTAGTGATGGCGAGTTCAGCCACAGCTCCACGGTAACCGCCTGGGTGGGCATGGTCTGCCGTCCATCGACGCCCGCCGGTCTTGTGTCCTGGTGGCAGGGCAACGCCGACGGTGCCGACCACGTCGGCGGTAATCAGGCCTTCCCCGAAAACGGCGCGAACTTTGCCGAGGGCCAAGTCGGCCCGGCGTTCAATTTCGACGGCCTTAACGATAGGCTCCTCATGTTCGGCAACCCCAGCCTCGATGTGGGGCAGGGGAGCGGCTTCAGCTTTGAGTTCTGGGCGCGGCCCACTGAATCGCGCGAAGCCACGCTTTTCCAATACGGACGTAATTCGACCACCTACGGCCTTACGATCCGCCAATCCGGCACCAACCTCATTGCAAACTACCGCGAGCCCTCCGGCCTCAATCACGAGGTCTCCATCGGTTCCGCCCTGCCGGTCAACACCTGGACCCACCTTGCGATCACGTATGATCGCACGTCCGGTCTCGCCGCGATTTACCGCAACGGCGGGTATTCCGGCAGCTGGAGCATCGGTAAAATCACAGTAGATACGCTCAACGACCTGCGCGTCGGCTCCAGCTGGTCAAACAACAATCACTTCAAGGGCCAGCTTGATGAAATCAGCCTCTACGACCGCGCACTCGGCTCTGCAGAGGCTTGGCAGATTTATACCGCCGGCACCGCCGGAAAACGTCCCCCGACCAGTAACACTGCCCCTGTCGTGGTTGCAGGCCCCGCGTCCGGCTACGCCCTCGTTGGCGCCACCCGCAGCCTTGCGCTTGCCGGTTCCGTCATAGACGACGAACTGCCCCACGGCCTAGGGCTTAATACCCGCTGGTCGGTGCTCAATGCCCCTGTGGTGGTCGCCAGTCCTCTCACCTATGCGACGGTTTCGTTTGACGACGCCAGCTCGCCCACGGCCGTCGCCACCTTTTCTGCCCCCGGCATTTACACGCTCCGGCTTTATTCTGAAGACGGAGCTACCTGTTCCGAAGACGCCGTAGAGGTTCGGGTCGCTGTCGACACCTCGGCGGAGACGCCCGCAGGCTTGGTTGCGTGGTGGCAAGGCAACTACACGACCGAGGAGCATGTGACTGGCCGCACGGAGGCTGCGGTGAACATTGCCTATGCAACGGGCAAGGTGGGTGGAGATTTTAACTTCGATGCTGGCAATCGCCGCGTCCTGGTTCAAGCCCCCGAGCAGACCAACATTGGATCGTTTGCCAATGGCTTCACGATCGAGTTCTGGGTCGATCCGGCGCTAAACGACAACCTGCCGCGCCGGGTGTTGGCGTGGAGCAACGGGACTGCGGAGAAGCTCAGAGTCGAGTCTTATGGCCGCTCTGATTATGGTCAGCTGAGACTTCACAACGGGACCACCTATTGGGACATCCCCTCGGTTCATGAAAGCTCCGGCTGGGTCCACGCCGCCTACGTCTATGACCGCACGGCCAACCGCCTGCGCCTCTACCGCAACGGCACCTTGCAATCCGACGTAGCCGTCGCGGCCGACGCCTTTGCAACTATCGCCTCCGGCGAGTTCTATCTGGGCGGCCTGCCTTACCAAGGCGGCAATGAGTGGTTTAGCGGCGGCCTCGACGAAGTCGCCTTCTACAACCGCCCGCTCACCGGGTCCGAGGTGGCCAATATCTACTCGGCGGGAGCATCCGGAAAATTGCCGCTCACCGATAACCAAGCACCGGTGGTTACGGCCGGTCCGGATCGTGCGCTCAACAGCACGAGTGGCACGGTGACGCTCCTCGGCCAAGCTTCCGATGACGGGCTACCTGCGGGAGCCCTTGCGGTCCAGTGGACGCAGCTCTTTGGCCCAGCCACTGCCACGATCACTTCTCCGACCCAAGCGCAGACCGCGGTCACCCTGCCGCAAGCAGGTCTCTACGGCTTCCAACTCGCCGGCTCCGACGGCTTTATCACTCGACGCGACCTCGCCGAGGTGCGCGTCGCATCCACGACCTCGGTGGAGACGCCCGCAGGCTTGGTTGCGTGGTGGCAAGGCAACTACACGACCGAGGAGCATGTGACTGGCCGCACGGAGGCTGCGGTGAACATTGCCTATGCAACGGGCAAGGTGGGTGGAGATTTTAACTTCGATGCTGGCAATCGCCGCGTCCTGGTTCAAGCCCCCGAGCAGACCAACATTGGATCGTTTGCCAATGGCTTCACGATCGAGTTCTGGGTCGATCCGGCGCTAAACGACAACCTGCCGCGCCGGGTGTTGGCGTGGAGCAACGGGACTGCGGAGAAGCTCAGAGTCGAGTCTTATGGCCGCTCTGATTATGGTCAGCTGAGGCTTCACAACGGGACCACCTATTGGGACATCCCCTCGGTTCATGAGAGCTCCGGCTGGGTCCACGCCGCCTACGTCTATGACCGCATGGCCAACCGCCTGCGCCTCTATCGCAACGGAACTCTCCAGTCGGACGTTGCCGTTGCGGTCGACGTCTTTGCTAGTGTCGCCTCCGGCGAGTTCTATCTGGGCGGCCTGCCTTACCAAGGCGGCAATGAGTGGTTCAGCGGCGGCCTCGACGAGGTCGCCTTCTACAACCGCCCGCTTACCGGGTCCGAGGTGGCCAATATCTACTCGGCGGGAGCATCCGGAAAATTGCCGCTCACCGATAACCAAGCACCGGTGGTTACCGCCGGTCCGGATCGTGCGCTCAACAGCACGAGTGGCACGGTGACGCTCCTCGGTCAGGCCTCGGACGACGGCCTGCCCGCAGGCTCCTTGGCGGTCCAGTGGACGCAGCTCTTCGGCCCGGCCACGGCCACGCTGGCTTCGCCGACCCAGGCGCAGACCGCGGTTACCCTGCCGCAGGCGGGTCTCTACGGCTTCCAGCTCGCCGGCTCCGACGGCTTTATCACTCGACGTGACGTCGCCGAGGTGCGCGTCGCATCCACGACCTCGGTGGAAACGCCCGCAGGCTTGGTCGCGTGGTGGCAGGGCAACTACACGACCGAGGAGCATGTGACTGGCCGCACGGAGGCTGCGGTGAACATTGCCTATGCAACGGGCAAGGTGGGTGGAGATTTTAACTTCGATGCCGGCAATCGCCGCGTCCTGGTCCAAGCCCCCGAGCAGACCAACATCGGATCGTTCGCCAATGGCTTCACGATCGAGTTCTGGGTCGATCCGGCGCTAAACGACAACCTGCCGCGCCGGGTGTTGGCGTGGAGCAACGGGACTGCGGAGAAGCTCAGAATCGAGTCTTATGGCCGCTCTGATTACGGCCAGTTGCGGCTGCAGACTGGGTCTAGCTCTTGGGATATCCCGTCAGTTCACTATAGCTCGGGGTGGGTTCACGCGGCGTATGTCTATGACCGCGCGGCCAACCGCCTGCGCCTTTACCGCAATGGCACCCTCCAGTCGGACGTGGCGGTTGCCGCCAACATCTTCGCGAGTCTTACCTCAGGTGAGTTTTATCTAGGAGGCCTGCCATATCAAGGTGGCAACGAGTGGTTCAGCGGCGGCCTCGACGAGGTCGCCTTCTACAACCGCCCGCTTACCGGGTCCGAGGTGGCCAATATCTACTCGGCGGGAGCATCCGGAAAATTGCCGCTCACCGATAACCAAGCACCGGTGGTTACCGCCGGTCCGGATCGTGCGCTCAACAGCACGAGTGGCACGGTGACGCTCCTCGGTCAGGCCTCGGACGACGGCCTGCCCGCAGGCTCCTTGGCGGTCCAGTGGACGCAGCTCTTCGGCCCGGCCACGGCCACGCTGGCTTCGCCGACCCAGGCGCAGACCGCGGTTACCCTGCCGCAGGCGGGTCTCTACGGCTTCCAGCTCGCCGGCTCCGACGGCTTTATCACTCGACGTGACGTCGCCGAGGTGCGCGTCGCATCCACGACCTCGGTGGAAACGCCCGCAGGCTTGGTCGCGTGGTGGCAGGGCAACTACACGACCGAGGAGCATGTGACTGGCCGCACGGAGGCTGCGGTGAACATTGCCTATGCAACGGGCAAGGTGGGTGGAGATTTTAACTTCGATGCCGGCAATCGCCGCGTCCTGGTCCAAGCCCCCGAGCAGACCAACATCGGATCGTTCGCCAATGGCTTCACGATCGAGTTCTGGGTCGATCCGGCGCTAAACGACAACCTGCCGCGCCGGGTGTTGGCGTGGAGCAACGGGACTGCGGAGAAGCTCAGAATCGAGTCTTATGGCCGCTCTGATTACGGCCAGTTGCGGCTGCAGACTGGGTCCAGCTCTTGGGATATCCCGTCAGTTCACTATAGCTCGGGGTGGGTTCACGCGGCGTATGTCTATGACCGCGCGGCCAACCG